>Ga0209570_1001498_pt1 | contig 12530 bp, 15 predicted proteins | sample EBPBio172007_DNA_FD_185861 | JGI IMG/M metagenome (GOLD analysis project Ga0209570, IMG submission 185861) | Wastewater treatment Type I Accumulibacter community from EBPR Bioreactor in Madison, WI, USA - Reactor 1_9/17/2007_ DNA (SPAdes)... | ecosystem: Engineered > Bioreactor > EBPR >... | reverse complement strand
AGCCGGATTGCCGACGAAGTCATTTCGCACCTCGCTGGACTCGTCGGTGCGTCGGTGACGGTAACCATTGAAGTGGAGGCCGAGATCCCGGATGGGGCGCCGGATCATGTCGTGCGTACAGTGACCGAGAACAGTCGGACGCTGAAGTTTACGAGTCAGGGGTTCGAGAAGGAGTAGGCGCGAGTGGTCGCGCGACACTTTTGGGACCTGGAGGCTAGTAAACCCCTTGATCATCCGCGACCAGTCGCTAGGGGGCCATAACGTATGATTTCCTCCGAACGATGAGATACCCCAAATGGTGTCAACAGAGCACAAACCTCGGCGTGACGGTTTTGTGTTACCACTCCGTGCGCTTCATGCCCGGCAGGCTCCTTTGCTGGGTTTCTGGCCCAAAAACATAGGGAAGATTTCCGCAATGCCGCACTGGGAGATGCTCGTGGTCGGCAATGATTGCATTTGCCTCGATCTCGACCCACCAGTAGGGGGAAAGATCCCGGCGCTTGTGACGATCGACAGCGTGCGTATGAAACACCTCGATCAGGAGAGCTGGCTTCTGATTGTCGTCCAGCAGAGCGATGTCGGCCCGTCGGCCAGTATACGGACAGATCCATTCGGGTATCACGCTCATCGCGTTTACTAGTGGCATGACCTGCCTCGTCGTTCCGGCCACCTGGAACTCAAGAATCGGCATGGGTTGCCGCCGATGGATAGCCTCATTGAGTACCAAGATCAACAGGTGTTGAGCGACACTGTGTCGGCGATTGCTTCGGTCATGTCGACTGTGGAACCCGCAGTTTTCGCAATCGTCTAGTGCCCGATGACGGAAGTAAAAACGGCCGGAACCCTTCGGCCGTTCGCAGACGTTAACGTCGCCGGCGCACTCCTTGTCGAGGCATTCGTAGGTACCTCTTGGCGGCAAGTGTTGAGCAACCTCGGCTTTCAGCAACTCGCCGGATGCAACATCTCGTGCGAGGAGGATTCGAGACGGTGACCTTCTCCAATTATTAGCCACGCTCAACCTCCGCAAGAGCGCGAAGGTCAGCCACAATCTCATATTTGAACTTGGAAAAGATCACCCAGTTTGTATAGCCAGGGTGCCAGCGACCGCGTCCACGGCACATAGGCTCAACCAGGCTACGCACCTGTTTATTGAACGGATGCCAGACCTTGAGATCACCAGACGGCAATTCGGAGACGAATACCGGAACACCCACTATGGTTAGAATCATGTTTTGCATTGCCTGCCCTTCTTCAAATGAACACGAAGTGAAGGTAAGCGTCCGCAAAGCGGGGCGGCAGTCAGTTGCCCCTAATTTTAGGGTCAGAAATGATGGGAAACGCTCTTCAAAGCAATGTGTTAGAGGTTGATGATCGCTCGGCAGTCATCGACCTCGCCGGCATGGCTCAGGCCCTGCGCGATTCCATTCCGTCCGATAAAGCTCAGGACAATGCCTACCGGGTAATCGACTATCTGGCACGAGAAACGATCGATCGCAGTCGGCAGGAGAAGCCGACGGGTATTGCTACCAAGGACATTTACATCGACCTCGAAGGAAATCCGAACCAAGGAGCCTCCGCCTGGATGAGCCCCTTGTGGAAAAAAATCAAGGAGCAGTGCTATCCGCAGATCACAGAAGCTGTGATCCGGCGCTGCAGGGAAGCTGGATATTCCCACTACCCGCAACTGACGAAACAGGAAAGCAGCCCCGCGCTGTACCTCATTGAAGCAGCGCCGATCGAGCCGAGCTGGCATCCCATTAGCAACAGCGAGGTGATCCCTCGCAGTGAAAGACAGGGCGTCGAGTACGAACCTGATCTCTCCTTGAGGCTCTCTTGGATTGGCAATTGGGTGTTGAAGGGTGGCCTGGCTTGGACCAGGTACAAGAAAATAGCAGCGGCAGCATGGCTCCTGCTGTCGCTACTAGGGGTGCTTCTTTCCTCTGTGTTTCTATGGTTTGTCTTGGCTCAAAGCAAGACCCCACTATCCGGTCGCGAGCTAATGCTGGCACTTTTTATGATCGGCGCGCCTTGGTTCTTCTTGCGGCGCATTGATGCCTCGACGCACGTATTCGAGGACCGCATCGTGATAGCCCCTGATTGGGTCTTGGCATGGAAGGAGTTCGGCGCTACGTTGGAATTGGAGGGAGAGCCAGATACCGACGACACTCGAACCTTTAAGGTCACGCGCTATACGGCGAGTTGCCCGGTTTGCCGGGGAATGGTGAAGCTTGACCGGGGCGATCCCGATTTCCCAAGGCGGTTGGTTGGGCGCTGCTCAAGGAGCCCCAGGGAGCATGTGTTCAGCTTCGACCGCGTTACGCGATCGGGTGGGCCATTGATATGTCCGCCATGAATACCGCTGTTCGATGTGCTGTTACGCCGAATTTTATGGTGTGTGCAACACCCGGGAGGTAGAGAGACAACGATGCGCGCTCGCTGGGAAACAAGTACCAAGTACTACGAGGCACGCCTGGTGCGCGACCTGCTTGAAGATTGGGTTCTGGTCGTATCCAGGGGAGGCAAGACCAGTCGTCTTGGTGCGCTCCGGACGCTCTTCGTATCAAGCGAAGAGGAAGGCATGAAGAAGATCGCGGCCTTGGAGAAGGTCCGAACTCGCCGCGGATACGTTCGGGTGCCTGTTTAGTCGTTCGTCCTTCGCCCTACCCGCTGCCCTGTAAGCAGGGTGGCGCCGCTGCCGCCAGTGAACAACACGTCGTTCAGTTCGTCGCGGTCATCGCCGGACCAATTCCAGCACGAGGAACCAACTCAACATACAGGCTCTTGCGGCCGACGATGACAGCAAGCATTGGTCGGCCATCCTCACGCTTGCACGAGAGACTATTCCACTCAGCCCGGTCGAGGTGCGAGGGACGCGGATAGTCTTGATAATGCGTATGCCACTCGCCAACATAGCGAATCGTCCCTCCGCTGGCCTTCCAGCGTGCCCGCGCGATAGCGCTGTGACCGAAAGGCATCCGCTCGAAAAAAAATTGCAGACGCTTGTCCAAAATTGTCGGGACCGTCACGTCGGTCACCACGATATTCGAACCGTGAACGGTCCCCAGCAGGAGGCCGCCGGCCTCGCAGTCCGAAGGCCGTGTCTGCAGGTGACTCTCGAATACGACAATCACTGGATCCGCAAAGCTCACGAGAATGCGTCGGTCCGGAGTCGCCCAAGCGTTCATGAAGCGCACGCCGGGCATTTCTCCATCTTCGGAGGGTCGCAGTCGGTGGTCGCAAGTTGGTAGCTGGTATCGAGCAGTTTGGTTCGCAGCGATGGACTGACCGCACCGTTGGCCCAGGCAAGCACCATCTCCCCCCCGAGACTAGCCGCCTGTACAGAAACAGAAGCCGGGAACGGTACGTACAAACCTTCGCACCCCTGCCCAGCCATCAGTGTCGGCATTGCGCCCACAACGGTCGTGAACTCCCCCATGCGATTGGCGTCGCACAGGCAGCGATAGCAAGCGCCGCTCTTCTTGGTGTGAAGCAGTGCGCGGATGGCGGTCCCGGGCCCTTCCACCCATACCGAAAGCATTGGCGTAACTGGCAGGTACTGCTCGCATAACCAATGGCCTAGCGACTCTTCGCCGGTGGCGTCGATGAGTAACTCGACCTTTCCAAGCTGCGCCTTTTGCACGTTGACTGGAAGCGCTCGAATGTCGGCACCGGGTGCCAAGCGCTGCAATTCCTCCGCTAAGCTGGTTGCCTTGTTCGAGAAAAGGTGCGGAAAACCGAGCCTGTGTCGCCCGATGTTTTGTGGATACAAGCTGTCAAAGTCAACAAGCGTTAGCTGACCCCCAGAGGTTCCTGCGCCCGCCTTGATAAGCATCTCCGCCAAGTAACCCCCAATGGTGCCGCAACCCACGACGACGAAGCGCTTGCCCGCGAGCGTCTGCATACCTGGAACGTTGCGCTGGGCCATGTACCGATCATCGATTCGAACCACGGACACCGGCATTACGCCTAACGCGTACATGGACACCCGCGGTTCGCTACGCACTCCCTCCTCGTGGGGCTTGCGGTCCAAGAAGACCACGAACCCATAGGTCATCAAGGGCGATTCCACCAGCACAAGAGCACCCATGGCAGCAGTCGCAAACGCTTGTTGGATTCGTGCATCAATCTTCTTACGGCATCGCGGGTCGAGCAATCCTTGCCACGCCAAGATGTCCTTTACGGTCTTCGGTGGCCAAGTGGTGGTGTGGGGTCTGGGCTTTTCGTTCGAGCGAACACGGTACGTGAGCATCGTGTAGTCCGTAGCTTCCCAGCCAAGTGAGTTGAGTTTTTTTGTGGTTCGCGTTACGTCATCAGTAACCACGACCGTGAGGTTTCCTTCTGGCTGTATTACCAGCGCTTCTTGCCGACCTAGTCGTTGATCTTGCATGTCGACCATACATAGTGGGCCGTTCCAGTACGCGTAAAACTCTTCCTCTAGATTGTCGACGAGTTCGCCCTTCAGAACCTTATCTAGAATCTCTTCTGCGCGTTGCAAACAAGCCAGTGTTTGGCCGACAGAATCGAAAATGTCGAGAACGACCGTGCCCTTGGCGATGTAACAAAGATGTCCGCCGCTGCCTAAGTGCGGCGTTACGCGCGGTAAGCTTTGGGGAAGTTCCAACAACCTCACAAGCGGCAATTCGAAGAATTGCGGGTCGAGCCGAATTTCGCAATTATGGCTCTTTGTTGATGTCTTCAACGCCCCACGGAACTTCAGCCACCCATCATCGGCGCGACCGACGAAGTCGAAACCACGCTGTCTCAGGGCTCCGACGACTTCGGCGACCTTGGCACTCGCGTCCTTCATCCTGCTTTTGTGCGGCCCACCAGTTCGCTTGGTCCTGCCACCGCCGGTGCCGACGCAATCGTCGCTGCAACCGACACCACCTTCACACGATCGGGCCGGTTCGGAAAACGAGGACCGAACTCGCCAATCATCCAACTGCATGCTTGTGCTTCATTTCGCGCGTCAAGCGCACTGCGAAGAACTTTCTCAAATACTGCGAACTGCCCGGCCGCTTCTTCAACCTGCTCCCTGCCGAGACGCTTCGTTAAGGACTCGCTGTCGTCGACAGGATTGTTGACCCCGTCGCGAAGCTTAGCCGGCAGGGCCGTGACGACGTCGAGCAGCGCTACATCGTCGCGCCGGTCGCGCCGCTCGAATAGCGGTGCGGCTGCTGCCATCAACAGAATGGACGTCGGACCGCCGCTCGCCCACTTCCAGTCGCGAAACCCTTTCAGGTAGCGCACCACGCGGCGCAGTTGTTCGCCCCGAGCAGCAACCTCCGTCAAAAACCAGTCCTTTACTAGCCGCGGGTCCGACTCCATCCAGTCGCATTCGCGATGCGCAAGCAAGACGCTGTTGCGTGGCAGCGCGGTCCAAGCGTCGCTCTCGGCTTTCCGAACTGCCTCCTCCAAATTGAGGTAACCGTAAATTTGTTGCGCCAGCTTTGCCAGTGTTGTGAATTCGTGATCAGGAATCGCGTAGAGCGGGATGTCGATGTGCGCATACGGCGCAATTTCGATGCGGATACAGGTCGGCTTGTCAGTGATGAGCTTCCACTGCCGTTCCGTGACGAGGGGAGCGAGAGCTTCCTCTGCAGCTGCGAAGAATACGCTCGCAGCCACGCTCGGGCGTGTTGTTTGCGATACGAAGCCCAACGGTAGGTAGCAACCATCGTCAACATCCGCCTGCTGTGGATCCCGCGCCGGCGCATTCAGCGTTTTGTATGCCCACGAACCCTGCGTGAAGAACCGCGGCTGGGGCGCATCATTGGTGTAGCCCTTGCTTTTGAGCACGCGGGGGATGCCTGCTCGCAAGCAGTTACGCACATCGGTCTTTGCCCTTGCGATGAAATCGCGTTGACCGAGAATGAGATCGAGCGCCGCGTGTAAGCAGGTTTCGTTTTCATCGGTCGTATAGAAGAGCGAGCTTAGGTTCAGCATCAAGCCTCCGTGGAGTACGTCGAATTCTTGTTCGGGCCGTGGAAGAACGTCGCAGCGTCAGCCTGATGAGCTCGGAATGGTTTGAACAGCGGATCGCCAAGCGCGCATTGCGCGGCATGGACCCCGCGGTCCCTGAGTGTGTTCGTGGAGCCGACTGACACTCGGTCGAGCGCCTTCACATCACGGCTCTGGTCCGGCGTGGCCATGTCATCAATTCGGTAGTAGTCCGCGCCGAGAGATTGGCGAAGCATGTAGTCGACCGACGACTCCTGAGCGGAGATGACCAAGTCGAACAGGCCGCCGCGCCATTTGCCGAAGCCGCGGTCGAGGCTGGCGCCGCCGCGAACGGTCGCGCCGATCGTCATGGTGCCGATGGCAAGCACGCGAACTCGGGCCTGCTCGTTTGGCGCCAAGAAGGTCCGCACTTCATGCAGGCCAAACAGACCCGGTGCATTGCCAACCAGACCACCGTCCGCGAAGACGCCACGTTCATTGCGCGATAGCGGGAAGTAGACTGGCGCGGCCGCCGTGGCCAGCGCGACATCGACGAGCTTCATGCGGTGGTCTAGTTCGAATGTCGGGTGATGCGGTGTCTTGAAAAACTGTCCGAGGCCGGTCGAGTAGTTCACCGCCGGCACTAGGACCCGATGCTTCAGGTCGCCCACCGTCATGGTCTGAAAGCGCTCGCTCAACACGTCCCTAAGGCCGCTGGAGGCATGCTTGGCCGTCAACCAGAATCCGAATAGAAGCCTAAGGAGACTGCGGCATCCAAAGATTCGATTGCCATTCTTCTCGAAAAGCGCCTGCAACTCGACCGCACGAATGTCGGCCGCCAATCCGAGTGCCAACAACCCTCCCGCCGACGTCCCGCAAATCAGATCGAAGTGCGACGCAATAGGCCGCCCGAGCGCGGCTTCGAGTTCACTGAGCACCGTGGCCGTGTAAAGGCTACGGTAGCCCCCGCCCGAGAGTGCAAGAACGTGGTAGGTCGGGATATCGGTCATGAATCTCAGCCCTTGGGCGGGAACGGGTCTTGCCCGTGGCTGTCCTTGTCCCGGATTCTGCCGTCGGGCCGATGAATGACGAGTTCGGCTTGCTGGTTACGTGCGATTTGGCGCGCAGCATCAATCGCCTGCTTCTGGGTGTTGTGCACGGAGGTGGCGCGCTGGTTGCCTTCGCCCTTGATGGCCCATCCGTCTTGGTGGGGAACTACGTGTTGATTCTTGCTAGCCATGAGAGTGTTCCTGTTGAAGTTGCACCGTTAATCTTCCCCAGCCGGATAGCCGGGTTGCGAGCAGCCTGATGATGTGGCAGCATGTTGCTCATGCAAACAACGCACGAACTAGGAAAAACCAACCAGACAGGAAAGCATTCTTGCCTCAATGTTGTCTGGCTAGACAACAGTATAACCGAACGGCGAGAACTGTTACAAGTGCAGCGCCACTTCGCGGGGCTCGGCGGACGAATTGCTTGCGACAGTCGGCGATTGGGTGGGCGCAATGTGCACGCTGTGCCTCGCCACCGACCGCGCCTCACCTCAAGGAACGAACTTCATGCCACAAACAGGCCTTGGCGTCGCCCTCAAGACGCTGCGCGAACGACGAACGCTTTCGCTTCGAGAAATCAGTCAACTCTCGACTGTCGACCACGCATATGTACATCGGCTCGAGACAGGCGAGAAGACAAGTCCGTCGCAGGAACTGGTCGGCAAACTGCTGAAGGTTCTCAAACCAGACCAGCGCGACGCCGCACTAGTGAAGTGGCTTGTTGACCACGCCGATGCTGACCCTCAGCTAGTCGCGTTCGTGCTGGCCGACCCGAGCATAAGTGCCGATGTTTTTGCGGCCGCCGCGGGCATCAGACATCGAGGGTCGGCGAGGCCGGACCCCAAAACTCTGATTGCACGCGTCAAGCGTGCTTTCGACGACGACGAGGACGAGTGACCGTGGACGAGGCGGATGTACAGCAAAGAGCGCGTTCCTTTGTAGCGAGCGTCGATGCCTCGAACATCCGTGAGGACCTGTCCCCGTACGTCGCCGCGGTCAATGCGAAGGTGGTGAATGAAGAGCTTGGTGAGGGTGAGTCGGGATACACCCTCACCAAGCCGAGCGGCAAGCACATCATCACCGTAAATTCGTTGGAGGCAAACGAGCGTCAGCGATTCACGATATGCCATGAGGTGGCTCACATTGCGTTGAACCTGCCGTCAAGCCATGACGAAGTCCCGTCTTGGTCCTACGCAAAGCGGCATCCGAACGAAGTCGCCTGCGATACGTTCGCGGCCGAGTTACTCATGCCCTATCAGCAATGGCTAACTGCCGTTCCACGGGGCGACCCGTCAGCCGCTTTGATCGAGCACATGGCTGCCACGTTTCGCACATCCTTTCCGGCAGCGGCTTCTAGATTCGCATGCCTCACCGATATGCCGTGTGCCTTCGTCACCATGGAACGGGGGTCTGTTCGGTACGCTGCACGTTCGATGTCACTACGGCGAGCAAATGCATGGATACCTCCTAGATCCCCCATCCCTCCAGGCTCCGTTTCTCGCCGGCTTCGTGCGGCGGCAGTGAGCGCGATGGACACTGCGGACGTCGCCCAAGACATCTGGTTCGAAAACTGGGCGAAGGGCTTCGATCTGTGGGAATTGGCCAAGCACTACCGCCGTTCAGACACTACTATTGCCCTCCTGTGGTTCGATCACGAAGACCTTCCTGAGACGGAGGTCAGCCGATTTGGAGTGCGCATCGAGGATGACGGCGGGTTGGCAGAGCTAACCGGCGAACTGCCTTGGCCCGGAAGGAACAAGAGGCGTTAGTTGAGGAACTTTCATCCGGCCCACCGCAACTATTCGGGTTTAGCGGAAGCGGTAATTGCTGCGTGGGCGGATCGCCAGCTCACGAACGCCCGCAATGGCTGAGTTGCCCTATCGGGCGGCGATCATCGAAGCCAAACGTCGATGCCGATAACGATGCGCGCAGCCAACAATTCGACCGATTTTAGCGGCTAAAAAATTTTAGCCGCTAAAATCGGCCCCGCATGAATCACGGCAGTGCGTTGCGGATCAACTTCCGCGGAACATACCCGGAAATCTCCCACGTTGCCCTGGTCCGCGGCTTCGCGTCCGCCGCAGCCACCGCAGGCATTCGACTTGCCTGCACTGATACCGGCGCCACCGGCAGCGCGCGCACCGCACCCGCCTTCGTCACATCCACCGTAACAAAACGCGCTTCCAGCCAGTCCGCCCACTTGGCGGCCTTCACACGCAGATCGCCCCGGTACACCGCGTTGTATCGCGGCGTCCGGGAGTGGTAGTTGGCTGCCTTGGTCCAGAGATCGCCCTTGTCGTTCTTGAGGTGTCCGCGAATCCGCCAGGCGGCTAGGTCGAACGCGTAGCAGCCGGCCGCGGCAACATCGTCCGCCGTGATCCCATAGCGCGCCAGGTCACTCAGATAGGACGTGTTGAACTGCATCGGCCCTACGTCATGCGTGCCGTTGCTGTTGCGCACCCATTGACCCGGCTTCCCCGCTTCTTTTTCGGCCACTGCCAGGACGATGTTCGCGGGAACCTCGTATTTCACGGCCGCCGAGATCGAGCACACGATGCGCTCTTGAAGCTGTGGTGGCAGATCGACAAAAGGCATGGCCCTTCCCTCTTGCTGGTTCCTGCCGTGATTACAGAAGACGCCGCTGCGCTTCCTCTGCTGCGATTCGGGCGTTGTACTCGGCCTGCGCGCGGTCATAGCCATTGGCTTCGACCCAGTACCCTCCCCTTTCTGGCGTCCCCACGTAACGCGGTTGCGTGCCGTAAAAGTCGGTGTAGGCGTGGCCGGTATAGACCGCGCAATAGCCTGGCATCCGGCTGCCGATGAGCACCGTCTCGCTGTTCCAGTTCCAGGAAAGAAGCGTGACGTTCAGCGACGCCGCATCGCAGCGGCCTGCGCCGTTTGCCATTGCGTTGACCAGCAGACTCATTTCAGGAGTTTGGTTGGCCACCGGGCACAGCTTCAGGAAGTTGCCCCGCGCGCGAATGGTGTCGCTCAGTTTCCGGTGCGAGATACTGAAATATCGGTGCAGCGATGGCGAGCACTCGCCGGGGCGAGTGCCGGTCGATAGGCACAGGATGGCTTCGCACGCGAGACGGGTATCGCCGGTCAGTGCCTCTTCGGCGCTGGCCGATGCCGAGATTGACGCAGCCGCGGCCAACGCGACCGAAGCGAGAATAAGTTTTGGTTTCATGTGTAACGCCCCTTGCGTGATTGAGAGTGACTGTCGCGGTCGCGGAATGCGGAGACTTCCGAGTCGGCGTCCACCGACGTGTCGCTGGCTCCTGACAGGCTGTTGCCGTCGAATGAGGGTTCCGGCTTGAGCTGCTCGCTGGATGTGGCGGTCGTCCCCTGGGCCTTGATGGCCGCGGCCACTTTTCCGCCGATGGTCTGGCTGAGGCGTTCCTGCGCAGCTTCGGCGCCGGCGTTGGCTCTCTGCTTTGCGACGTCCCAACTGCCTTTGACCAGGTTGGCGGCTGCGTCGGTGGCGACCCGGCCGACCGTACCCAGAGCAGATTTCTCGCCGCCTTGCGGCTGCTGACCTGGTGTCTGCCCTGCGGCCCTGGCTTTGCTGTTGCCGGTCGTGCTGCTCTTGGCTGCGTTGCCCTTGCTGCTGGAACTCGAACGAGAACCGCCCGATGTCGCTCCGGATGACGGGCTACCGCTCATCGCCGGGCCGTCCATCGCACCCGCCAGAGGGCTGCCGAGGCCGGCCGAGCTGCCGCTTGCCCCGCCACCGCCAACCGCGTCAGCCATCCCTCCGGTCATTCGCGAAACAATGTCCGTGCCACCGGCGACGTTCTGCGAGGCTTTCGAAGCGGCAGTCATCAACGCTTGGACGCCGCCTGCCGCATTCGCCGCGCCGGCGGCGATCGCAGCGCCTCCCGTGGCGACGGCTGCGCCCGCCATGGCGGCAGCGCCCATCGCCGCGCCGGTTCCGAAACCACCGCCCAGAGCATGTGTGCCGCCATGCATCGCCAGACCGCCGATCAAGGCCGGTAGCTTGTTCACCAGGGCCAGCAGGACCACGGAAACAATCAGCATCACGCCCAATTCCTTGAGACTGAGTCCGGCGCTCATGCTGGCGTAGTACTGGTCGACGAAGGACTTGCCGATGCCGACCAACAGCACCATGGTGAGCAGCTGCGCGGCGATACCCAGAACGGTCTTGTAGTAATGGATCGCCATGTCCGAAGTCCATCGCGAGCCACCAAAACCGAGGAAGAAAACACCGGCGTAGGCCAGGATCCAGCCGCTCACCAGGAGCAGCAACATATTCACGCCGATCAAAGCCAGGATGATGAGGATTGCTGCGCTGATGAGGATGCCGGCCGCACTATCGACGGGCCTCGATACCGAGGAGTAATCGAGCACCTTGAAGAAGATGTTGAAGCCAATATCGACGATCCCAGAGGGCGATAGCGCCGGTCCTGTGCCGCTTGCCGTGCCGCCGATCGTGCGCAGCGAATTCATGATGTCGGTGGCGAAAGTCGGGCCGTTGGTCAGCAGCCACCAGAAGAAACCTGTGAAGATCGTGAAGCGCGCGAACTCCGCATAGAACTCGCCAATGTCGGCCTTGCGCAAGGCCAGCATGCCGAAGGTCCAGACCATCGAGATCAAGGCCAGGGTCCAGAACAACCACGAGGCCCGTGCCGTGATCGTTGCCGCCCACATGCTGGCCGCGGCCGAATAACGTGCCAGGACGTTATCCAGCACATCCGAACTGTCGATAGCCGCCTGCGCTTCGACGGAAAAGAGCAGCAGCCACAGCAACAGCGTACCGACGGCGATTTTCCAGTGGGATGGCAGGCTCATCCTCGCTACCTCACCAGGCTTTATTTTGACTGGGTTTGAAACCCGGGCCACGGCGCAGACACGCCGCCGCGAATTCCTCCCGCGTGGCCTTGTCGCCAATCTTGGTGATGTTTTCCAGCTTGCAGTTCTCGTCATTGACGGTCGGCGCTTCCTCCTTGGGGATGTCAGGGGAACACGCGCTGACGAAGGCTGCCACCATGGCAACCAGCACCACGCTCGAGAGTTGTCTTGCATTCATGTCATCTCCTTTTTACCAAGTACGCCCTGTACTACTGCGGAAAGTGCCGCTGCGCAGTTGCTCGCCGGCAGCGGCTTCTTGTGCTTCACGATCGGCCAGCGCCTGGTTCCGGGTGGCGATGGCGTTTTGCTGCGCGATCAGGAGTCCCCGGATCTGCAGCAATTGGTTCGCCTGTTGGCTGGCCAACTGGTTGGCGTAGCCGATGGCCTGCATCTGGCCCGTTGCTCCTTGCGCACTCGCTTGCAGGCGCTGCAGAGTGCGCGCATCGGCTTGCATCGCGTCCTGCTGACGATCGAGGCCTTTGAACAGCGCATCGGTCGCTCTCTTCTGTGCTTCGGACCCGAGGCGCTGGCTGTCCCTGATCGCGGCCCATTCCGCCGCCGTACACCCGCCAGGGTTGAAGCAAGGCGAACTGCGGTAGTAGGCCGTGTCCTGGAACTTGCCCAGGTAGTTGTCGATGCTGCCGAGGTTGGCCTTGTAGTAGTCCA
>Ga0209570_1001497_pt1 | contig 12532 bp, 10 predicted proteins | sample EBPBio172007_DNA_FD_185861 | JGI IMG/M metagenome (GOLD analysis project Ga0209570, IMG submission 185861) | Wastewater treatment Type I Accumulibacter community from EBPR Bioreactor in Madison, WI, USA - Reactor 1_9/17/2007_ DNA (SPAdes)... | ecosystem: Engineered > Bioreactor > EBPR >... | reverse complement strand
TCGCTGGAGCTGGTCGGCCTGAAGAATGGCCGCATCGGCGAGGGCGTCACCCTGCCGCTCGGCGGCCTCGCGCTTCAGGACACGTCCGGCCATTCGATCAAGAAGGCGGAGCGCATCGCGGCCAAGCTGGTCGGCAAGGTGGAGCTTCTGAAGAAGGGCAAGGGCCAGACCTTCTTCGCCGTCGGCGGCACCTGGCGCTCGCTCGCCAAGCTCCACATGGCCCAGCGCGGCTATCCGCTCAACGTCATGCACGGCTACGCGCTGTCGGGGAAGGAGATCGCCGACTTCTGCTACCTCGTCTCGCGCCAGCCGACCGATTCCATCGCGCGGATCGACGTCGTCGCCGAGAGCCGCCGCCCGCTGCTCGCCTATGGCGCGCTGGTGCTGGAGGCGGTGGTGCGCGCGGCGCGGGTCGACCAGGTGGTCATCTCCGTGCTCGGGGTGCGCGAAGGGCTGCTCTATTCGCTGCTCGACGATGAGGAGCGCGCGCACGACCCGCTGATATCGGCGGCGCGCGAGCTCTGCCTGCTGCGCTCCCGCTCGCCCCGCCATGGCGAGGAACTGATCGCCTGGACCGACCGGTTCATGGAAGTGGCGCATCTCGAAGAGACGCCGGAGGAGCAGCGCCTGCGCCATGCCGCCTGCCTGCTCGCCGATATCGGCTGGCGCGCCCATCCCGACTATCGCGGCGAGCAGAGCCTCAACATCATCGCCCATGCCAATTTCGTCGGGGTCGACCATCCCGGCCGGGCCTATATCGCGCTGGCGAGCTTCTACCGGCATGAAGGGCTGATGGACGAGTTCATGTCGCCGCGCATCCGCGAACTGGTCGGCGTCCGCCTGCTCGACCGCGCGCGCATCCTCGGCGCCGCCATGCGCGTCGCCTATCTCGTCTCCGCCGCCATGCCGGGCGCGCTGCCGCGCGCGCCTCTCGCCGTCGAGGACCGCCGGCTGGTCCTCTCGCTCGCGGGCGATCTCGCGGGTCTTGCCGGCGAGCGGCTCGCCAACCGGCTGCGGACGCTGGGGCGACTGGTCGGCCGCGACAGCGAATTGCGGGCCATTCCCTGAGCCCGGTCTTCAACCGGACGTGACTTCCGTTCCGATGCGCGCTGCTTGCTGCACCGCGTCAAGGCTTTCAGTATGCACCGCGCCGCGCCCGCGGCCGTTTCCGTCGAATTCTCCCGCAGGACCCACGCATGACCCTCAAGCTCCACACGATCATCGCCTCGACGCGCCCGAGCCGCGTCGGCCCGACCGTCGCGAACTGGTTCCACGAACATGCGGTGGCCCACGGCAAGTTCGACGCGACGCTCGTCGACCTCGCGGATTTCAAGCTGCCCGTCTTCGACGAGCCGAAGCACCCGCGGCTCGGCCAGTACGAGCACGAGCACACCAAGCGCTGGAGCGCGAGCGTCAAGGCCGCCGACGCCTTCGTCTTCGTCTCGCCGGAATACAATTACGCGCCGCCGCCCTCGCTGCTCAACGCGCTCACCTATCTGGCGGCCGAGTGGAACTACAAGCCGCTGGGCATCGTCTCCTATGGCGGCATTTCCGGCGGCCTGCGCTCGGCGCAGGTGACGCGCTCCATCGTCACCACCCTGAAGATGATGCCGATCCCGGAAGGCGTCCCGGTGCCGAACCTCGCCCAGTTCATCAGCAAGGACGGCATCTTCACGCCGAACGACCCGATGAAGCAGGGCGCGACGCTGATGCTGGATGAGCTCCACAAGTGGACCGGCGCGCTGAAAGCTCTGCGCGGCTGAGCACGGGACGCGACCTGCGCGGAATCTCCCCGCCGTGCTAGGATTGCCGGGAGCCGCCCTCGACGGCGGCTCCTCGCGACAAGGAACGGGGGAAACGATGCAGCTCGCAGGCGCAGTCCCGTTGCAGCGGGGCGCGCCCGCCCCGATGTCGAAGGGCGTGGTCGCGTCCAGTGCCTATGTCGATGGCAGGCGTGTCGCGGACATCGCCGTCGACGAGGCGGGCAGTTGGGCGAGGAAGCCCGGTCACGTCGTCTGGATCGGCCTGCTGGAGCCCGATCGCGACCTGCTGCACCGGGTGCAGGCCCAGTTCGGCCTGCATGACCTCGCCATCGAGGATGCCGAGCATGCGCACCAGCGGCCGAAGCTGGAGCAATATGGCGACGCGCTGTTCGTCGTCGCCCGCACCGCGCAGATGATCGGGGACCGGATCGAATTCGGCGAAACCCACATCTTCGTCGGCAAGGGCTATACGGTCAGCGTGCGCCACGGCGCCTCGACCTCCTATGCGGCGGTGCGCCAGCACTGGGAGACCTGCCCGACATCGCTCGCCCGCGGCGAGGACTTCATCCTCTATGCGATCCTCGATTTCATCGTCGACAACTACATGCCCGTGCTGGAGGCCATGCACGAGGAGGTGGAGGCCATCGAGGACCGGGTGCTGGAGAAGCCCATGGCGCGCGCGGATATCGAGCGCCTCTACATGCTCCGCCGCGACCTCCTGCGGCTGCGCAACGCCATCGGTCCCCTGGTGGAGGTCTGCCGGCGGCTCAGCAACGGCGAACTGCCGCAGATCAGCGCGGGCATGGGGCCGTCCTTCCGCGACGTGACCGATCACGTCCGCACCGTCCAGGAGAAGATCGACAGCCTGCGCGAAGTGCTTGCCTTCGCCTTCGAGGCGAGCCTGCTGATCGGCCAGAGCCAGGAAAACGCCATCGCCAAGCGGCTCGCCGGCTGGGCGGCGATCCTCGCCGTGCCGACCGCGATCGCCGGCATCTACGGCATGAACTTCAAATACATGCCGGAGACGGAGTTGTGGTTCGGCTATCACACGGTTCTGGTGGTCATCGCCTCCATCTGCGGTGTCCTGTTCTGGCGTTTCCGCAAGAACGGCTGGATTTGAGCCGCCTCGCGGCGTCGACGGGCCGTCTGGCACGATGGTTGCGACGCCTTGCGGGCGACCTGAACCGGTTGTCATCCCATTAGCGGAGTGGACGGGCGGGCGGGCCACGCTCTAGAACCCGTCCTTCCGCTCCTTTTGCGTGCTCCCCGAAAGACTTCCTGCATGTTCAAGAAGATCCTGATCGCCAACCGCGGCGAGATCGCCTGCCGCGTGATCAAGACCGCCAGGAAGATGGGCATTGCGACGGTTGCCGTCTATTCGGACGCCGACCGTGACGCCATGCATGTCGAGATGGCCGACGAGGCCGTCCATATCGGTCCGGCCCCGGCGGCCGAGAGCTACCTGATCATCGACAAGATCATCGCGGCGGCGAAGCAGACCGGCGCCGAGGCCATCCACCCCGGCTACGGCTTCCTCTCCGAGCGCGAGGCCTTCGCGCGGGCGCTGGAAGAGAACGGCATCGTCTTCATCGGCCCCAATCCGCACGCCATCGCGGCCATGGGCGACAAGATCGAATCGAAGAAGGCGGCGGCCGCGGCAAGGGTCTCGACCGTGCCGGGCTTCCTCGGCGTGATCGAGGATGCGGCCCACGCGACGAAGATCGCCGACGAGATCGGCTATCCCGTGATGATCAAGGCCTCCGCCGGCGGCGGCGGCAAGGGCATGCGCATCGCCCATTCCGCCGGCGAGGTGGCCGAGGGCTTCACGCTGGCCAAGTCCGAGGCGAAGTCCTCGTTCGGCGACGACCGCGTCTTCGTCGAGAAGTTCATCGTCAATCCGCGCCATATCGAGATCCAGGTCCTCGGCGACAAGCACGGCAACGTCATCTATCTCGGCGAGCGCGAGTGCTCGATCCAGCGGCGCAACCAGAAGGTCATCGAGGAAGCGCCGTCACCGCTTCTGGACGAGGCGACGCGCCGCGCCATGGGCGAGCAGGCCGTCGCCCTCGCCAAGGCGGTCAACTACGACTCGGCCGGCACGGTCGAGTTCGTCGCGGGTCAGGACAAGTCGTTCTACTTCCTCGAGATGAATACCCGCCTGCAGGTGGAACATCCGGTCACCGAGATGATCACCGGCATCGACCTCGTCGAGGAGATGATCCGCGTCGCCTATGGCGAGAAGCTCCGGATCACCCAGGACAAGGTGAAGCTGAACGGCTGGGCGGTGGAGAGCCGCATCTATGCCGAGGACCCGTTCCGCAACTTCCTGCCCTCCATCGGCCGCCTCGTGACCTACCGCCCGCCCGTCGAGGGCAAGGCGGGCGAGGCCATCGTGCGCAACGATACCGGCGTCGGGGAGGGCGGCGAGATCTCGCTCTACTACGACCCGATGATCGCCAAGCTCGTCACCTGGGCGCCGACGCGCGCCAAGGCCATCGCCGCGCAGGCCGACGCGCTCGACGCCTTCGCCATCGACGGCATCCAGCACAACATCCCGTTCCTCTCGGCGCTGATGCAGCATGCGCGCTGGCAGTCGGGCGAACTGTCCACCGGCTTCATCGCCGAGGAATATCCGGAAGGGTTCAAGCCGCGCGCGCCGGAAGGCACGGCAGCCGGTGTCATGGCGGCCGTCGCGGCGTTCATCGACCACCTCCAGAACGCCCGCAAGCGCAAGATTTCCGGCCAGATGCGCCAGGGCCACCGCGTCGCCTTCGACCGCGAGCGGGTGGTCCTGCTCGGCGACCAGCGCCATGACGCCGAGGTCATCGACGAGGACGGCAAGATCGCCGTCCGCCTGTTCGACGGTCCGGGCGGCACGGAAACCGCGACCCATACGGTGGTCTCGTCCTGGACGCCGGGGCAGCCGGTGTTCTCGGGGCAGGTGGACGGCCAGCCGGTCAGCGTCCTGGTCCGCACCGTGCCGAACGGCGTCAGGCTCGCCTATCGCGGCATCGCCGCCACCGCCCATGTCTATACCCGGCGCGAGGCCGAACTCGCCGCGCTGATGCCGGTCAAGGTTGCCGCCGATTCGGGCAAGAAGCTGACCTGCCCGATGCCGGGCCTGGTGAAATCGATCGCGGTGACGGTCGGGCAGGAAGTCAAGGCGGGCGAGGCGCTGTGCGTCGTCGAGGCCATGAAGATGGAAAACGTGCTGCGCGCGGAGCGCGACGGCAAGGTCAAATCCATCGCCGCCAAGCCCGGCGACAGCCTCGCGGTGGACGCCGTGATCATGGAGTTTGAATGAGGCTTCCCACAGGGTGCCTTTGGCGGCTTGCGGCGCGGGAAACGCTCTGCTAGACAGCCGCCTCGCCGGGCAACCGGCATGCGGTCGTGGCGGAATTGGTAGACGCGCTGCCTTGAGGTGGCAGTTCTTAACCGAGTGGAGGTTCGAGTCCTCTCGACCGCACCAAATTTGAAGAGCCCCGCCTGGACAATGTCCCGGCGGGGCTCTTTGCTTTTCCGGGTCGCGCGGCCTTGGGCCGGCTGCTCGCGCGCTGTGCGCCTTATTGGCAACGATGTGCCGGAATGTTGCGTAATGCGCCGAGGCGGCATTGCGCATATTCCGATACTATGACCTAACGGACACTCTATAGTTGGGGATGCTCCATGAAGAAACTTTTGCTTGCAGGCGCCGCGCTCGCTGCTCTTGCTGCGGGTGCTCAGGCTGCCGACCTCGGCGCCCCGCGCGGCCCGGTCGCGGCGGTGGTCGTTGCGCCCGTCTTCAACTGGACCGGCTTCTATGTCGGCGCCGACATTGGCTACTGGGCCAGCACGGGCGCGATCGGCTACCCCAACTCGATCTTCAGCGCGACGGCCAATCCCAACGGCATCAAGCTCGGCGGCCATATCGGCTATCGCCATCAGTTCGTGAACAACTTCGTCCTGGGCCTCGAGGCGGACCTGTCCTGGCTGGGCGGCTCGAACCGCGAGGGCGTCGTCGTCAACTCGCCGGCAAACGTTGCCCGCGTCCGCGCCACCTGGGACACGTCGATTCGCGGCACGGCCGGTTTCGCGATCGACCGGGCCCTGATCTATGCGACCGGCGGCGTGGCATTCCTGCAGACGAACGGCTGCTCCGCGCCGGTCGGCGGGCCTTGCATCGTCCGTTCGGAGTTCGGCGGCACACGCACCGGCTGGACGGTCGGCGCGGGCCTCGCCTATGCCGTCACGCCCAATGTCGCCATCCGCGGCGAATACCTCTACGCCAACTACGGCACCCGGACCTACGCGACGCAGAACGTCGCATCCAGCCTCACCAGCCAGAAGATCGATACGCATACGGTTCGCCTCGGCATGAGCTACCTGTTCTCGACCGGCCCTTCGGCCGTGGTCGCGCGCTATTGAGGCCCTGACCCATCTGACCCGCTGACGGTATCGGGGCCGCCCTTCGGGGCGGCTCTTTCCGTTCGAGGGGTCTTTTCCTCGTGCGGCCGGCATCACACATTGAGCCGATGCCGCCCCTCGATGTCGCCAAGGTTCTGACCCGCAAGCAGGAGCACGAATGCGCGCGGCTCGACGATTTCGAGTTTCGCGTCCGGATCCGGGCCATCCGCCTGCTGGCCGACCACCTCAACGCGCGCCACGGTTTCGATCTCGATGGTGTCGAATGGGCACGGTCGTCGGTCACCGAGCCGGCCGAGGCGACGCTGGAGCGGCTTCATGGCGTGCTGGGGCACGCCTCGCCCGGCATCGGCGAGATCTGGCGGCAGCACCGGCGGGCGACCGCCCGCGCCTATGAGCAGGTCATCGTCGAACGCGGCGACCCGTCGCCATTCCGCATGGCCTGACGACAGCCTTTACCTCCGGGGTCATCGATTCCGCGCGGGCGGGCCGTCATGGTCCCCTCAGATCCGGCACGGGCCGGACGCCGAGGAGACCCGCGATGACCGCCCACGCCGCCGCCAGCCAGTCCGTTCCCGCCTATGCCATCGCCCAGCTGAAGTCCGTGCAGATGGGGCCCGAGATCGTCGAGTATCTCCAGCGGATCGATTCGACACTCGCGCCGTTCGGCGGCCGCTTCATCGTCCATGGTGGCAATGCGACGGTGCTGGAAGGCGACTGGAAGGGCGACATCATCGTCATCGTCTTCCCGGACCGGGCCTCGGTCGTCGGCTGGTACGGCTCGCCGGCCTACCAGGACATCCTGAGGCTGCGGACGGATTTCTCGGACGGCGTGGCGATCATCGCCGATGGCGTCTCGGCTGATCACAAGGCAACCGATGTCCTGGCCGGCATCTGAAGCTGAAACTGCGCCGGTCATGGCCGCTTCCGCCGTGGAAATGCCCACGGCGGCAAGAACAGCCGGCAAACAATCTTGACTGCACAATGCCTATTCTTGGCACTGGTGTTTGAGGTTGTAGGAAATTCTCTCGCACCCCCCATCGATTCAGTCTTTCGTTACGGCCGGCGACTATAGCCATGGTACCGGTCGGATTGCGTGGGGCTTCGGGGGCGAGAATGCCGGTTTCGATCAAGCGCCGTGCGGACGCGGCGCTCGTGCGCCATGTCTGGGCCGTGGGTGTCGCGATTGTCGCGGCGGGCGGCTTCGCCGTCGGCCTCGGCTTCGCCGGCTGGTATCCCGCAAGGCTCGTCTGGGGCGCCGAGCAGACCTGGTTCGCGCAGCTCGCCGTCGCATCCGTCGCCGCTTCGCTCCTCGCGCTGGTGCTGCTGGTCCGGCTCAGGCTCACCCAGATCGAAATCATTCGCGGCGCGCGCTTCCTGCTGCCGGATGGCGTCGATGCCCTCACGGGACTCGCCAACAGGGCTGCCTTCAACCGCAGTTTCGACGACCTTCTGACGCGGCCGCAGGGCGCGAGCCGGATCACGCTGCTGCTCCTCGACCTCGATGCGTTCAAGGAGATCAACGACACGCACGGCCATCACGCGGGCGATGCCGTGCTGGCCGAGGTCGGGCGCCGGCTCCGCCATGTCTGCGGGCCCGAGCCGGTCATCGCGCGGCTCGGCGGCGACGAATTCGCGGTCCTTATCGCGGAGGCGACCGCCAGCGAGAATGTCGTGGCCGCCTGCCGCCTCGTCATCGGCGCCGTCGGCAAACCGGTTCCCTGCGATGGCGAGGCGCTGACGGTCGGCATCTCCATCGGCTTCATCTGTGCGGGAGAGGCGGCGGCCACCCGCGACGACCTGATGCGCCGCGCCGACCGCGCGCTTTATGCCGCCAAGGCGCAGGGCAAGAACTGCGCGGTCGGCTTCGACCCCGAAATGGACCGCGACGCCTCCCAGCGCCGTTTCCTGGAGCGCGAGCTGCGCGGCGCGATCATCGCGGGCGAGATCGATATCGACCTGCAGCCGATCCTGTCCGCGGACGGCGAAGCGGTGATCGGCGCCGAGGCGCTGGCGCGCTGGCGCCATAGCTATCGGGGGCGGATGATGCCGGGCGAGTTCATCGCCCTGGCCGAGGCGACCGGCCTCATCCATCAGCTCGGCCGCCTGGTGCTGCGCAAGGCCTGCCTGGCCGCCACGCGGTGGGACGGGCTCTTCGTCTCCGTCAATGTCTCGCCCATCCAGATGCGCCGCCCTGATTTCGTCGCCATGGTCCAGGAGGTCCTCGCTGAGACCGGGCTGGAGCCGGAGCGGCTGACGCTGGAGATCACCGAAGGCGTTCTCATCGAAGATCCCGACAAGGCGCTGAAGATCACCGGAGAGATCCGTGCGCTTGGCGTCAGGATCGCGCTGGACGATTTCGGCACCGGCTTCTCGGCGCTGAGCTACCTGCGGAAGTTCCGCCTCGACGCCCTGAAGATCGACCGCTCCTTCGTCGCCGATCTCGATACCGGCGCCGAAGCTGCCAGCATCGTCCATTGCGTCGTCAATCTCGGCCGCGCGCTCGGCCTGCGGGTCATCGCAGAAGGTGTCGAGACGACGGCTCATGCCGGCTTCCTGCGCGCTGCGGGATGTCATGCCATGCAGGGCTATCTGTTCGGCCGGCCGATGGGCATCGATGCCTTCGAGGCCATGAGCGGCATCAGGCCGCGCCAGCCGGCGGTCGCCTGACCCGCGCCGGTGCAACTCGACATCGCCGTGACGCTCGGGCATGAGTGCGGCTTGGCATTTCCGCCGTCCCGAGACTGTCCGATGACCCAAGCCCTGCCGAACGTGCCCGTCCTGCCGCTCGATCCCGCCATCAAGGCGAAGCTCGAAGGCATCACCACCGCGACGCTCACGACGGTCCTCCTGAAGAAGGGTCTTCGCAAGGTCTGGATGGCCGGCACGACGCCGTTCTGTCACACCGGCAAGCGGCAGGTCGGGCGGGCGTTCACGCTGCGCTTCGTGCCCGCGCGCGAGGATCTGGCGACGCCGGCCAGCTGGGCCTCGCCCATCTCCACCCGCGCCGCCATCGAGGCCATGCCGGACGGCGTGATCGCGGTGATCGATGCCATGGGTTCGAAGGAAGCCGGCGTCTTCGGCGACATCCTCTGCGCGCGCATGAAGAAGCGCGGCGTCGCCGGCCTCGTCACCGACGGTGTCGTGCGCGACGGCGATGGCGTGAAGGGCACCAACCTGCCGGTCTGGTGCTCGGGCGCCTCGGCGCCGGCCTCGGTCGCGGCCCTGACGTTCGTCAGCTGGCAGGAGCCGATCGGCTGCGGCGGCGTCGCGGTGTTCCCGAACGACGTGATCGTCGCGGACGGCGACGGCGCGGTGCTGATCCCGCAGGACATGCTCGAAGCGGTGGTCGACGCGGCGGTCGAGCAGGAACACCTCGAAACCTGGCTCATGCAGCAGGTCGAGAACGGCATCCCGCTGCCCGGCCTCTACCCGCCGAATGCGGAAAACAAGGCTCGTTACGAAAAGGAAACGGGTCGTAAAGCATAACATGCCGCAGGAGGCTGCCACGCGGCGGCCGCAATTCTCCACCAAAGCGCCACCGATGACGCGACGCTCCATCTCTTTCGCCACCGTGATCCTGATGGGGCTGTCGCTCGCAGCCTGCGGCAGCGTGCCGACCGAGGTTGCCGCTCCGGTCGGCGGCGAGCACCCGTTCCCGACCCTGACGCACACGACCGGCCACCACGCCCATCCCGTGCATGGCATCGACGTGTCGAAATATCAGGGCCAGATCGACTGGGAGCAGGTGAGGGCGGCTGGCGTCTCCTTCGCCTTCATCAAGGCGACGGAGGGCGGCGACCGCGTCGACAGCCGCTTCCAGGAGAACTGGGAGGCATCGCGCCGGGCCGGCGTGCCGCGGGGCGCCTATCACTTCACCTATTGGTGCCGGCCGATGGCCGACCAGATCGCCTGGTTCAAGCGCCACGTGCCGAACGAGCCGGACGCGCTGCCGCCGGTGCTCGACGTCGAATGGAACTTCCACTCGCCGACCTGCCCGCGCCGCGTCTCGGTGGATCTCGCCCGCTCCAAGATGCGGGAGTTCCTGCACGCCATGGAGCGGCATTACGGCAAGAAGCCGATCATCTATGCCGACATCACGTTCCATCGCGAGGTGCTGGCCGGCAACGAATTCGCCGAATATCCGTTCTGGGTGCGCTCGGTGCGCACCGTTCCGCACGAGCGCTATCCGGGCCGCCGCTGGGCGTTCTGGCAGATCACCGCGACCGGCCGCATCGCCGGGATCAACACGCCGGTGGACCGCAACGTCTTCGCGGGCACGCGCCACCAGTGGCAGCAGATCGCCCAGACCGGCTTCCGCCATCGCGGCCACGGCGGCACGGCGGTCGCGGCATCGACGCCCGCGCCTGTTCCGGCCGCTGCGCCCGCTGCCGGCGCAACGGTTCTCGCCGCGTCCGCCACGGCGCCGGTGCAGGCGTCCACCGCGACGACCAGCGTTCCGGCTCAGGCCGTGCCGGCGGCCGACGCGCCGGCCATGATCACGGCTCCCCTGCCGGCCGCACGGCCGAGGTTCTAGGTCAAAGCCGCTCATTTGGGGCGCTTCGCGGCGACACCCTGCGCCACCTTGCGGTTGCCTCACCTCTCCCCGCCGGGGGAGAGGTGAGGCATGAGCCGATCTGGCATCGCCTTTTTCGCGCACGCCCCGTCACAGCCAGCGCCGGACGCGGGCCGCATAGGCGGCCCATTCGGCAGGAAAACGCGCGGCAAGGTGCTGTTCCTCGGGGCGCACGGCCAGCCGGTCGACCAGCAGCAGGGCGATGGCGGCCGCGAGCCAGTACCACGGCGAGCCGGCAATGCCGCCGAAGCCGGCGAGAACCAGCGTGTTGCCGATGTAGATGGGGTTGCGGGAGAAGCCGAACGGCCCCGTCGTCACCAGCGCCGTGCTGGCGCGGTTGGGCAGGACGGTCGTTCCGGCGCGCGACAGGGTCGACGACGACCAGACCATCAGCATCAGCCCGAGGCCGATCATCACCGCGCCCTTGATGCGCAGGAGTTCGCGCGGCAGATCGATCGGGATCGGCGCGTATTCGGCCAAGAGCCAGGCGCCGAGAAGGCTGCCGACATAGATCATGGGCGGCAGCGGCAGCCGGTTCGGGCGGTCGTCGGGTGTGTCGCTCATGCTGGCCTCGTCCGGCGCGGCCCTCGCCGATCGGGCGATCATGACAGGTCCGGGCGGCGCTTCTATAACGCTGATCATAAGGCTCCGGGAGAATGCCATGCTGAGGAACACGCCGCGTCCCTTCGATTTCGACCTCGGCGAGACCGCCGACATGCTGCGCGACACCGTGTTCAGCTTCGCGCAGGAGGAGATCGCGCCGCGCGCCGCCGAGATCGACAGGTCGGACCAGTTCCCGATGGACCTCTGGCAGAAGTTCGGCAATCTCGGCCTGCTCGGCATGACGGTCGAGGAGGAATATGGCGGCACGGGCCTCGGCTATCTCGAGCACTGCATCGCCATGGAGGAGATTTCCCGCGCTTCGGCCTCGGTCGGCCTGTCCTATGGCGCGCACTCAAACCTCTGCATCAACCAGATCCGCAAGAACGGCTCGGACGAGCAGAAGAGGCGCTACCTGCCGAAGCTGATGAGCGGCGAGCATGTCGGCGCGCTCGCCATGTCGGAACCGGGTGCCGGTTCCGATGTCGTCTCGATGAAGCTGAAGGCCGAGAAGAAGGGCGACCGCTTCGTGCTCAACGGCACGAAGATGTGGATCACCAACGGCCCCGACGCCGACGTTCTCGTTGTCTATGCCAAGACCGACCCCGCCGCTGGCGCGCGCGGCATGACCGCCTTCCTGATCCAGAAGGACTTCAAGGGCTTCTCCTGCGCCCAGAAGCTCGACAAGCTCGGCATGCGCGGTTCGCACACCGGCGAACTCGTCTTCGACAATTGCGAGGTGCCGGAGGAGAACGTGCTCGGCGAGGTCGGGCGCGGCGTCAACGTGCTGATGAGCGGCCTCGACTACGAGCGCGCCGTGCTCTCGGCCGGCCCCATCGGCATCATGCAGGCCTGCATGGACGTGGTCATGCCCTACGTCCACGAGCGGAAGCAGTTCGGCCAGTCGATCGGCGAGTTCCAGCTCGTTCAGGGCAAGATCGCCGACATGTACGTCTCGATGAACGCCTCCCGCGCCTATGTCTATGCGGTGGCGAAGGCCTGCGACCGCGGCCGGACGACGCGCGAGGACGCGGCAGGCGCCATCCTCTACGCGGCCGAGAACGCCACCAAGATGGCGCTGGACGCCATCCAGCTCCTCGGCGGCAACGGCTACATCAACGACTACCCGACCGGCCGCCTGCTGCGCGACGCCAAGCTCTACGAGATCGGCGCGGGCACGAGCGAGATCCGG
>Ga0209570_1001490_pt1 | contig 12579 bp, 8 predicted proteins | sample EBPBio172007_DNA_FD_185861 | JGI IMG/M metagenome (GOLD analysis project Ga0209570, IMG submission 185861) | Wastewater treatment Type I Accumulibacter community from EBPR Bioreactor in Madison, WI, USA - Reactor 1_9/17/2007_ DNA (SPAdes)... | ecosystem: Engineered > Bioreactor > EBPR >... | reverse complement strand
AGCACCGCCTTTTCGGCAATCACCAGCGGATCGTGGCGTGCTGCTTCGGCATAAGCCGCCGCCAGCGCCCCCGGCTCCTTGACCTTGATCACCCCGATCGACGAGCCCTCACGCGCCGGCTTGACAAACAACGGCAGGCCCAATTGCTGCTCCACCGCCGCGAAGTCCGAGTCCGCGCTCAGCAACACATAGGCGGGCACCGGCAATCCCGCCGCCTGCCACATCAACTTGGTGCGGAACTTGTCCATGCCGACCGCCGAGGCAAGCACTCCCGGGCCGGTATAGGGAATCCCCATCAGTTCCAGGGCTCCTTGCAGGGTGCCATCTTCGCCATGCCGCCCGTGCAACGCGATAAAGGCACGGTCATACCCTTTCAGTTCGGCCAGCGGGCGCGCGGCCGGATCGAAGGCCTCGGCGACAACACCCTGCCCTTGCAGCGCCGCCAATACCCGCGACCCGCTGTTCAGCGATACTTCGCGCTCGGCGGAACTCCCGCCGAACAGCACCGCCACCTTGCCGAATTGCTCCAGACTCATTGCTTCTCCAACAGTTTTGCCGGGACGCCGCCAATCGAGCCCGCCCCCATGGTCAACACCACGTCGCCATCGCGGGCAACATCCATGATCGCTGCCGGCATTTCAGCGATTTCCTCGACAAATACCGGCTCGATCTTGCCGCCCACCCGCAACGCCCGTGCCAGCGAGCGTCCGTCGGCGGCGACGACCGGCGCCTCGCCAGCGGCATAGACCTCGCCCAGAAGCAGGGCATCGACGGTCGATAGCACCCGCACGAAATCCTCGAAACAATCGCGGGTGCGGCTATAGCGATGCGGCTGAAAAGCCAGCACCAGCCGCCGCCCCGGGAAGGCACCGCGTGCTGCGGCCAGCGTCGCCGCCATTTCCACCGGGTGATGGCCATAATCGTCGATCAGCGTGAAACTGCCACCACCAGGCAGGGCCACTTCGCCGTAGCGCTGGAAGCGCCGGCCGACCCCCTTGAACCCGGCCAACGCCTTGACGATGGCCGCATCATCGACCTGCACTTCGCTGGCCACCCCGATCGCTGCCAGCGCATTGAGCACGTTGTGCATTCCCGGCAGATTCAGTTCGATGGGCAGGCGCGACACGCTGCCATTGACCCGCACCGCATCGAACAACATACGACCGCCCTCGGCACGGACATTTTCCGCACGAATATTGGCACCGGCGTCGAAGCCATAGGAGATCACCTGTTTGGTGACTTGCGGCAGGATGGAACGGACATTGGCGTCGTCGGCGCACAGCACCGCGACGCCGTAGAACGGCAGGCGATTGAGAAAATCAACAAAAGCGCCTTTCAGCCGCTCGAAATCGTGGCCATAAGTTTCCATGTGATCGGCGTCGATATTGGTCACCACCGAGATCACCGGCGACAGGAACAGGAAAGAAGCGTCGGATTCGTCGGCCTCGGCCACCAGGAAATCTCCCTGGCCGAGTTGCGCATTGGCACCGGCAGCATTCAGGCGGCCGCCGATGACAAAGGTCGGATCGAGCCCACCTTCAGCGAGAATGCTGGTGACCAGGCTGGTGGTTGTCGTCTTGCCATGCGTGCCGGCAATGGCGATGCCGCGCTTCAGGCGCATCAGTTCGGCCAGCATCTGGGCACGCGGCACCACCGGAATATGCCGCTCACGGGCAGCCACCACTTCCGGATTGTCGGCCTTGACCGCAGTGGACACCACGACAGCATCGGCCAAGGCGATGTTTTCGGCGGCGTGTCCGATCTGCACGCGCACGCCCTGCGCCTCGAGGCGGCGCGTGGTCGCGCTGGCCGCCAGATCGGAGCCGGTAACCCCATAACCCAGATTGGCCAGCACTTCGGCGATACCGCTCATCCCGGCGCCGCCGATGCCGACGAAATGGAGTTGTTTAACCTTGTGTTTCATTTAACCATCGCCTCACAGGCCTGAACAGTGTCTTCCACGGCTTGCGGCCGCGCCAGCGAATGCGCTTTCTCCGCCATCTGCAACAACTGATGACGGGTGTAGTTGCGCACCAGTGCGACCCGCTCCGGCGTCAGATCCTTCTGCGGCAGCAGGAAGGCGCCGCCGACATTGACCAGAAACTTGGCGTTGCCGGTCTGGTGATCGTCAACCGCATAAGGGAAGGGCACCAGAATGCTGGCGATCCCCGCTGCGGCCAGTTCCGCCACGGTTAAGGCCCCAGCCCGGCAGATCACCAGATCCGCCCAGCCATAGGCACCGGCCATGTCCTCGATGAAGGCCACGCAATGCGCATGCACACCGGCCTGCTCATAGTGGGCGCGCAGGCTGTCCAGGTGCTTCTCGCCCGCCTGATGCACCACCATCGGACGCTCCTCTTCCGGAAGCAAGCCCAATCCCTTGGGCACGATCTCGTTGAGCGCCACGGCACCCAGACTACCGCCGATGACCAGCAAGCGCAGCGGACCGTCGCGCTCGGCAAAACGCTCGGCCGGGGGTGGCAACGCCGCAATTTCCGGACGCACCGGATTACCGACCCATTCGCTTTTCTTCAACACATTCGGAAAGCCGGAGAGCAAGCGGTCAGCCAGTCCGGCGAGGATGCGGTTGGCCAGGCCGGCCACCGAATTCTGCTCATGGATGAGCAGCGGAATCCCTTGCAAAGATGCCATCATGCCTCCCGGAAAAGTGATGTAGCCGCCCATGCCGAGGACGACATCGGGTTGTAACGCCTTCAGGATCTGACGTGCCTGCCAGAAGCCCCGCAGCAGATTCATCGGCAGCAGCAGCTTGGTCAGCAATCCCTTGCCGCGCAATGCGCCGAAACGCAGGTATTGCATGGCAAAGCCGCGCTGGGGGACCAGCCTGGCCTCCATGCTGCCCGGATTGCCCAGCCAGACCACCTTCCAGCCGCGATCGCGCAATTGCTCCGCCACCGCCAGCGCCGGGAAGATATGCCCTCCGGTGCCGCCGGCCATGATCAGGATGGTGCGCTGAGCGTCGCTCACAACTTGCCTCCACGCATCAATTGTCGATTTTGGCTTCGGCCGCGCTGCGCGCTTAACACCGGCTTCGCCGGGTTAGCCTGCGCCGAAATAAGCAGCGGAAAGACCTTGCTCATAATTTTCCGCCCCGCATAAGCTGCCTATTTTCCCAATCCACTCGCAGCAGGATGGCCACAGCCACGCAATTGGCCAGGATGCCGGAACCGCCAAAGCTCATCAGCGGCAGGGTCAGGCCCTTGGTCGGCAGCAGCCCCATGTTCACCCCCATATTGATGAACGACTGCACGCCAAGCCAGATGCCCATACCCATCGCCACCAGTGCCGGATAGAGGCGGCCGAGCATCACCGACTGACGGCCGATGGCGAAAGCGCGCTGCACCACCAGCGCAAACAGCAGCACGACTGCCAGCACGCCGACGAATCCGAGTTCTTCGGCGATCACCGCCAGCAGGAAATCGGTGTGGGCTTCGGGCAGATAAAACAGCTTCTCGACACTGGCGCCGAGGCCGACACCGAACAATTCGCCGCGCCCGAAGGCAATCAGCGAATGCGAGAGCTGGTATCCGCGCCCGAAGGGATCTTCCCAGGGGTCCATGAAGCCGAAGATGCGATCACGGCGGTAAGGTGAGATGAGAATCAGCAGGGTAAAGGCGGCCATCAATACAAAAAACAGGATGGCGAAGAGACGGGCACGCAACCCGCCAAGGAAGAGAATGCCGACCGCGATGCTGATGATGACCACGAAGGCACCGAAGTCCGGCTCCTTGAGCAGCAGACTGCCGATAAAGACCATCGCCGCCGCCATCGGCAGGAAAGCCTGCTTGAGATCGTGCATCACCGGCATCTTGCGTACCGTATAGTCGGCAGCGTAGAGCACCACGAACAGCTTCATTAGTTCCGAAGGCTGCAGATTGACCACCCCCAGCGGCAACCAGCGGCGGGCGCCGTTAACGTCGCGCCCGACCCCCGGAATCAACACCACGATCAGCAACAGGGCGCCAATCAGAAAAAGCCAGGGAGCGTACTTCTGCCACAGAGTCAGCGGAATCTGAAAGACAATCGCCGCCGCCAGCAGGCCGATGCATAGAAACACCCCATGACGCATCAGGAAGTAGGCGGGCTGATGGCCGGTGAACTTGCCGGCCTCGGCAGTGGCAATCGAGGCGGAATAGACCATCACCAGCCCGATAACCAACAGCAGCAAGGCACTCCACAGCAAGGCATGGTCGATTTCCGCCACGGTGCGGCGAGGAGCATCGAGAGCGCCGATCATCATGATGGCGCCCCTTTTTTGCGTCTGCCCGCAGCGCTGCGCACAGCCCCCTGCGCAGGAACCGAGGACAGCTGCCCGACCGCTTCGACAAACACTTCGGCGCGGTGCGCATAGTTGCGGTACATGTCCAGGCTGGCGCAGGCCGGTGAAAGCAGCACGCAATCACCCGCCCGGGCCTGCCCGGCCAGCCAGCGCACCGCTTGCTGCATGTCGGCAAAACGTTCGATCGGCAAGCCACAACCATCGATCGCTGCGGCGATCGCTTCGGCGTCCTTGCCAATCAGCGCCACTGCCCGCCCATGCTCGGCCAGCGCTGCCTTGAGCGGAGAAAAATCCTGCCCCTTGCCCTCTCCGCCAAGCACGATGGCCACCGGGCGGCCCAGCCCGGCGATGGCGGCCAGCGTGGCACCGACGTTGGTCCCCTTGGAATCATCGACATAGACGACGCCGCCAATTTCGGCCACTTTTTCCACTCGGTGCGGCAGGCCGCGGAAGGTTTTCAGTGCCGGCAGCACGCGCTGCGCCTCGACTCCGATGGCCGCACACAAGGCCAGCGCCGCCATGGCGTTGGCGGCATTGTGCAGCCCGGGAACCGGCAAATCCTTCAGCGCGATCAATTTTTCCTCGCCACGCCAGATGGCCTTGCGCTGAATGCCGTAATCGGCGTCGCGGCTCGGCTCGTCGAGGCCGAAGGTGATCATCCGGCGCCCGCACAAGCCGTTGCCCAGCGAGTAGTCATCGTCGCGATTGAGCACCATGGCGTGGGCGCCGTTGAATATCCGTCCTTTGGCTGCGGCATACAGCTCCATGCTGCCTTCGTAGCGGTCGAGATGATCTTCCGAGAGATTGAGCAGGGTGGCGGCGTCGGCATTCAGGCTGTAGGTGGTTTCGAGCTGGAAGCTGGAGAGTTCCAGCACCCAGACTTCGGGCAGGTCATCGCGATCGAGCGCATCCATCAACGCATCGAGCGCCGAAGGAGAAATGTTGCCGCACGCCACCGCGCGCACCCCGGCACCGTTCAGCAGATGCGCAGTCAATGCCGTGGTGGTGGTTTTGCCGTTGCTGCCGGTGATGGCGACGATCTTGCTGCGTGGCGCATATTCGCTGACGCCGAGGGCAAACAGTTCGATCTCGGAAATCACCGGCACACTCGCCGCAGCGATTTCCGGAGTAGCCAGCGGAACACCCGGCGACAAAGCGACAAAATCGACACCGGTGAATAGCTCTTCGGAAAAGGCGCCGCAAACCAGTTCGGCCTGAGGCGCGACAATACGCAATTCCTTGAGATTCGGCGGCTTGTCACGCGAATCGGCCACGCGCACGCGGGCCCCCTGGCGGGTCAGCCAGTGGGCCATTGCCAGTCCGGACTCGCCGAGTCCGATGACCAGTGCGCGTTTGCCGTGTAATTTCATCTCAGTTTCAAGGTGGAAAGCCCGAACAGCACCAACATGATGGTGATGATCCAGAAGCGGACGACGACCTGGGTCTCCTTCCATCCGCTCTTCTCGAAGTGGTGATGCAGGGGCGCCATCAGCAGGATGCGCCGACCCTCGCCGTACTTGCGCTTGGTGTATTTGAACCAGCTGACCTGCAGCATCACCGACAAGGTCTCGACCACAAAGACCCCACCCATGATGAACAGCACGATCTCCTGGCGGACGATGACTGCCACGGTGCCGAGCGCCGCGCCCAGCGACAGCGCCCCGACATCCCCCATGAACACTTCCGCCGGATAGGCGTTGAACCACAGGAAACCCAGGCCGGCACCGGCAATTGCGCCCAGCAGGATGCACAGCTCGCCCGCGCCCGGCACGTAGGGAATCAGCAGATATTTGGCATAGACCGCGTTGCCGGTGACGTAGGCAAATATGGCCAAGGCGGCAGCGATCATTACCGTCGGCATGATCGCCAGCCCATCCAGGCCATCGGTGAGATTGACCGCGTTGCTGGTGCCGACTATGACGAAATAGCTCAGCACGATGAAGCCGATCACCCCCAGCGGATAGGCAATGTTTTTGAAGAAAGGCACGATCAGTTCGGTTTGTGCGCCCGAGGTGGCGGAAAAGGCCAGGAACAAGGCCGCACCCAGACCGAGTACGGATTGCCAGAAATATTTCCAGCCCGCCGACAAGCCCTTCGGGTCGCGATAAACCACTTTTTTCCAGTCGTCGTACCAGCCGACGATGCCGAAGCCCAACGTCACCACCAATACGGTCCATACATACTTGTTGGTCAGATCGCCCCACAACAGCGTGGTGATTCCGATGGCGACCAGGATCAACACCCCGCCCATGGTCGGCGTGCCGGACTTGACCAGATGGGTCTGCGGGCCATCGGTACGCACCGCCTGACCGATCTTCTTGGCGGCCAGCCAGCGAATGACAGCCGGGCCGGCGATGAAGGAAATGCACAGCGCGGTCATCGCCGCCAGCACGGTGCGCAAGGTGATATAACCAAACACATTGAAGAAGCGCACATCCTGCGCGAGCCATTGGGCCAGTGACAGCAGCATCAGTGCGCCTCCCCTTGTTGCGACGTTTCGCCGGCCAATGCATCGGCGACCCGTTCCATCTTCATAAAGCGCGAACCCTTGACCAGAACCGTGGTGTTCGCGTCGATTTCCTTGTCCAGCGCCGCGAGCAAGGCCCCCAGCGTGGTGAAATGGGCGCCGCCCTCGCCAAAATTGCGTGCCGCCTGTTGTGCCGCCTCACCAAAGGCGAACAACCGGTCGATTCCCTGGCTCTTGGCGTAACCGCCGACTTCGTCGTGATATTGGGCGCTGGCCTCGCCAATCTCGCCCATGTCGCCAAGGACCAGGATCTGCTTGCCGACGGTGGCGCCCAGCACTTCGATCCCCGCACGCACCGAATCCGGGTTGGCGTTATAGGTGTCATCGAGAATGACCGCGCCGTTCTTGCCGGCGCGGCGTTGCAGACGCCCCTTGACGCCGGCGAAGGCCGACAGTCCGGCGGCGATGGTTTCCAGCGACAAGCCGGCCGCCAGACAGATGGCCGCTGCCGCCAGCGCGTTGCGGGCATTGTGGCGCCCCGGAATCTGCAGAGGAATGGCGCAGCCACCGCAATCGGTCTCCAGCTGCAGGGTAATGTCCAGCCCGCGGCAAACGACGCTGCCGCGCACGTCGGCCGGGCGATCAAGGCCAAAGCTCATTTGGCGGATTCCCGCGCCCATTCGCCGCCATTCGCCGGCATAGACGTCGTCGGCATTGATCACCGCCACACCTCCCGGCTGCACACCGGCAAAAATGCTGCCTTTTTCCGCCGCGATCGCGCCCAGATCGCCCATCCCTTCGAGATGGGCACGCTGCGCATTGGTGACCACCGCTGCGGTCGGCGCGCCAATGTTGGCCAGATAGGCAATTTCGCCCGGTCGGTTCATGCCCATCTCGATCACTGCTGCGCGATGCGTGGCATCGAGTCGCAACAAGGTCAGCGGCAAACCCACGTCATTGTTGAAATTGCCATGCGTCGCCAGCACCCGGTCGCCGAATGCCGCCGCCAGCACGGCGGCAATCATTTCCTTGGTGGTGGTCTTGCCATTGGATCCGGTCACCGCCAAGACCGGCAGATCGAAACTGCGCCGCCAGGCAGCAGCCATGCGCCCCAAGGCCAGGCGGGTATCGTCCACCACAATTGCCGGCACGCCTGCGGGCAGGGCGTCGGCCTTGCTGACCAGCAAAGCGGCGGCGCCGCCGCCCAGCGCATCGGCCAGAAAATCGTGGGCATCGAAGCGCTCGCCGGCCAGTGCGACGAAAAGCTGCCCGGTTGCAATATGGCGGGTGTCGGTGGACACCCCGCTGATTTCCACCTCGCCGCCACACAGACGACCGCCCACCGCCCGGGCAATGGCCGCAAGACTCCAGCGCATTCCCGGTGCCTGATCGGCCGCCCGACGGCGGGCCAGCAGCGCGGCCTCGGCTTGCTCGATATCCGAGAAATGCAGACGCCGGCCACAGATTTCCTGATAATTCTCGTGCCCCTTGCCCGCCAGCAACACCACATCTTCCGGCGCGGCGCCCAGCACGGTGCGACGAATCGCCACCGCCCGGTCGGCGATCACCTCTCCGGCAGGCGCCCCGACAACGATCTCCTTGAGAATGGCTTCCGGCGACTCGCCGCGCGGGTTATCGCTGGTGATCACCACCCGATCGGCCAGGCGGGCGGCGATTTCACCCATCAGCGGGCGCTTGCCGCGATCGCGGTCGCCGCCGCAACCAAACAGCGCGACCAGTTGGCCGCAGCGGGCGGAAGCGACTTCACGCATGGCCGTCAGCGCGTTTTCCAACGCATCGGGGGTATGCGCGTAGTCGATGGCCAGCAGCGGCTCGCCTTCGCCGCCAACTCGCTCCAGACGCCCTGGCGGCGGCGCGAGTTCCGCGAGACGGGCCGCGATTTCTTCAATCGGCAAACCGGCATCGACCAGCACCGCGGCCACTGCCAGTAAATTGGCCACATTGAAGCGTCCCAGCAGGCGGGTTTCGACCCTGGCACGACCACTCGGTGCCGACAGGGTGAAGCGCTGGCCATTCGGCGTGGCGATCAGGTTTTCGGCCCGCACTATCGCCGGGATATCCTGGCGGGCTTCGCCCAGGGTGTAGCCCAATACCTTGAGCGCCCCGGTTTCCCGGGCCAGTTTCACGCCAAGCGGATCGTCGAGATTGACCACCGCCAGCCTGAGGCGCGGCCAGTGAAACAGGCTCTCCTTGGCTGCGGCGTAAGCCTCCATGCTGCCGTGATAGTCGAGGTGGTCGCGGGTGAAGTTGGTGAATACGGCAACGTCGACATGCGCCCCGTTCATCCGCCCTTCAACGATACCGATCGAGCTGGCTTCGAGCGCACAGGCAGTCGCTCCCTGCTGGCGGAATTCCGCCAGGCTGCGCATCAACGTGGTGGCCTGCGGCGTGGTCAGGCCGGTATCCACCAACTGCCCGGGAAATCCGACGCCCAGCGTGCCGATAATGCCGCACGGGCGCGGATAGGCGCGCGCGATCCATTGAGTTACCGTGGTCTTGCCGTTGGTTCCGGTCACCGCAATCAGCGACATGCCTTCGCTCGGATAGGCATGAATCATGTGCGCCAACGGGCCGGCCAGGGCACGCAGGTTCTCGGCAGGCAGATTGGGCACGCGCCACTGCGTATCCCAGACAAAATCGGCTCCCGGCTGCCAGATCACCGCCAGGGCACCACGTGCCAGCGCGTCGGCGATATAGAGACGACCGTCGGCATAGTCGCCGGGGTAGGCCAGAAACACATCACCAGGGCGCACCATGCGACTGTGATCGGCCACGCCGCGGGCGGCAATCCCCAGTTCGGTCAGGCGGGCAAGCAATTCGCTGGCGGCGCTCACAACTTCTCCTTTTCGCCAGTTGCGGCCGCCACCTGCAACGCCGGGGCGTCGGGCATGATGCCCATGGTGCGCAAGGCACCGGCCATGATTCTGGAAAATACCGGGCCAGCGACGTCACCGCCGTAATGCAGCCCCGCCGAAGGCTCGTCGATCATCACCGCGACGATCAGGCGCGGATCGGAAACCGGGGCCATGCCGACGAAAGACGCAACATATTTATTGACGTAGGCGTTGCCCTCCAATTTGTGGGCGGTCCCGGTCTTGCCGGCCACGCGATAACCGGTCACCCGCGCCTTGGGCGCGGTGCCTTCCGGCTGCACCGCCATTTCCAGCATGGCCCGGACTTCGCGGGCGGTCTGTGCGGAAAAAACCGCTGACCCGCGCGGCATCGGCTCTTCCACGCGGGTCAGCGACAGGGGGATCAGATCGCCATCGCGGGCGAATACGGTGTACGCCCTCGCCAGCTGGATCAGGCTGACCGAAATGCCATGCCCGTAGGACATGGTGGCCTGTTCGATGGGACGCCAGTTTTTCCACGCCCGCAGACGGCCGCCGACTTCGCCGGGGAACCCCAGTTGGGGCGCCTGCCCGAAACCGAGGGCATCGAACATGCCCCACATTTCCTGCGGCGGCATGGCCAGCGCCAGCTTGCTGACCCCGATGTTGGAGGATTTCTGGATCACCTGCGCCACGGTCAGCGCGCCATGCGGATGCGCATCGGAAATGGTGGCGCTGCCGATGGTCATCTTGCCCGGCGCGCAATTGACGATCGAATCGAAGCGCGCACCACCCTTTTCCAGCGCCAGGGCTGCGGTGAACGGCTTCAGGGTCGACCCCGGCTCGAAGGTGTCGGTGACCGCTCGGTTGCGTAACTGCGCCCCGGAGAGTTTCTCGCGGTTGTTGGGGTTGTAGGTCGGCCAGTTAACCAGCGCGAGAATTTCGCCGCTGCGGGTATCGACCACCACCACACCGCCGGCGCGCGCCTTGTTTTCGGCGATGGCGGCCTTGAGGTGGCTGTAGGCCAGGTACTGGATCTTGCTATCCAGCGCCAGATGGATGTCCTTGCCATCCTGCGGCGGCTTGACCGCACGCACATCCTCGACAATGCTGCCCCGACGATCCTTGATCACGCTGCGGCTCCCCGGGCGGCCGATCAAGGCATTCTGGAAGGCCAACTCAACCCCTTCCAACCCCTTGTCGTCGATACCGGTAAAGCCGACCAGATGGGCGGTCATTTCGCCACTCGGATAAAAACGGCGATATTCGCGCTCCTGATGCACTCCGGGAATCTTGAGCGCCACCACCCGCTCGGCAATCTCCGGCTGGACCTGGCGTTTCAGGTAGGCAAAGCCCTTTTCGCTGGCCAGCCGACCGTCGATCTCCCGCGCTTCCATATCCAGCAATTTGCCCAGTTGCCGCTTCTGCTCACCGGACATCTGCCGGGCATCACCGGGAATGATCCAGATCGATTTCATCGGCGTCGACACCGCCAGCAGATCCCCGTGGCGGTCCACAATGCGTCCGCGCGAGGCCGACACCTCGATGTCGCGGCGATAACGCGACTCGCCTTTTTCCTGCAGAAAGTCGTTATTGACCACCTGCAGGAAAAAGGCGCGCATCACCAACGCCGCAAACGCCGCCATCAGCAACAGGCCCAGCATGCGCGAGCGCCAGCCTTGCAGGGCCAGCTGCAACACCGGGCTCTCAGTGAAACGATGCGCCTTCTGGCTACGCCGGCGAACAATCATCGCGCACCTCCCTTGCGGGCATCCGGCGCCTTTTCAATGGCCTTGCCGCTCGCATCCGGCGTGCGCATTTTCAGGCGGTCGCGCGCAATCTGCTCGATACGTGGCGCGCCGGCCCAGGTCGACATTTCCAGTTGCAACTGATCGTATTCAACACGCAACTGATTGCTACGCTCCTGCTCGGCCTCGAGCGCCTGGTAGAGCTTGCGCGCTTTGTGCTGGGCGGTGACCGCCCCCAGGGCACAGATCGTGGCGACAAGCAGCAGAATCATGTTCAGGCGGATCATTGCAGTTTTTCCGCCACCCGCATGATGGCGCTGCGGGCGCGGGGGTTGGCCGCCACTTCGGCGGAGGAGGGGCGTACAGCCTTGCCAACCAGGCGTAAACGCGGCAAAGGTAACTGGTCGGCGCGCAGGGGAATTCCCTTGGGCGGCTGCGGCGGGGTCGATTGCTCACGCATGAATTGCTTGACCACCCGGTCTTCCAGCGAATGGAAGGAAATCACCACCAGGCGACCACCGGCGCGCAATGCCTCCAGCGCCTGCGGCAGGACTAGCGCAAGCTGGCCGACTTCTTGATTGATATGAATCCGTAGAGCTTGAAAGCTGCGCGTCGCCGGGTCCTGCCCTGGTTCACGGGTGCGCACGGACGCGCGTACGAGGGCCGCGAGCTGACCTGTTGTGACAATAGGTTGCTCGCTCCGAGCAGCCACAATCTTCTTTGCAATCTGGAAAGCAAACCGTTCTTCGCCATAGTCTCTCAATACCTCCGTTATTTCCCTCACCTCAGCCCGCGCCAGCCATTCCGCCGCCGTCTCCCCGCGCGTGGTATCCATGCGCATGTCGAGCGGCGCGTCGAAACGGAAGCTGAACCCCCGCTCGCCATCGTCCAGTTGGGGCGACGACACCCCCAAATCCAGCAATACCCCGTCCGCCCCCTGCCAGCCGGCATCGGTCAGCGCCGCCGACAATTCGGCAAAGGGCCGGTGGATCAGGCAAAAACGCGGATCGTTCATCGCCTCGCCGGCGGCAATCGCCGCCGGATCGCGATCCAGCGCCAGCAAAGCACCAGAAGAAGAAAGCCGGGCAAGAATTGCCCGGCTGTGGCCGCCACGCCCGAAAGTGGCGTCGATATAGGCGCCGGAGGGCTTGATCGCCAGGGACTCCACCGCCTCCTCGAGCAAGACCGTCGTGTGAGCCATTACGCTCACAG
>Ga0209570_1001487_pt1 | contig 12607 bp, 11 predicted proteins | sample EBPBio172007_DNA_FD_185861 | JGI IMG/M metagenome (GOLD analysis project Ga0209570, IMG submission 185861) | Wastewater treatment Type I Accumulibacter community from EBPR Bioreactor in Madison, WI, USA - Reactor 1_9/17/2007_ DNA (SPAdes)... | ecosystem: Engineered > Bioreactor > EBPR >... | reverse complement strand
TGGAAATAAGTAACAGGTATGCTATCAATTCTTATAATTTTATCGCCATTTTTCAGCCCCGCTTTTTCAGCCGGCGAATCTTTAGTTACTTCTCCAACATGAAAAGGCATTATGGGCTCAATGAACGGAACTTTAGAAGCTACTTTGTCAATCAAGTCATTCGGAACAGGTATTTGTTTGATTTCTCCGGCTCTTTCAACTGTAAACTCAGTGTTTTCTTGCATTAAAGCGGCACGTACATCGCTAAAATCAGCATAGTCGGCGTTATTTACTTTTACAATTCTATCGCCGCTTTTCAGGCCAATCTCTTGTGCTAATGGGTAAGCATAGATACCTGCTTTGTTTACTTCAGCTTTTGAATAATACTCATCGCCCCATACAAACTTCACACCCCAGAATATCAAAACACCCAAGATAATGTTTACAATGATACCGCCTAGCATTACAAACAGGCGTTGCCATGCTGGTTTCGAACGGAATTCGTCAGGTTGAGGTTCAGACGAAAGTTGCGAAGCATCTTTGGTTTCATCAATCATACCTGCAATATCTACATAACCCCCTAGCGGAAACCAACCTAAACCATACTCAGTATCACCTTTTTTCTTTTTCCACAATGCAAAATTTAAAACATTAGGTAAAGGGAAAAGGAAATCGAAGAATATATAAAATTTATTTACCCGAATACCAAAAATACGAGCAAATATAAAGTGTCCAAACTCATGTAACCCGACCAAAATTGTTAAGGCAAGCAAAAGTTGCCCAATCATTGTTAATACTGCCATTAGAAAATTGAATAAATTTTAAAGATAATGTATAGGTTATTTAGCCATAAAATATCCTCCTTTGCAAACGCAAATGCTTGGGTGTTCGTTCCATTGTTATCAAATCGGCACCTAAGCCAGCATATCTATGCCACTATTAACGAAAATACATTCAAAATTAGCATACTTATTAATGAAAAGAACGTTTTTTAAATAAAACTTTGTTAATAAAGAGACTATCTTATTTCAACACCCACAATGGAATTGCTTCAATGAATTCAATAAAGTACGATGTAATTATAATAGGCGGAGGCCCAATAGGGCTTGCGTGCGGTTTAGAAGCTCAGAAAGCGGGCTTAAATTATGTAATTTTAGAAAAGGGCTGCTTGGTTAATTCTCTATACAATTATCCGGCAAACATGACTTTTTTCAGTACTTCCGAACGACTAGAGATAGGAGAGGTACCATTTGTATCAAACAATGCCAAGCCTACCCGTAGCGAAGCATTGGAATATTACCGAAGAGTGGCAGCACATAAGCACCTGAATGTAAAGCTTTTTGAAGAAGTATTGCAAGTAATGCCCAAAACAGATGAAGGCTATGAGGTAATAAGCAAAAAGAATACTTACGAAACCGACCATATTATTATAGCTTCTGGTTTTTATGATATTCCACAAAAATTGGGTGTGAAAGGGGAGGAGTTACCAAAAGTAACGCATTATTATACAGAGCCTCATTTTTATGCTTTCCAGAAAGTGCTGGTAGTAGGAGCTAACAACTCGGCAGTAGATGCAGCTTTGGAAACCTGGCGAAAAGGGGCAGAGGTAACGATGGTTATCAGAGGCGGAGAAGTTGGCAGAAGAGTAAAATATTGGGCTAAACCTGATATTGAGAACAGGATTAAAGAAGGTTCTATCAAGGCGTTTTTTAATTCAGTAATTACAGAGATAAGAGAAAACGAGGTAGACATACAAACACCTGAAGGTATTGTAACAATAGAAAACGACTGGGTTATTTCGATGACAGGCTACCAGCCTAATCTGGCATTCTTGAAGAAGATAGGGATTAATCTATCAGAAGATGAAATAATGAAACCGCAGTATGATGATGACACAATGGAGACTAATCTACCAAATGTGTATCTGGCAGGGGTGATTTGTGGCGGAATGGATACCCATAGCTTATTTATTGAAAACTCACGGATACATGCCGAAAAGATTATACAGAAGATAATAAAAACCCCACAAACAGTCTGATTGTGGGGTTTACTATTTCGATATAGAAAGTTCTTTTTGAATGCTTATTGGAGTGTCAAAGAAACTGTTTTCGACGACTCTACGGCAAAATTAGTTACTTTACCTAAACCCGAATATTTTACTTTATAGCCTTTGTTCTCTAATAAGTATATGGCATCACGTAGGGTCATGCCTTCTACGTTAGGTACATCGGTTGTTTCATTTACTTTGCGCCAGGCAATGCTATTGCCATTTTTAACGGCTTTGGCCCAGCCTGCATTATTAGGTACGTTTTGCAAGCCTAATGTTTCTGCTACAGTTCTGAAATCTTCTGCATAACCACTTTGTTCGTGGGTTTCTATTTTCTGTATATTACTATTCTTGTTATTTGCCGGATGAATGGCTACATCATAAGCAAAAACTTTGTCGGCAATGGTACGAAACACCGGAGCGGCTACATCACGTGCATAAAGGTTAGCACCGTGTGGCTCGTCGATGATTACAGCACAACTGTACTTAGGATTATCAGCCGGAAAAAAGCCTATAAACGCCGTATAGTATTGACCCCTCACATAACCATTCTCTCTTTTCTGCGATGTTCCGGTTTTACCCGCTACTTTGCAGAATCCTGTGTTGATGTTTCGGGCAGTACCATTCTCAACTACGCCTTTCATCATTTCGTGTGCCATTTTAATGGTACGGTCTGAGCAAATCTGTCCTTCCTCTTTGCGCCCTTCAAACTTTTCTATTACTCTGTCGGCCTCACGTATTTCTCTTACAATATAGGGTTGTACCCAATGACCATTGTTCGCAATAGCATTATAGAAAGTAAGCATTTGTAACGGTGTCAGGCGGCTCTCATAACCTATCGACATCCAAGGGATGGTGGTTGAGCTGAAAGTTGAGCTTTTATTGTCTTTAATAATAGGGTCTGTTTCACCTTTTAACTGAAAGCCAACAGGTTTGTCGAGTCTGAAGTTTTTCATATATGCCACAAAGTTATCAGCCTTAGTGAAACCAAAGTATTTTTTTACCAATGCATACACACCGATATTACATGAGTGCTCAAATACTTGTTTTACAGTCTGGTTGCCGTGTTCTTCCGAGCATTTCATTTCTATATTATTGTGCATGATAGTGCCATTGCAAGTAGCAGCAAAATCATCTAAGCCTAACTTGCTTTTCTCTAACACAGCCACCATTGTAGCGAGCTTAAAGGTTGAACCGGGGTCGGTTCCGCCCTTTACAGCATAGTTAAAATCTTCGATGTAGTACACCTGCTCGTTTTTTGTTCTGCGTGATAAGTTTGTAATGGCTTTGATTTGCCCTGTGGCTACTTCCATCACTATGGCAGAGCCATACTTGGCATTGGTACTTACTACTTGATTGTGCAGAGAGCTTTCAACAATATCCTGAAAATTAACATCGATGGTTGTTACTACATCTTGTCCTGCTTCTGGCCTTACTTCGGGAGTATCTTCTAATGGTTTCCATACCCCTCCGGCTAAACGTTGAAAAAAACCTACACCGTCTCGTCCGGCCAGGTAATTATTGAAACTAAACTCAATACCAAAATCGCCTCTGGTTTGGGTATCACGGTCGAGCTTACCAATTGAGCGCAAAGCCATATCGTCGAAAGGCATTACCCTTCGATTCAATTGTTCAAACTTACCGCCGCCTTTCATTGGCCCTTCACGAAAGAAAGGGTAACTTTTGATTTCTTCCATTTCCTGAAAGTCAACCAGACGATTACCAAAAGCAACAAATTTTACTTTGCCGCCTCTACGGGCACTCAGAATAAGTTCTTTGTATTGGGCCGCCGAACGGTCTTTAAAGAAATCGGCAATTAAATGCGCTAACGAATCAAGTTTTGTATCGAGGTATTTGGTTTTGGCTCTTGTTACGTCTAAACCAACTCTGTATTGAGGTACTGAGGTAGCCAGTAAACTACTACCGTCGGTAGCATAAATGTTACCTCTTGTAGCTTTTATTTTCATAGGCTTACGTTGCACTTTCTCAACCTTAGCCATCCATTTCTTTTTCTGGAATACCTGCACAACAAATATCTGGGCAACTATTAAGGTGCCTATCAGAAAAACTAGACCAAAAGTAAGTTTTGCTCGCCATTGAATTTCATCACGAATTGATGGTTTTGATGACATGACTTTAAAGTTTGACGGATTAATAGGAATTTACTCTTTTACAACTATTTTGTTCGGAGGCGTAATGTTTTCTTCCAGACCTTTATCTGTTAGCTTTTTTGCTATTTCAGATTGCTTGCTGGCAAACATATAGCGTGATTTCTGTGAGATATACTCAGCACGTTTTTCTTCCATATCGGTACGGGATTTTTCAATTTTCTTGATGAAACCTTCGTAACTATGTTGAATGTAGATATAGAAAATGCAAAGAATACCTAACCACACAATACGTTTGAGGGTTTCGGTTGGAAGCGTATCACCTAAATTGAGGCGGCTGGTAAGCCATTGGTTGATGCGTTCGAAAAGACTGGCTTTGCTTGGAGCCTTAGCTTTGGCTTTGGGCATAGCAGGTGCAGAACGGTGGCGAAAAGTATTTGTTGCCATTCCGATAGAAGTTTATGAGTTTATTATAAAAGCACGATTGTAAAACAAATGTATGAATTATCTGCAAAATCTGTAAAATTTGCATCAATTTTTTTGTAAAATTTAATGGGTGTGGAAGTGCCTAAAATAAGAAAAATCGCTCTTGTTAAAAGAACGATTTTTCTTATGTATTCTTATGCTATCAGTGCATTAATTCATGTCAGGAAAATACAGTTTCTAAATGCTGTTTCTGCGGAAAATCAGGTGTTACTAAATCGGCCTCCGGCTTATAGATATAAGGCATCGGGAAACCTCTTTCCTGAAAAGTCGGTTCACCCATGTTATTATAACGAAGTTGAATAGACCAACGGATATTTTTGGTAACGTTTTCGCCTGAACGATGTACTAAAAACGCCGAGAAAACCAGCAAATCGCCTACTTCAAACTCAGTTTGAACATAGCTGTCTTCTGAAAGCTCTTCCTGAATACTTCCTAAGTATCCCGATGTGTCAGCTTTTAATAGACCATCTTTGTGGCTGGCTGGTATAATTTGTAAAGAGCCCAGGGCTTCGCCACAATCAACCATCGGAAACCACATAACGATGCTATCTAAAGAACCCTGACCAGTACGCCAATCCTGATGCGCTCCCAATTTCCAGTGACTACCACCTTTCGACAAATAACGGCTGTTGAACTGCATAGCAGGGCGCACACCAATTGCCGGGAAATCGTATCCTAGAGATTTCAATAAGTTAATAAGCTTCGGTTCTGTACCAAGTCTGTGTAGTGATATAAGATGCTGTGCTTGCTTCCCTGTGCTTACGAAGGTATTAAAGTCAGCCTCGAATAACTCAAACATAGCTGGCTCAAACTCATCTTTATTATTAATGTCTACACTTTTGCCCAATACTCTCTCAATCTGCAAAGCAAAAAGATTACGAGCTTCGGTATATATCTGGTTGATTTCTTCTTTATTAAAGAAGTTTTTCAGAATAATATAACCATCTTTATTGAATTGTTCTTTCTGTGTTACCATAGCTTATAATCTATTCAAAAATTAAATAATAGGGCAAAACTAAAACCGTAAATAGGTCATAAAAATGATATTTATCAGTAAAGTTTTATTAACCTTTTTAAACTTGTTTCTTTAGCCTGCAAATGGCTATTTTTTAATTAGATGAAGACAAAAGTTTCGTCCGTAGTTTACTACGCCAGTTCCACTGCGGACTCAACTTTTGTCTTCATCTAATTAAAAAAAAACTCATTTTCGTCAGTAAATAAAAAGTTTAAAAAGGTTATTTCTCTAAAATAGCATAACCGAAGCCTGCTCTTCCGAACCCATTACCATTATATAACAGATATTTTTTGTTATTATGTTCATAACAGTAAGCATAATCTATCATTTCATAATCAAAATCGTTTGGATTATCTGATTTATGAATGCCTACCAAATCGTCTTTACGCTCCCACTTGAATCCGTCTTTCGATTCGGCATAGCCTAAACGATAGCTTTGGTTACGGTCGGTGCGGTAATCTCTGGTATGGCGATAAGAGTAATACATCTTGAAAATACCATCTTCAAAAAATACACTTGGTCGACCTACTGCGTGCAAGAAATCATCAAAAGGCAGAGCAACATCACCTGTTGGTGTCCATCTAATTCCATCTTCTGACACTGCTACCCGGCAATCGTAATATGGCTCAGGATAACCATGAATGTATTCACATTTCTGGCCAGAGATATACCACATCATCCAACGACCATTTACATACATTACCGAAGGTTGCGCTGCCCAAAGAGGGTTATCAATTGAGCGGTCCATGATAGGGCCACGGAACATTTTCTTGAAAGTGAGACCACCATCGGTGCTGACAGATAAGCCCATCGACAGACGGTAAGAGTTATGCGTACGATTCCAACCTGTGTAATACAACCAGATGTCGCCATTTGCTTGTGGTACAAACCAAGATGGCATAGCACCGGTTTCATCGTATTCACCCGGGCCGCCTAAATCCAATACGAAAGTATCGTGGATATAGAGAATCTTGGTTGGGTCGTCATAATCAACATCAATAAATGTCGGGCGAGACTGCCCATAGTCATCTCTTGATGAAAAATAAACTCTTAAGAAATCTTTATGTTTGTAGGCATAAGGCACTTGTGCATGTGAGCGGCTATGCGCTAGTGTACCGTCTGGTTTATATATTACTCCTTTTTTTTGCCAAACAGGCTCCCCCGCCCCTGAAGGGGAGCTATTTTGTGAATTTATCATTCTTTTGATATTATTTAATACCTCTTCTGTAGAACGGCTCAGAACTTTGTTTGTTATTCTTAGCACGGTAATACCTACTGATTGGTAAAATTCGTCTTTTTCTTTGTCTATTAATTGTTGCTCATAACTGTTGTGGATACTGCCATCAATCTCAATTACAAGTTTGAGCGTATGGCAGTAAAAATCAGCTATGTAATTGCCAATAGGATGTTGTCTTTTAAACCTAATACCTAATTGACTTTTTGAAAGAAAATGCCACAGATGCTCTTCCATTGGTGTCGGATTCGCCCTAAGTTTCGCAGCTCTTTCAAATATAATATCCGCAGCCCCATAAAACATATTCTCTTTCATACAGACTATTTTTTGTGTGTACATCAATAGAATATTGTAGAAAATGTGTCTTAAGTTCCCCTTTAGGGGCTAGGGGTTCTTTTTCCTGTTTTTCTCTGCTCTCAGTTTCCAGTTATCTTTAAAATCTTTTCCAGGAATCTGTAGATTTACGTTTACTGTTGGTGCTTTTTTGGTTTTCTTAAAATCTAATACATAATAACCGTTACCGAAAATCCATTGTAGCTTTACATCTTTTACATTTTTAGGCAAGTCTTGCAAAGGTACTTGGTCGGCAAACATTGGGTTGGCGTCCATCAATATCTGGTAAGTTTTTTGGTCTCTTAGCCATGCACCTACGCTTTCGTCGCCTACTACTACACGGCCACCTACTTTTACTACACGGTTAAACTCTTCAAAAGCCTTAGCTCTTTCTGAGAATGTATTTATACCACCAAAATGGAAAACCGCATCGAAATAATTGTCTTCAAATGGTAAATAAGCGCCATTACCAATGAAATAATCTATTTGCACATCTTTTTTATCGGCAAATTTTTCTTTGGCATGACCAAGCATCGCCGGCGATAAATCAGATAACACCGCATGACCACCCGGAGTAACTTTTTCAATGATATAAGCCGAATCTTTTCCTGTACCTGCGCCTACTTCCAGCACTTTCATGCCCGGCTTTAGCTTCAATAAGCCAATCATGGCTTTGCGTGTAGCTGCCTCGTTGGCATGTAAAGACTCAAATACCCAAGAAACTCCACGGTCGTAGCGTAAGTGAGCATCGTTATAAGCTACTTGCTCCTTACGGTCTTGCTCGAAAAGTTCTTTTGGGTAAACTAAATCTACAATGTTATTTATATCGTAAGAGATGGGTTCTTCTTGTGAGCTGTTGTGAAGCGTTTTGCCATCGGCCGACAGAACAAGTTTAGTTCTGGTTTTTGGGCAAATAAGTTGGTCAAAAAATTGAGTCATTATTTGATATATATCTATGTTAAAGCGTCAAAGTTCAAGATTTTTGCTGAAAAAACCATAGGAAAAAAGCTATATTCTAATACGAATGATTAGTTTTCTTTAATGATTTTGAAGCGTAAGAAGAAAGAGTCCTCTATATTGCCAAAAGGCTATCAGCAGAAATTCCTAAATCATGATATAGGTTTTTTATCATTCTGAGGGTAAGAGGTCTTTTTTTGCTTAGAACTTCCGATACACGTTCTTTGCTGCCAAAGTATTTTACTAGGTCTTTTTGGTGTAATCCTTCCTCTTCCATTTTATATTTGATAGCTTCAATAGGGTCAAGTGGGGCTATTGAGTAATGCTTCTTCTCATAATCTTCTACCAGAATAGAAAGAACCTCTAGTAAGTCAGCCTCTTTGCTATTTTCAGGGCAATCCCAGAGTTTTCGGATATTATTCATTGCAGCAGTGTATTGTTCTTCTGTTTTGATAGGAGCAATAGTGATATTTTCCATATATAAAATCATTAAAATTCGATGGTTTTTGCATCAATCTTATCATATTCTGTATGAGTTCCGATAAACTTTATCCAACATATCTGTTTATCGTATCGAAATGCTACAACCATTCTATATTTATTTCTTGCAATGTTAAATATGATACGAGAATTACCAACAAAATCAGCACCTTTATAATCAGAAACGACTTCTTGCGGTGTTTTATAACTAGCTTTTGACATTTTTTTTATCCACTCCTGAATACTAGCCTGTGAGTCAGGATATTTGTCGATAAATTCTTTTAATGTTTTAATCGCAATGATTCTCATATCAATATATTAACAAAACAAAAATACAAAAAGTTACCATTTAGGTAACTTTTATGCATGAATCTATTTTTAATATTCTTAGTGCTTACAAATTAATATCCTTACTAGAAACCTCAGCTTTTACGGCAGGGTTGCCTTTCCAGATGCTCCAAGGTTCGGTTTTGGTTTTGGTAAGGTTGGCGCCCATAGCAATCAAAGTGCCTTCACCTAATGTACAACCGTCACGAATGGTAGCGTTTACACCAAAAAATGAATATTCACCCACTACACAACGACCAGATAATACTACATGAGATGTAAAATACACATGGTCTTTTATTTCGCCGTGGTGACCAATGTGATTACCACTCCACAACACTACATTGTTGCCGATTTTTACAAATGGCTGAATGGTGTTATCTTCCAGAATAAAGCAGTTTTCGCCAATCTGGTCGGTTAAAACTGTGGCTTTTGAGCTGATGTAAGAAATACATTCATAACCCAGTTCTTTTATTTCGCCATATACTTTTGCACGAATCTGGTTCATTTTACGCTCGCTTAGTGGCGCAAAAAACTTATATTCTGATGGAGGGAAAAGCTCAGGAACATCTTCAAACGCCACGAGTTGTATACCACAGAAAGATGTTTCGCCTTCTTTTATGTATGCTCTGTTTTTTGTGAATGCTACGATTTCGTGCTCTGAGTCATTTGTGAGGTAATAATGGGCTAATTCTGCCACTAATTCGGTGCCGAAAACTACTACTTTTGCCATTGTGAAGCTATTTGTTTTTAAACCAACTCGAATTCTTTTAAATATTCATGGATTGCTTCAATTGAGCAAAACATCATTAGGTCAATTATTGAAAGCCAGGGTACAAATTCATTGTTGAATTGCTTGTACTGAATTGGCTTCGATTTGATAAAATTAAGCAAGATTTTGTTATCGGCAAAAAGTTGTTTGTCATAGATAGCCATCCCGCCGATTGGGTTAATATAATGATTGGCTTGCTCTTGCAGGCAAATATCTAAAATACGCTCTTGTGCTTTCAGGTGTTGATTGTTGTAAACAACCGAACTATCAACAAATTCGGTATCAATACCCAGGTATTGACACGTTGCTTTAAGGCTTGTGGTACAAAGCTCAGCTATGTTTGCAGGGTTTGATTCAAAAACCTGTGTCAGCACGGCAAGTGTTTCGTTATAGAACGGTGCTTTTTTGTACGACTGCTCAATGGTCTTAAGAAACTTTTTGCTCCATGTCGCTAAGTTATCAACTTCAATGTCTCTTATAAGGCGATTCTGGCTTGCACTAATCAGCGAAAGCGTAAAAAGTGAAGCCTTGCCGTTTATCAGAATGTTGTTCCGGTTAATCCAGCCTTTGTTGATATAAGCTACGTCGTCATACACTATAAACTTATCAACGGCTTTTATTAGTTGAAAGTAGCCCACGTATGGGAAAATGTATGGCTGCATAATGCCGATTGTCATAGCCTATTTATTGTTTTCAGTTTGAGGATTCAATTTGCGTAAAAAGAAAGCACTTTCTTCTACCGGAGTATCTTTGTGTTCATCGCCTTTACCTAGGGCAATGTCTCCTTCTTGGTACGGAAGAACTCCTTTGGAGTAAAACAAGTATTGTGCTTCTGCCGGAATAGGTTTTACTCTACTACGGAACGGGTGAATCGGAATAAGTTTGCGTTTAAATTCTTTTCCCCAAAGCGGATACTCAAAATCTTCATGCTCTTGTTGAGTTCCTAGGGCTACAATGGCGTCTTTAGGTACTATTTCGTCGAAAGTCTTATAGGCTTCATAAATATCAGGGCGGGAAACCGTAAGTTGCTCCATTCGTGACATATTGAAGATATTTCTTTCGCTGAATACAGGATGATTGCGTGTAAACAAAATAGTGCATACTGCCGAAACACCTATTAATACGCAGCAGATTAGCTGCCAGTATTGCCAAATTTTCTTTTTTTCGGATAATACATAAAAAGACGCCAGCAGAGGCATACACCAAACTGCCATATTCAGAAAATACCTAGCCTTGATAGGGTCGTAGGGGGCTGAGTAGCTCAACGACAAGAAATGTAAAACGGCCGCCGCTACAAGCACCAACATACTTTTATTAGTAACGCTGCTTGTACGGTAATTACGGGCAAAATGATAGCAAAGTAATAAAATGACCGGAAGCACCATACCAAAACTAATGATACCCCAGTAAGGCCGCTCTGCATAAAAACGAATCGGGTGGTCGAAAGAGAAGTAAGAAACTACTGTATATCTATCGCCTTCCAGATTTAAAGTTCTGAAAATCTTGTTGGGGATATAGCGGAAGGCATTATTGATTTTTCTGCCCACTTCTGTACTTCGGATACCATCAAGATTCAAGAAATCAGAAGAAAAACGACCGATATTCAGAGCCGTATTCTTGATTTTGTCTTTAGTTGTGTAATCTTCAACGCCATGCCATTTCATTACTATTGGTGGGGCCGAGAGGTTTCCTAACCTGAATTTACCTACTTCTTGTATATTACCAATGTAGCCCGTAGGCAATACATATACAGCAACACTAATCATGAAGCTAATTAAGAAGATATTGATATTGCGGTAAAATTCTTTTTTGAGTAGAACTGTGTATATAGCAACGACAAAAGCAGCCGGAGCAATCAACATAAATGTAATCTTGTGGCCAATCCAAACGCCTGCTATGAGGCTTATCAGAATAAGATTCAGCGGTATTGGCCTTTGCTTGAATGAAAACAAGAAATAGGTCAGAATACCCAGATAAGCGCTTAACACAATATCGGTTTCGGTAGTAGTTGCCTGTACTAAAGCCGTTGGAAGCAAAAGGGTAACAAGCCCAACAAATATTGAAGCCGTAAAATTTTTAGAAATCTTATAAGCTATTGCATAGCTCGATAAAGCAAATATCCAATATGAAAGATAGTGAATAAACTTAAAGCCATTTTCGCCAAATAGATGATAAAAGAACATCTGTAGCGTAGGCAATGAGTTCGGATAAAAATCAATCGTCCAGGTAGTGCCTTGCATACGGTTCATGTTACCATTTTGCAGATAATAAGCACATTTTACTAGGTGTCCTGTCATACTGTCCCACTCGTTAGGGAAAGTAATAAACGATATAATAAGGTTTATTGCGGCAGTAATAACTACTGCTATGAGCAATACGGCAAATGATAATTTATTAATAATTGATGCTTGCCCCCAGCTATTAATAAGCTCGGTTTTTAGCTTACCGGCATCAGCCAATAGACTGAAATGGTAATTATTAGCGATTTGTCGGAAAAGAATATAGAATAAAATCGCTATCAGATTGATAGAGATACCCCAAGCAATAGGTTGACCAATCAGGTTGAATTTAGACAACAGAAAACCCGTTGGAATAATACACGAAACTAAACCAAGAAATAGTTTGAGGCCGTAATCGCTCAAGCTTTCAGAAATGTAGGCTGCATTCCGATGGATTTGCCAGATGAAGAAAACAAAAAGTAGCAGAAATATCCAATACATTACAAATAATAAGGGCTTCTTGAACTACAAAGGTAAGACGGAATAGTGTTCCGTCCTACACTATGAAACTGTTTAAACTTTTTATTTTATGACGAGAATGGGCGAATTTTTTTTCAGATGAGGCTAATTATTGAGTGCGTAGCATCGCT
>Ga0209570_1001485_pt1 | contig 12625 bp, 10 predicted proteins | sample EBPBio172007_DNA_FD_185861 | JGI IMG/M metagenome (GOLD analysis project Ga0209570, IMG submission 185861) | Wastewater treatment Type I Accumulibacter community from EBPR Bioreactor in Madison, WI, USA - Reactor 1_9/17/2007_ DNA (SPAdes)... | ecosystem: Engineered > Bioreactor > EBPR >... | reverse complement strand
CGCGCTCTTGACCTTTCGGGGCGGCGATTCAAGCTCGCGGGCGATGAAGCCGGAAGTTCTTCCCGGCCTTGGTTTGTTAGAGAATCCCAATTCATGAGCGCTTCCCCATCGTCCGAGCTGCCCGCGTGGGCCGCCGAGATCGTCGATCGTTACGAATCCGGCGCGAGTTCGCAGTTCATCCTCCATGGAAACGTGGACGACCTCATGCTGCTGCCGAATCCCGGTGGCGCGTCGAAGCTGGTCTCGCTCGATGTGTTTCTCCGCGAGCGCCTGCTGGCGAAGTTCGATGTGGTGATCCGCTACGATCTGGGAAACGGCATCCGCGTGGAGAAAGGCGGAGATCGGTTAGCCGAGTGGCCGCCCGCGGCGAAGGAGGCCGCCCTGCCGAAGGCCCCGCGCGAGGCGGTTATCGTGCTTTCCCACTACCTGCGCTTCTGTGCGAACGTCGCCCGCATCAAGGCGGAGAAAGCGGTGCGGGTGGCGGTGATTGTTAGAAACGCCGGCCTGATCGTTCCACCATCGAACGGCGGTGCGAACTACGAGCTCAGCGCCATCGCCAGCCAGCTCCGCGATTGGGCGTCCGATGACTCGATCTCCGAGCAGCATTGCGCGACGTTTCTCATCAGCGAGAACCTCAATGACCTGCATCCTCTCGTCGCGCGCAACCCGCAGGCCGCCTGCATCGCCATTCCACTGCCGCAGCAGGCGGAGCTCGCACCCGCGCTGGAGCGCCTGCATGCAACCTATCCGGTGCCGCTGGGTTCTTTCGCCGCGGATCTATCAGAACCGGCCGCCGCGCTCGCCGGAGCCACCTTGAGCTCCATCGAGACTTTGTTTCAAACCCGCCAGCACAAGGGGCTCGCGCTCACCCCGAAGGATCTCGTCGATCTGAAAAAGGAACTCGTCGAAAAGGACGCGCAGGGGCTCATCGAGTTCGTGAAACCGGACCGCACGCTCGACGATCTGCACGGCCAGGAGGCGATCAAGAACTGGCTGCGCCAGGACATCGCGCTCTGGCGCGCGGGCGACCTCGCCGCGCTGCCGATGGGCTATCTGTTCTGCGGTCCGGTCGGCACCGGCAAAACCTTCATGGTCGAATGCCTCGCCGGCGAGGCGGGTGTGCCGGTCGTGAAGATGAAGAATTTCCGCGACAAGTGGGTGGGCTCCACCGAGAGCAATCTGGAGAAGATCTTCCGCTTGTTAGATGCGCTCGGCCGCTGCATCGTCTTCGTCGATGAAGCGGACCAGGCACTCGGCAAGCGCAACGCGGAGTCCGGCGACTCCGGAGTTTCCGGCCGCGTCTATGGCATGATGGCCGAACGCATGAGCGATTCGCGCAACCGCGGCCGCATCCTCTGGGCGCTGGCGACCAGCCGCCCGGATCTCGTCGAGGTGGACCTCAAGCGCCCCGGCCGGGTGGATGTGAAGATCCCGATTTTTCCCACGGCCACACCGGACGAGGGATGGAAACTGATACGTGCCTTGGCAAAACGCCGCGGAGTTGTGTTAGACGAAACGCCGCCCGCGGAGTTGCTTCCGAAGATCCCGGATCTGCTCACACCCGGAGCCGCGGAGGCGCTTTCCGTGAAACTCTACCGCACGATCAAAACCGGCGCGTCCAACTCCTTGGATGCCTTGGCTCTGGCACTAAAAGATTACCAGCCGCCTGTCCCGGTCGCCGTCATCGAATCCCAGATCCAGCTCGCCGTCGCCGAAGCTACCGACCTCGCGTTTGTGCCGGAACGCTTCCGGAAAGCCGCGATTTGAGGGGATTTCCGGCTTTCAAGGGGTTGACACGCGGGGAAATCGGCGCGATGGCGGGGGTGTCACCCGAATCCGCATCATCATGAAGCGTTTCATTCTTTCCATCGCTGGTTCCTTCGCACTTCTCTCTTCCTCCGTTTTTGCCGCAGGCCCTGCCAGCAAGACGATCGGAGGTTTCGAACCGAAGACGACGTTCACGCTCACCGTGAAGAAGGTGGTCTCCACCCGCACGAAGAATCTCAACGTGGAGAAAAACGTGCCGATTCCCTCCAGCCTTCCGAAGTTCAAGAAGGGTGACGAGATCGAGTTCGTCATCGGCAACGACGGCCAGCTCAAAGGCCCGGGTTTCTCCATCGACTTCAAACGCGCCAAGCGCGCCGTGAATCTCTACGCCGATGGCACGCTCAAGAATGGCGAGGCCGCCACGGTCGCCAAGGTCGGCGAGGAACCCGAAGTCATCGGCGCGGTGCTCACGTTTTACAAAACCGGCACCTCCGGCTTCAGCATCGTCACCAACGAAGTGGTTTACATGCTGGAGTGAGCTGCCTCAGCGCGCCGCCTCGATCGCACCGATGCTTGGTGCTCCATTCTTCGGAAGCGGAGTCCCGAAAAAGTCTCTGCCGCCGTTGTTGGCGATCATATTGCCGCGTGGGAAATCTCTAGCAGAAGCAGGACGGAAAACCTTCGCGCCTTCAAAACCCGGTATCGGTTTCCATGTGCCTGAAAACTCCGGTGCCGGTGAAACCTTCACGTTTTCCGGCAAACCCTCGTGCCTGCCGCAGAACAGGTTGTTTTCGAACACATTCCCGCTGGACGAACCGAACTGATAGGTAGCGCGGCCGCCGTCTTCTACCACGAACAGGTTGTTGGAGAACCGCGTGTCCGCCGCCTTGCCGCCGTCCCATTCGGTGAAGAGCAGCATCGGCAGATCCTGTTTGGGACCGATGACGATGGTGTTGTGGTAAACGTGCGTGCGTTTCGCGCCGCCGCCGAAGTGGAAGACGCGCGCGGAGTTGATACCATCGCGCACGCTCACGTTGTAGCGGATGATGGTGTCCTCGTTGACCGCGTTTCCTGGCGTGCAGATCAGCATGAAGCCGCCCTCGTTTTCGAAGCTGTAGTTGTATTGGAACACCGTGCGGCGGCACCAGTAGTCGGAATCATAGGCCTGGCCGTCCTTGGTTCCGACCGTGCCGGAAACCTCGTTGAATTGGATGAGCGTGTCGTCACAGGCGAAGGGCCAGATGCCCGCGGCGGCTTCGTTTTCCGTGCAGCGCGCGCGGGCTTTCCTCACCACGTTGCGTTCGATCAATCCGCCGTCGGTCCCCCACAGCTTGATGCCGTCGCCGCCGATATTTTCTAACAAATTTCCGCGGATGATCACCTTCTTGCTGCGAGTGCGGCCGTTTCCGCGCTGGCAGATGCCGTTGCGGTCGGTTTTGACGACGTGGCAGTTTTCGATGAGCAGGCCATCGAAGTGGCTTTGGTTTCCGCCCTTCGCCTCGAAGAAGATGCCGCAGCCTTCGTAGCTTTTGCGCAGGTCGCCGTTCACATCGTGGACGTGGAGGTTTTTCAACACGACGTGTTCGAGCTTGCCGCAGCCGTCCGCGGAAACATGGACGCCGGTTCTCCAGGGTTCGGGTTTTTCGCCGAGGTTGGTGATCTCGAGATCGGAAATCTCGATGAACGGGGTGTTTCTAACAAACAGCGTGTCGCGGACCTTCCCTTCGCCATCGATTCTTGGAACCGCTCCGTCGCCGTATTTCCCAATGAGGACCGGTGATCCCTTGATCCCGCCGCCACTTGGCTTGAGCTGGCCATTCCAGGACGCTCCTGCTTTGAACAGGACCCTGTCGCCAGGTTTCAAGGTTGTGGCGTTGATTTTCTCCAATGATCGCCATGCGTTGGCAGGCGATTGGCCGTCGCGCGAATCATTTCCGTTGAGGGAATCCACGTGATAATCCGCGGCGGACAGGAACGGTGCGAAGCCGAGAGCGGCGAGGATGAGTGGAAAAAGCAACTTCATGAGGCGTTGTTCACCGAACGCTGCCCGCGCCGCGGCTCTTTCCGGCAATTGTTTGTAACCATTCTTTGCCGGGCGGCGCACCTTTAATGGCAACCTCGCGAAAACCCATGAAATCCCTGCTCCTCGCCCTCCTCACCTCGACTCTGGTCACCGCCCAATCCGCCAAGCCCGATCCTTTCGAGGAAGGCATGCGCCAGGCTTTCGCCGAATACAAAAAGGGCAACCATGAGGCCGTCACCGCCAAACTCCGCGAACTCATCAAGCTCGAAGAGGAACGCGGCGCGGCGAAGGTCGGCTCCGTGCTGCCGGATGCCGTCGAAGGCTGGAAAGGAGAAACCGTGAAGAACGACGACCTCACGATCGTCGGTGGCGGCCGCTCGATCTCACGGGTTTACGTTTCCGGCAACCGCCTGATCACCTTGAAGGTCATCAAGGATTCGCCCTTGGTGAAACAGCTCATCCCGCTGCTCACCAACGAGGACCTGCTGCGCATGGGCAACCGCAAGACCCACAACATCAGCGGTGACACCGCCATCATGGAGGGCGAACGCAAGCTCCAGATGGTGCTCGACCAGCGAATCTATCTGGAAATCACCGGCGATGAGACGCTCTTCGAGAAGGATCTCGTCGCCTTCGCCCGCAAGCTTGATTTGAAGGCGCTGGCGAAGCTGAAGTGAGCGGCCCGGAGCCGGGATTTTTGCAAACGTTTTGCGGAACTTTGATCGCCGTTTGGCGCGGAGTTTTCCAGTCTGGGCATGATCGGTCCCCGGAGCACGCAACCCCGCTCCAACTCCATCATGAAAACCAGACTCATTTTGTTAGCCGCCCTGCTCGTCCACCCGCTCGCCGCGGAGGAGGCGAATCCGTTCGTGAAGAAGAAGGACGAGGCGAAGAAATCCGAGCCGCCGCCGGGGCCGGCGTTTGTGGGCATACTCGAACATGTCCTCGTCCCGCCCGATCTCATCGACGCGTGGATCAAACAACACGGCATGCCCGCCGACGCCACCGCTCTGCGCGCCGAGGTGCAGAAGTGGGTGGAGGAGAAAAAGGCGTCGCTGGATTGCACGATGATGGCGAGCGGCGTGATGGGGAGGATTTCCACCAACGAAAGGATTATCGAGCGGATCTACCCGACCGAATACCTGGAAGCGGGGGCTGGGGTCTGGCCCTATCCGACTGCCTTTGAGACCCGCAATCTCGGCTACACCGCGGAGTTTTTTTCCAATGCGAGTGATGGGAATATCCGATTCTCGGTGGATGTGGATTTCTGTGAATTGCAGGGCAGCAAGGCATGGAACGTGGTCGCCGAGAAAACCCGGCAACCGGATGACGTGTTCATGCCGATCATTCGGAACTATCGATTGAAGCAGAATGGCCCGGCGATCAACGGCAAGCCAGTGGATGCGGATCCGTTTGCGGACCCTCAAGACGCTTTCTCGAAAGCCGAGCCGCTCAGTGCTTCGGACTATCGACCCTCGTTCGAATCCGATAGAGTCCATTTGCTGGCTCGTTTCGATCCGCTCTCGGTAGAGCGCAAACAAGGATTTCCCTCGCGTCTGATCTTCGCGCGTGGCGCGGCCGCTCCCGAGGTGGAGAAGACCGCGCGCCTTGCCGAGGACTTCGCTTACACGGTGGCGACCATCCGGGTGCCCCACGTGGAGTTCTCCTCATGGCTTCAATCGCAGCAACCGATCACCGCACAACTGAGCGCCTGGTCATTCGCCGAATCCCTGTGCATGGAAGGAAAGGCGGAAGTGATCGAATCCGCGGGATCGAGGGCAAAGGTTTCCAAATCCAACACGCTCGAAAACATCAGCGAGATCATCTATCCGACTGAGTATTCGCCGTCCTGTCAGAGAACCGTCACCGAGCGGTGGGAGGAACGGGAGCGTCAGAACGTGGATGGCAAGCCGGTGGAAGGAGTAGCCACCAAAGCGACTGTAAAGACCGATGCCTTGTCGGGTCTTGCCGGAGCCAGCATGGCGACATCATTTGAAACACGAAACACCGGCATGACCTACGAACTCCAGATTCTGCCGGATGAAAGCGGAGTGCTGGCCAAGCACATTCTGGAACGCGTCATTCATGTCGGTGAATCGGTTCACCGCAGGATCGAGGATCAGGGCAAATGGATTCCGGACATCACGATGCCGATCTTCTCCACGTGCAGGTTCAATACGACGAACCGCCTGCAATCCGGCAAATGGACCTTGATCGCGACGGGCCCCGAATACGCGGAGAACGGCAAGGCGGATCGCGAACAATGCCTTCTAATGTTCGTGAAAGTGGAGTGACAGGCGGGCGGTTGTTCGTTAGATGAAACCGATGATCCGGGACAAAACATCGAATCCTCAAGCCGATTCATGGGCCTCTCCATGGATCGGCACGATGGTTGTCTCCGCGCTGTTGGCCGTTCTTGTTGGGTTGTCCGGCGTCTGGCTCGCGAGGCAGGAGAACCGGGTCACCGAAACTCCTCCGGGCAACCGGATCGATGACACGTTCCGTCAGATGGCCCGGCGCGTGGATGAATTGGAAACGCTTTGGGAGAAGGCCCTTGATGAAGAAGCGGGGCGGTTGCTCGATCAGGGTTTCCAATTGCCGAAGGATGGAACGGAAGTGGTCGGAGTGGCGCAGAGATCGCTGCTCAACGCCGGTTTCTCCGATCCGGGCCGCGCCCACCTTCGTGAGGACGGCCAAGCGGTCCGGTGGAGGCCTGTGTTTGAGAAGTTCTCACGCAAGGAACCTGACGAGTGGGTGTTTTCCGAAAGCCAGTTGTTAGGTGCTTCGGGCTGGATCGAGATGCCGGAGAAACCTCTCGCATGGTGGCGGGGGAATGGAAGATCGGCGGTCGTGCTCATCCTGGATGAGCGAATGGCATCGGTGGTCGTTGGCAACGATCTGCGGGCGCGTTTCAAGCCCGCCGGATTCGCGGATGAACCTGGTGCGATGGCCTTCAGCGCACCGGATGGCAGCCCTTGGTTTGCCAACGGCAATCCCGACCCAGCCGCCAAGCCCGATGAGATCCTCCGGCATGTCTCGCGCTTCGGAGACTGGACGCTGCGCCGCTACTATCCGGTGAAAACCGTGGTCACCTGGCGGCTGCCTGTGTTGGTGGGTTCGTTCTCGCTCGCCGCGCTTCTGTTAGCCGGTGGCGTCGCGGTCGCGCTGTGGCAGCGCAAGGCGATCCGACTCGCCGAGGAGCGCGTGAGTTTCGTCAACCGCGTGTCGCACGAGCTCCGCACGCCCCTAACAAACCTGCTGCTCAACACGGACCTGGCCATCGACGGGCTCTCCGTGGGCGACGACAAGGCGCGGCGCAGGCTCGGCTTGATCCGCGAGGAAACGTCGCGGCTCTCCCGCATCGTGGACAACGTGCTGGCATTCGCCCGCATTGAGCGCGGCAAGATGGAAACGCGGGCGGAACCTTGCGAGGTGGATGCAGTGCTGTCAGAACTCCGCGAAACCTTCGCTCCCTTATTCGAGCGGAAGTCGATCGTTTGCGAATACGAGAATCGTGTTTCCGGCCGCCTGGAGATGGATCGCGACGCTTTCTCACAAATTCTATCCAACCTGCTCTCCAACGTGGAGAAATACGCCGGTGAGGCGGCGAGGGCGCGGGTGCTCATCGAAGGCAGTGAGCATGAAATCATCGTGGAAGTGACGGACAATGGCCCCGGCATCCCGACGGGCGCGCGGCATCGCGTGTTCCAGCCCTTCGAACGCGCCGGATCGCGGGTGAACGAAGGAGCAAGCGGCACCGGTCTGGGTTTGGCGATCAGCCGCGAACTCGCCGGGCGCATGGGCGGGAGTCTTGAGCTGCTTCCTTCCGATGCCGGCGCTCGTTTCCGGCTCGTGGTGCCATTGCGGGAAAGGAGTGGTGTGTTGTGAGAATTCTGCTAGCCGAGGACGATCCGATCACGCGCGAGGCCGTCGCCGCACTGCTCGAAGCCGAAGGACATCAGATTTCCGCGGCGAAGGACGGCAGGGAGGCGCTGGCTCATTGGCGCAAACACCGTGCCGAGTTGGTCTTGCTCGATATCATGATGCCCGGCGCGAGCGGCTACGAGGTGTGTCGTTTCATCCGGGCCGAGGACCGCCGCGTGCCCGTGTTGTTCCTTTCCGCGAAATCCGAGGAGGTGGATGTGGTGCTCGGTCTGGAACTCGGCGCGGACGATTTCGTCCGAAAGCCCTTCGGCAAGCACGAGCTGTTAGCCCGCGTTCGCGCCGTGCTTCGCAGAAACGACGAGCCGCGGATCCCTGAGGAATTCGCCTTCGGCCCATGGCGCGTGTTTCCCAAACGCCTGGTCGCTGAATGGGCGGAGCAACGTGTGGAACTCACGCCGCGCGAGGCGAAACTACTCGCGTTCCTCTCCGGCAGGACGGGCGACGTGGTGACGCGCGACGAGCTGCTCAACGCCTGCTGGGGACTGGAATACTTCCCTGAATCCCGCACCCTCGATCAGCACATCCTGAACCTGCGGAAGAAAATCGAAGCGGATCCATCAAAGCCCGTCCTGATTGAGACGGTCCGTGGCGCGGGCTACCGGTTTCCCTCTCAATCCTGATCGTCCGCCGTCGCCTTGATGTCCACGAGCGCGGCGATGAAGTCCCCCAGAATCTCGGCCGGCACCATGATCGTGTCGCGGTTTCCGCCCACGTCCTCGGTGATCTTCACCACCATGCCGCGGGCATTTCGTTTCAGATCGAGAAAGAAGACTTTCCGATCCGCCAGGATTTTTTCGGTGTGCAAGAGGTCGCTATCCACGTCTTTCTCCGGTCTGTTTTGAACTTTGCCAAAGCAACGCTTGAACCATTGGTTGTCAATGGAATTCCTTGGTGCGGACCGATGCGCGACCTTCTCCCAGATTCCCGACCGGCGCTTGTGCTCGCGCCGATGCAGGACGTCACCGACCTCCCGTTCATGCGGGTGATCGCGCGGCGCGGCGCGCCCGATTGGTTCGTCACCGAGTACTTCCGCGTGCACCCGGATTCGGTGCCCCACCACTACATCCTGCGTTCCATCCGGGAGAACAAAACCGGCAAGCCCATCTTCGCTCAGATGATCGGGCGCGATGAGGAAAGCCTCGTCCGCACCGCCAAACAACTTACCGAACTCCCCGTGGCGGGCATCGACCTGAACCTCGGCTGCCCCGCGCCGATCGTTTGCAGCAAACGCGCTGGCGGCGGATTGCTCCGGGAGCCGGATCAAATCGATCATCTGTTAGGCGCGTTGCGTGAAGCCGTGCCCGGACGGTTCACGGTGAAAACCCGCGTTGGTTATGCGGAGGAATCCGAGTTTCCAACGCTGCTGGAGATTTTCCGCAAGCACGCCATCGACGGGCTCACGATCCACGGCCGCACGGTGAAGGATTACTATCAGACGCCGGTGCGCCCCAACTGCGTGAAACTCGCCGTGGAAACGATGCATTGCCCGGTGATCGCCAACGGCAACGTCGTGGACGTTCCGACCGCGCACGCCTACCTGCGTGTCACCTCGGCCGCGGGCCTCATGGTGGGACGCGGGGCGATCCGCAACCCATGGATCTTCTCGCAGTTGATCGCCTCATTCGAAGGACGGGACGCTTTTCAGCCAAGCTATCGGGACCTGATGGAATACGTGTTCGAGCTTTATGACGAGCTCGCCAGGGAAACCCGGAAGTTCATTCCCAACTCCCACGTCCAGCGCATGAAGAAGACGCTCGCCTACATCAGCCATGGCTTGGAAGGCAGCTTCGAACATGACATGCGGCGCGCGGTGACGCCCGATGACTTCTTCCGGATTTGCCGCGAACACCTCGATCACGACGCTCCATTGCCTCCAACGCCACCGCTTGATTCCAAGCTGTTTTGTGGCTTCGAGCATCTGAAGTGAAGTGGTCCATGTGGATCTAACAGCAACGGCGCGGACAACGGAATCGACCGGTTGCGAAAAAACTTTCGGCAAAATGCATTTATCTGGTTGACGGATTCGGATCGTTTGCATATCTCCTCAAAACCTTCAGCGCACATGACCACCCACGCGACATATCCCAAAAGCATCCAGCGGACCTCATGGTCGCCGGTCGTGGATATGATCCATGGCATGGAGTTGTCCATCGAGGGAAGTTACCCATTGGCAAACCTGAAGCGACTCGGCTTCGGCAATGATCCCAAGGAGGCAGGCAGGTAGTTCAAGATCCGGAACATTCATCGGATTCCTTTTCTGAACCCCGCTCGCTCCCGAAGCCGGCGGGGTTTTAGTTTTCCAGAAAATCCCTTGTTTTACAGCGGTTTCGAGCCGCAACCCAACAACCAAACCCCACAAATCCATCACATGATTTTCCATCCATGATCCCACGGGCGTGAAAGGCCCCGCCGCCGGCGGCAACCGGCGACGGAGCGGAAACGGCCACCCATTCCACAAGTCCCTGCGAGAGGCGCATGCTTCCGGACGACCGCGAGAACGGTCGCCCGACGGCGGCGAACTGTCAAGCGGACCGTCCACAAGACGGCCCGCGGCGGACGAATGCGGTCTGTTTCCACGCCCTGGTAAAGATATCACAAACCAGAGGCCTGGCAGTCATGCAAACTGCCCCGGGAGGTGTGCCTGAAACACCGAAAGATCCGCCGTGAAAATTTCCAGCGGGTGCGAGTCCTCCAACTGGACTGGCAGTGGTGTTTGTTTTCATTGGTTCAATCAAACAAGGCGGGGATTCCTTTTCCAAGGAGTCCCAGCCATCCAGTTTTCCAAACCGCGGAGTAGCCAAGCGGTAAGGCAGCGGTTTCATACGCCGCGTATCGCCGGTTCGAATCCGGCCTCCGCAACCATTCATCGGGTCGTTAGTCACGTAAAGATCGTGAGCTGCCTGTAAAGCAGCCGTCCATCCGGACCATTGTCGGAGCGTTACCGACACGACCCACCATTCATTCATCCGGCCTGTTAGCTCAGCCACGAAGAGCAACCGCCTGTCGAGCGGGAGGTCGCGGGAGCAATGCCCGCACAGGCCGCCAATTTCAACATCGCGCGCGAGGAAGACAGCAATCCGCCTCGCTTGGGACGAGGAGAAGCCCGGGGCAGCACCGGGGCGCGCGACCAATTTCCATCCATCCTCCGTAGCTCAATAGCAGAGCGTCCGCCCGATAAGCGGAAGACCGCGGCGCGATACCGCGCGGAGGAACCATTTCCCAAGTAATGTCAAAGCAGCATGCCCGGCTGTTAACCGGGTCGTCCAGGTGCGAGTCCTGGTCTGGGAGCCATTTTCAAATTCAATCGAGGCTGTGTAGCTGAGACAGATCAGCGTCCCGTTGAAGCCGGGAAGAGTCCGGCGCGCTACCGGACGCAGCCGCCATTTTCACCAACTCCATTGGTGTATCAGCTAGCATAGCGGCCTTTCACGCCGCAGAAGCCGGGGCAGCACCGGCATGGAGTGCCAATGTTTCCTGCTCCCGAGGTGTAAGAGATCCGCACAACGCCCTACGAAGGCGGAGGTTCGAGGTGCAAGTCCTCGCGGGAGCACCAATGTTGACCATGTTGTAACAGTAGCATCCCGCCCTGTGAAGGCGGCAGTGCCGGTGCAAGTCCGGTTGGTCAACCCAACGCGCACACGGTGAAGAGACGAACCATCGGTCCGCAAAACCGATTCACCCGGTGCAAGTCCGGGGTGCGCGTCCATTTCCTAACAGCCCTGTAGCTCAAGCAGCGAGAGCGTCCGACTTTGAATCGGAAGGTTGACGGTGCAAGTCCGTCCGGGGCCTTCAATTTCAACATCCCGGCGTAGCCCAATGCAGAGGCAGTGAGCTCAGACCTCGTCCAGTGCGGGTGCAAGTCCTGCCGCCGGGACCCATTTCCCAACGGACCCGAAGCTTAGATAGCGAAGCAGCCGGCTTTTAACCGGCGGAGCAGGGCGCACATCCCTGCGGGTCCACCAACCTTTGAGTCACTGGGCACAACGGAGAGCACAGAAACAACCCTTCAGTGCTTTCGGCGGTGCTCAGTGAATTCAGTGATTTCTGCGTCACTTCGTTTTCGATACGTTCTGATGAAAACAAACACCACTGCCGGAATCCGGCCATCCATTTTCCAACATTCCATTCCATGAAAACCAAAGATATCATCCACCTCGGCGTGCCCGATGGCGGGGACGCGATGCAACTCGCCCATGAGTTCATCCGCGATTACATCGCTGCCGGAAACGAAGGCGCAGGACTGGCTGACGACATCTGCCGGATCGTCGCCGATCCCTCCGCGTTCTTCGACGATGCACTGCGCGCGCCGTTGGCCCGCGCCCTTTACCGTCCGGCCTTCACTCCGCGTGCGGAGCCCGCGCCATGGCGTCAGTGGGGAACCGATCTCGAAGCGGAAGCCGTCAAACAGATGGCGAATGCCTGTGCATTGCCCGTCGCCGTGGCGGGAGCGCTCATGCCCGACGCGCACGTCGGCTACGGCCTGCCGATCGGTGGCGTTCTTGCCACTGAAAACGCCGTGATTCCCTACGCCGTCGGCGTTGACATCGCGTGCCGCATGAAGCTCACCGTGTTTGACCGCAAGGCGAACATCATCCCGGGACAACGCGACCGTTTGGCGAACATCATCGAAAGCGAAACCCGTTTCGGGATCGGCGCGGAGTTCAAGGATCGCCGCGATCACGATGTGATGGACGACGACTGGACGGTCTCTCCGATCACCAAGCACCTCCGCGACAAGGCGTGGAAACAACTCGGCACCAGCGGGAGCGGCAACCACTTTGTCGAGTTCGGCGCGTTCACCGTGACCGATGATTCACTTGGTTTCCCGCCGGGTGAATACCTCGCCTTGCTCAGCCACTCGGGATCGCGAGGCACCGGCGCTCAGGTGTG
>Ga0209570_1001481_pt1 | contig 12659 bp, 10 predicted proteins | sample EBPBio172007_DNA_FD_185861 | JGI IMG/M metagenome (GOLD analysis project Ga0209570, IMG submission 185861) | Wastewater treatment Type I Accumulibacter community from EBPR Bioreactor in Madison, WI, USA - Reactor 1_9/17/2007_ DNA (SPAdes)... | ecosystem: Engineered > Bioreactor > EBPR >... | reverse complement strand
CAATATCTTTCCGCGCAACGCCAAACTGCACACCTATCTGGCAGACATGGCGCCAGTGGTGGAACTCAGGCCAGATGCGCTGATCATGTCCGACCCCGGGTTGATCGATCTGGTGCGCGAACATTTCCCGCAGCAGGCCATCCACCTCTCGGTGCAGGCCAATACGGTGAACTGGGCGGCAGTGCGTTTCTGGCAAAAGATGGGGGTGCGGCGCATCATCCTCTCGCGCGAACTCTCGCTCGAAGAAATCGAGGAAATCCGCCAGCGCTGCCCGGACATCGAACTGGAGGTCTTCGTGCACGGCGCGCTGTGCATCGCCTATTCCGGGCGCTGCCTGCTCTCCGGCTATTTCAACCACCGCGATCCCAACCAGGGCACCTGCACCAATTCCTGCCGCTGGGACTACAAGGTGCTGGAAGAGCGCGAGCGCCCCGGCGAGCAGATGCCGATTGAAGAAGACGAACACGGCACCTATATCCTCAATTCCAAGGATTTGCGTGCCATTGAGCATGTGCAGCGGTTGGTGGCCATCGGCGTCGATTCGTTGAAAATCGAAGGGCGCACCAAAAGCCCCTACTACGTGGCGCGCACCTGCCAAAGCTATCGGCAGGCCATCGACGACGCGCTGGGAGGCCGCGGCCTCGATCCAAGCCTGCTTGCCCAACTGGAAGGGCTGGCCAATCGCGGCTACACCGATGGCTTTTTCCAGCGCCACCACGATCAGGACTACCAGAACTACCTGCAAGGCCACTCCGAATCCGAGCGTAGCCGCTACATCGGCGACGCGGTGCATTTCGACGCGGTGCGCGGCCTGATGGAAATCGAAGTCAAGAACCGCTTCGCGGTTGGCGACCGGCTGGAAGCGATTCACCCCCAAGGCAACCGCGAGTGGGTGCTCACCCGCATGGAAAACGCCGCTGGCGAGCCGGTGAATGTCGCTCCGGGCAATGGGCACCGGATGTGGATCGACATGCCGGCGGCACAGCAGGGCGCCTTTGTCGCCCGCTTTGTCGAGTAGAATCGCCCCTTTTACGCGTCTGGCGCGATAGCCTCCATGGATCTTCTGCTGCTTCTCAAAGCCTTTATCCTCGGCGTGGTCGAGGGACTGACCGAATTCCTGCCTGTGTCTTCCACCGGCCACCTGATCCTGACTGGTGAAATCCTCGATTTCAACGACGACAAGGGCAAGCTCTTCCTGATCGTCATCCAGGCAGCGGCCATTCTGGCGGTGGTCTGGGAGTATCGCGCCCGGTTGACCGGGGTGCTGGCGGGCTTATGCAAGCGCGACCCGGCGGCGATCCGCTTCATCATCAATCTGACCATCGCCTTCCTGCCGCTGGCCATTCTCGGTCTGCTCTTCGGCAAGGCGATAAAGGACCATCTGTTCAACGCGGTCACGGTGGCCACCACCTTCATCCTTGGCGGCATCATCATCCTCTGGGCCGAACGGCGGCAGCACGTTGTTCGGGTGCAGGAAGTCGAAGACATGAGCGCCCTCGACGCGCTCAAACTCGGCATCGCCCAGGCCTTTGCACTGGTGCCGGGCACCTCGCGCTCGGGGGCGACCATCATCGGTGGCCTGCTCTTCGGCCTCTCGCGCAAGGCGGCCACCGAATTCTCCTTCTTTCTGGCCATCCCGACCCTGATCCTGGCGACGATCTACCAGCTCTACAAGGAAAGGGCGTTGCTTTCGGCGGACGATATCGGTATGTGGGCGGTCGGTTTCGTCGCCTCCTTCATTTCCGCCTTCCTCTGCGTGCGCTGGCTGCTGCGCTACATCTCGACCCACGATTTCTCGATCTTTGCCTGGTATCGCATCGCCTTCGGCATCGTCGTGCTGCTCACCTGGCAAATGGGCTGGGTCAACTGGGCGGCGGGATGATCCTCTACCTGCATGGCTTCTGTTCTTCCCCAGCGTCGCTCAAAGCGCAGCAGATGGCGTCCGCCATGGCCGAAGCTGGCCTGAGTGAGCGCTTCCTCTGCCCGGCCCTGTCGCCGGTGCCGCACGAGGCCATCGCCCAGGCCGAAGCACTGATCGCCAGCGCGCCGAGCAAGCCGACCTTGGTCGGCAGTTCACTCGGCGGCCACTACGCTACTTGGCTGGCGGAAAAGCACGACCTCCAGGCCGTACTGATCAACCCGGCGATCATTGACCGGATCGATGGCAGCCTGTTCATCGGCGAACACCGCAATTTCCACACCGACGAAGTGTTCCAGTTCACCGCCGAACACGGCGCCGACCTGCTGGCGCAAGTGGTGACGCAACCGACCCCATCGCGCTACTGGCTGCTGGTCGAAACCGGCGACGAAGTGCTTGATTACCGCCACGCCGTCGAGCGCTACGCTGGCGCCCGGCAATCGGTCTATCCCGGCGGCGATCACAGCTTTACCCGCTTCAGCACGATGATTCCGCATATCATAGCGTTTGCGGGCTGCTGAGCAGCTCTCACGCAATTTCCCCGATTCGCTTCGCAAAGCCTTGAGTTTACGAAACTTCGCATCCGGCTATAATCCGCCGATGCATGTATTGTTTGAAGAAGACGGCGGTTTCAAGACCGGTTCCATCCTGGCCGACGGCGATGCCTCGCTGCAGGTCGAAATGCCATCCGGCAAGCGCAGCAAGATCAAGGCGGGCAGCGTATTGCTGCGCTTTGCGGCACCGTCGCCGCTGCAGTTGCTGGAGCAGGCCGAACCGCTGGCCGCGGGGATTGAACCGGATTTCCTCTGGGAGTGCGTCAATGAAGGCGAGTTTTCATTTCTGGATTTTGCCCGCGACTATTTCGGCCACGACCCTGCGCCGGTCGAGGCGTCGGCGGTGTTGCTGGCCCTGCAAGCAGCGCCCGTCTATTTCCACCGCAAAGGCAAAGGGCGTTTCAAGAAAGCTCCTGCCGACATTCTCCAGGCTGCTCTGGCCGGTCTTGAAAAAAAGCGTCAGCAAGCGCTGGCGATCGAGCACTGGGCTGGCGAGCTGAAGGCTGGCCGGCTGCCGGCCGAGATCGCGGCGCTGACCGACGCCCTGCTCTACGCGCCCGACCGCAACCGGCCGGAAACCAAGGCGGTCGAAGCTGCCTGTGGCGAAACCGGCATGTCGACGGCGCGCCTGCTGTTCGATTGCGGTGCAATCAAGTCGGCCTATCATCTGCACTTCCGCCGTTTTTTGCGCGAGCAGTTTCCTAAAGGCACGGCCTTTCCAGCGGTGGAGATTCCGCCCCTGCCGGACGGTCTGCCGCGCGCCGGGGTGGCCGCTTTTTCCATCGACGATGCCAATACCACCGAAATCGACGACGCGCTGTCGGTGACCCTGCTGCCGGGCATTGGCAGCCGCATCGGCATTCATATTGCCGCGCCGGGTATCGGCATTGGCCATGGCACGCCGATTGACGCCATTGCCCGCGCCCGGCTGTCGACGGTGTATATGCCGGGCTACAAGATCACCATGCTGCCGGACGCGGTGGTGTCGCGCTACACCCTCGATGGCGGCGTCGATTGTCCGGCGGTGTCGCTGTATCTGACGGTCAACGAGCAATACGAAATCGTCGGCTACGAATCGCGCCTGGAAATCGTGCACATTGCCGCCAACCTGCGCCACCACGACATCGAACCGCTGTTCAACGCCGAAACCATTGCCGCCGGCCTGCCCGAGTTCCGCTTCCGCGACGAACTGCTGCATCTCTGGCATTTCGCCAATGCCTGCGAAGGGCGGCGCGGCAAGCCTTCGGCAATGCAGGGGATCAACGATTACAACTTTGCCATTGCCGGCGATCTCGACGACCCCGACGCCTGCCGGGTGGAAATCAGCGAACGCAAGCGCGGCAGCCCGCTGGATAAATTGGTCGCCGAGTTGATGATTGTCGCCAATTCGACCTGGGGTGGCCTGCTAGCCGAGAAGAACATCGCCTGCATGTATCGGGCGCAGACGCAGGGCAAGGTGCGCATGACCACCTCGCCGCTGCCACACGAGGGCCTGGGTGTGCCGCAATACGCCTGGATGACCTCGCCGCTGCGGCGTTATTGCGATCTGGTCAACCAGTGGCAACTGGTGGCCTGTCTGTCCGGCCGGACGCCGCCTTTCGCTCCCAAATCAGCCGAATTGTTTGCGGCGATGCGCGATTTCGAGCTGACCTATTCCGCCTATGCCGACTTCCAGCGCCAGATGGAGCGCTACTGGTGCCTGCGCTGGCTACAGCAGGAGGGCATTCAGCAAATCGAGGCCACCGTGCGGCGCGAACAGCTGGCGAAACTCGACCATCTGCCGCTGATGTTGCGCATTGCCTCGTTGCCGGCCGATCTGGCGCCGGGACAGCGGGTGCGCCTGGCGGTGGGCGAGATCGATCTGCTCGATCTGGAGGTGGCGTGCCGCTTCATCGAGCGGGTCGATGCCCCGGGCGAGCAGATGGAAGCAGACGAGGAGGAGGCATGAGCTTGCCAGCGGCGATGCAGGCGTTGAAATCGGTGCCGCCGTTGACCTTGGGTATCGCCGCCTCATTGGCGCTGCACGGACTGGTGCTGGCGACCCACTTTGTTGTTCCCGATGCCAGCCGGATGATGCGCGACAAGGCGCTGGATATTGTGCTGGTCAATGCCCGCTCCAAATTCAAGCCGGTCGATCCCCAGGCGCTGGCGCAGGCCAACCTCGACGGCGGTGGCGATACCGCCGACGATCGCCGCGCCAAAACGCCGCTGCCGCCGAGTGTGCAGGAAATCAGCGGCGACGATGTCCAGACGCAAAAAAAACGGGTCAGCGAACTGGAAGCGCAGCAACAGCAATTGATGACCCAGCTACGGAGCAAGCGGGTTCAGGCCGCCGGGCAGACCGGAGAGAGCCAGGCCGATCCGCAGCCGGCCAAAAGCGGGCTCGATCTGGTCGAATCGGCGCGGGCCATGGCGCGGCTGGAAGGTGAGATCAACAAATCGGTGGAGGAGTACAACAAGCGGCCGCGCAAGCAGAGCATCGGCTTGCGGGCGGTCGAATATCGTTTTGCTCGGTATATTGAGGACTGGCGTGCCAAAGTCGAGCGCCTTGGCACGGCGAACTACCCCGACGCTGCACGTGGCCGCCTCTACGGTTCGCTGGTGGTGACCATACAATTGACCGCCGACGGGGTAGTGAAGCACATCGAAATCAATCGCTCTTCCGGACACAAAATCCTCGATGATTCGGCGCGGCGGATCATCATGATGGGGTCGCCCTACGCGGCTTTCCCGCCGGAAATCCGGCGCGATACCGATATTCTCGAATTTACCCGCACCTGGTTCTTCACCCAGGGCGACACCGTACAGGCGCAGTGATGAGCGACCGCTACTGCGTGTTCGGCAACCCGATCGGCCACTCCAAATCGCCGGCCATCCATGCCCGCTTTGCCGCGCAGACCGGGCAGGATCTGGTTTACCAAGCCCTGCTGGCGCCGTTGGATGGTTTTGTTACGGCAGTGCGCGAATTCGCGGCCGCCGGGGGTAAGGGGGCCAATGTCACCGTGCCATTCAAGGAAGAGGCTTTCCGCCTGTGCGACCGCCTGAGTGAACGGGCACGCCGCGCCGGGGCGGTGAATACGTTGCAGTTCGGCGAGGACGGGATTCTCGGCGACAACACCGATGGCGCCGGCTTGCTGCGCGATATCGAACACAATCTCGGCGTAAAGCTGGAAGGAAAGCGCGTGGCCCTGCTCGGCGCCGGCGGCGCAGCCCGCGGTGCGCTGGCCCCGTTGCTGGCGGACCGGCCGCAGTCGCTGGCGATTGCCAACATCACTGTGGCCAGGGCCGAAGAGCTGGCGGCCGGTGTGGCCGATCTGGGGGCGGTGGCGGCCGGCGGTTTTGCCGATCTGGCCGGAGGGCGGTTCGATGTGGTGATCAATGCCACTTCGGCCAGCCTTTCCGGCGATACCTTGCCTCTGCCGGAAGGACTTTTTGCGCCGGGGGCGCTGGCCTACGACATGATGTACGGCCCGGGCGAGACGCTGTTCATGGAGCAGGCTCGCCAACTAGGCGCAGGGCGCTGTGCCGACGGTCTCGGCATGCTCGTCGAGCAGGCGGCGGAAGCCTTCGTCCTGTGGCGCGGCGTGCGGCCACAGACCGCAACGGTGCTGGCCGAATTGCGGGAGCTGCTGGCGGCGGCATGAAACGCTTTCTGCATTGGGTGAAACTCGGTTTGCTGGCCGTGATCGGCTTGTTCCTGATCTACCAGCTGTGGCTATGCGGCTGGGTGCTTTACTGGAAATGGTTCAATCCGGACATGACCAGTTTCATGGAAATCCGGCTGGCCGAACTGCGGGTCAAGAACCCCAGGGCGGAATTGAAGAAGCAGTGGGTGCCCTACGCCAGCATTTCCAATCATCTCAAGCGGGCGCTGGTCGCCGCCGAGGATGGCAAGTTCATCGAGCACGAGGGCTTCGACTGGGACGGCATCCAGTATGCGATTACCAAGAACGAGAAAAAAGGTCGCTTCGTCGCTGGCGGTTCGACCATCAGCCAGCAACTGGCCAAAAACCTGTTCCTGACCCCGACCCGCTCGCTGTGGCGCAAGGGCGAGGAGGCGGTGATCACGCTGATGATCGAAGTGCTGTGGGACAAGCGCCGCATTCTCGAGGTGTACGTCAATGTGATCGAATGGGGTAACGGGGTGTTCGGCGCCGAGGCGGCGGCGCGCCATTACTACGGCATCGGTGCCGCGCAACTAGGCCCGGAACAGGCGGCACGCCTGGCGGCGATGGTGCCGGCGCCGCGCTTCTATGACCGCAACCGCAATACGCCGGGGCTGGCCAAGAAGACCGGGACCATTCTGGCACGCATGCCGGGCGCGGCGATTCCCTGAGAAAGGCCTGAACAACCTGTTGCGCGGCCACATGGCTGCGCTCCGCGTATTCCGTGGCGTCAGCTTTTTTTAGCCTGCCGCGCGGCCAGCTTGCGGAACACCCAGCTGCGTGGCGGTTCGACGCCGGTGCGCACGTATTCGATCGGGCTGGGGTCGAGCAGGAAGCGGCGTTGTAGCGCTTCGATGCCGCGTGCGCCGGCGAAGAGGATCTGGTCGCCGGATTGCAAAATGGTCTCGGCCGGCGGCAGCAGTTCCACGCTGTCGTTGCGGCACAGTGCCAGCGGCACGGCGCGCAGCCGGTTGGGGGGGCCGAGGGGGTCGATATTCAGCTCGCCCAGGCGCAACGGGTGCTCGCCCGGATGGGTGAGAATCTCGCGCAGGCCGGGGTAGGCCGGCAGACAATGGAAGACCCAGATCAACGGCACCCGCTCGTCGAGCTCGGTGAGCAGGCGCACGATCAGCGCCTCGGCCAGTGCCTTGCCTTGCTGGCGCACCAGCAGAAGAAAGCGGTTAAGCAGCGGCGAAATCAGTAGTTGCAGGCATTCGCGCACGATCACGTCGGCCTTGACGAAGGTCAGGTCGGCGCGAGCGGCCTCGATCAGGCTGCGGTCGAGAATATGGTTCTGGCGGATGAGAATGCTCAGTTTCGGGTTCAGTTTGCGTGCCCGGGTGACCAGCGCCAGATTGATCGCGTCGCGGTCGGTGCAGGCGACCAGGCCTGTGGCCTGCTCGATGCCGACATCGTGCAGGCTGCGCTCGGAGTTGTCGGTAAGCTGGAGATGCGGCTGGCTGCCCAGATGCTGGTCGGAATCGACCGCTGTCCAGGTGCAGCCGCTACGCTCCAGCGCCTGGGCGATGGCTTGTCCGAAGCGCCCGTAACCGCAGATGATCCAGTGGCCACGTGGCGTGGTGGCAGGCTTAGGGCAGGGGTCGCCGGGAGCGCTGGTCAACCACTCCTCAACCCAGAGGATGGCGGGCGAAGAAAGATTCAGCTCGAAATTGAGCGCAAAGGCCGCGAAGGGATCGATTACCGTGATATTCGGGAAATCGATCAGATTGGCCTGTGCCAGCGGGCTGTGCACCCGCGCCAGAATGCGTTGTTCGGGATGCAGGACGCTGGCGCCGATGGCGATGGTCTGTGCGATTTCGTCGTCGCCCACCAGTACGATCACCGCCTTGCACAGCGGGTTGCCGACGCCGGCGTCGCGCAGTATTTCCGGCCAGCGGGCGTCGGCGGCGACGCAGACCGGTGGGTGATGGTAATCCTCGATATCGGCACGGGTGGCCCGGTCCGGGCGGACTTCGATAATCACCGAACGCAGGTCGAGCTGGTCAAGCGCGTGTGCCAGTGCGGTGCCGCTCTGACCGTAGCCGGCAATGATATAGAAAGGCTCGCCGAGGCGGCGAACGCGCCGGGCAAAGCGGCCGTTGGCCAGGGCGGTGCGGAAGGTGTCGTCCTTGGCCAGCGCAAAGATGCTGCCCAGGGTATAAGCCCAGGTGGTCACCGTCAGGTAGATCGAGAAAGTCACCCAGGCGCGCTGGGCATCGCTGAAGGCAAAGGGCAGTTCGCCGAAACCGATGGTGGTGGCGGTGTAGCTGATGACGTAAAAGGCGTGGAAGAAGCCGAGCGTCGGCGGCTGCCCGGGAACCACCGGCCCCGGCACCAGCACCAGCCCGAGGACCGAGATGGCGTAGCCGAGGATCAGCGCAATCAGCGGTGCACGCAGACGGCGCAGCGCCAGCAGCAGAATGTCGCCCATCGGCGCTTACCGGCTCTGGCGCAGGGTTTCGCCGATCAGCAGGGTGACCGAAATCAGATTGGCGACCAGCGCGCCGCCTGAAAGCGAGACCACCACCGACATCGAACTCGCATCCATCGGCTGCTGCACGATGTACAGCTCCCACATCCACACCAGCGAGGCGGCGACGAGCTGCATGACCGCGACCAGGCTGGTGGCCAGATGGGTGGCGCCGATGTGGGTGCGGTCGCCGAACTTGAGTACGGTGGCGATCAGGTTGACCACCACGGCGGCGAAGAGCTCCATCGGGTGATGCAGTTCCGGCCGGCCGATATCGCCGATGAAGAAACCGAAATTCAGCGTGCAGGCGAAAATGATGAAGAAGCCGAAAATCACCTTTTCCAGATTCATCGTGCTGCCTCCATGTGTTGGGCAAGGACATCATAGGCGCGATTCGCGGCGCAAGGCAATGACCGGCGGTGCTACAATGCGCCAGCCGCCGGGAGTCCGCTCATGAACCAGGAACCGATCAACCGCCTCGAAGAACTGCAGGCGCACCTGACCGAGGTGCAAACCCTGATTTCACGACACAAGCTGGTCGAGGATCTGGTGCATCGTCAGGACATGCCCCGACACGAACTGGTCGAAGGCATGGTGCACCAGCAGAATCTGGTGGCACTGCAGAAAAAGCTCGATACCCTGCCAGCGGTCGATATTGCCCGCATTCTCGAAGCCTTGCCGGAAGAAGACCGGCTGATGGCCTGGGCGCAGATTCGTGAGGAGCGTGGCGACAGTATCCTGATGGCGCTGGCCGACGAGGTGCGCGCCGATCTGGTCGGCGACGGTCACCACCGCAGCACGCGCAGCATGCTCAACGCCTTTGAATTGCGCAGCGGCCGCTTGCGCCAGATTCCGGTGGGCATGCCGGAAGACCTGATCGACCTCAAGCCGATCTGGGTCGACCTGGTGGCGCCCAACGATCACGTGCGCGAATGGGTCGGCAAATATTTCGGCCTGGAGTTGCCCGACCCGGAAAGCCTGACCGACCTGGAGGCATCGGCACGCTTCTATGTCGAGGACAACGGCGAAGTGCATCTGCACTCCGACTTTTTGCTCGACATGCACGACGAATCACGCAACGTGCCGGTGGCCTTCATTTTGCACAAGGACGTGCTGTTCTCGGTGCGTACCGAAGAACTGCCGGTCTTCCGCCTGCAGCGGCTGCGTGCGCGCACCCAGCCCGGCTACGTGACCGACGGCAAGGACGTGCTGCTCGATCTCTACGCTGCCGATGCAGAATATTCCGCCGATGCGCTGGAGGATGTCTATGCGGCGCTGGAAAAGGTGGGCAAGCACGTGCTCGGCACCGAACTGACCGATACCGAGGCGGCCAAGATCCTGGCCGACATTGCCCGCGAAGAAGACCTCAACGGCCGTATCCGCCGTAATGTACTGGATACCCGCCGCGCGCTGTCGTTCCTGATGCGCGGCAAATTTCTGTCTTCCAATCAGCAGGAAGATGCTCGCCAGATCCTGCGCGACATTGAGTCGCTCGATGGCCACACCTCGTTCCTGTTCGGAAAGATCAACTTCCTGATGGATGCCACGGTCGGCTTCATCAACATCAACCAGAACAAGATCGTCAAGATCTTCTCGGTGGCTTCGGTGGCTCTCTTGCCGCCAACGCTGATCGCTAGCATCTACGGGATGAACTTCAAGTTTCTGCCCGAGCTCGAGTGGCAATACGGTTATCCATTTGCCTTGGGCCTCATGGTGTTCACCGTGGCGGTGCCGTTCTGGTACTTCCGCCGCAAGGGCTGGCTGCGCTGAGCCTGCTAGCTGTCAGGGCTTGAGTATCCACGCGCGTGGATTGTGTTCGAAGCCGAGCCTGGGGTAGTAATCGTTAGCCTGGGGTGCGGCCAGCAGCACGATCATGCACTCCGCTCCCAGGCGCTGCCGGGTTTCCGTAATGAGCCGTTGGCCGATGCCTTGCCGTTGATATTCAGTATCCACCGCCAGGTCGGCGAGATAAGCGACGTAAGTGAGGTCGGTCAGTGAGCGGGCGAGGCCCACCAGCCGGTCCTGATCCCAGGCCGAAATGGTCAGGCTGGCGTTGTTCAGCATGCCCTCGAAAATGTCGGGTCGGTCAATCGGCCGGCGTTCGCCGAGAGTGGAACGCCGGTAAAGGTCGATGGCGGCGTCGACGCTGATCGCCGCGTTGTCGCGGAAGTTAATGCCCATGCGCCTTGCGCTCCGGCGGAAACAGACGATGGATCAGATCATCCACGTAGGTGAATACCACCGGAATCACCAGCAGGCTCAGAAAGGTCGAGGTGATCAGGCCGCCGATGACCACGATGGCCATCGGCGCGCGGAAGCTGGGGTCGGTACCGATGCCGAGCGCAATCGGCAGCATGCCGGCGCCCATCGCCACGGTGGTCATCACGATCGGGCGCGCCCGCTTGAGGCAGGCGTCCATCAGCGCCTCCCAGCGGTTCAGGCCGTGCTCGCGCCGCGCCAGAATCACGTAGTCGATCAGCAGGATCGAGTTCTTGGTGGCGATACCCATCAGCATGATCAGGCCGATCATCGAGGGCATCGACAGTGCCGAATGGGTGACGAACAGTGCCAGGAAGGCGCCGGGAATCGATAGCACCAGCGCCGCGAGAATGGTCACCGGTTGGACGAAATCCTTGAACAGCAGGACCAGCACGATGTAGATGCACAGCACGCCGGTGAGCATGGCCACACCGAAGCTGGCGAACAGTTCGCCCATGGTTTCGGCGTCGCCGACAGTGGTCTGGGTCACGCCGGGCGGCAGTTTCTGCAGGCTGGGCAGAGCCAGCGCCTGCTTTTCCACCTCGCCCAGCGGTAGCTGGTTGAGTTCGACTTCGAAGTTGATGTTGCGCAGGCGGTCGTAGCGGTCGATTTCGGCCGGACCGCCGGCCAGCGAGAGGCCGGCGACATTGCCGAGCATCACCGGTCCGTGTTTGCCCGGGACGGTCAGGCGTTCGAGCAGGGCGAGATCCTGCCGTGCGCCCGGCGGCAACTTGACCACGATGGGCACCTGACGCTGCGACAGGTTGAGCTTGGCCAGCCCCTGGTCGTAATCGCCGGCAGTGGCGATGCGCAGGGTGTCGGCGATGGCCGCCGAGGTCACGCCGAGATCGGCGGCACGGGCGAAATCCGGGCGGATGACCAGTTCCGGGCGCACCAGGCTGGCGGTCGAGGTGATGTTGCCGATGCCGGGGATGGTGCGCAATTCGCGCTCGACCTGGCGTGCATGCTCGGCAAGCAGGGGGCCGTTCTCGCTGGCCAGGACCAGTACGTACTTCTCGTTGGCGCCGCCCATGCCGACCTTGTACTGCACGCCGGGCAGTGCCAGCAGTGCCTCGCGCAGATCGCTCTCGATGGACTGTTTTTTGACGCCACCCCGTTCGCCGCGCGGGGTCAGGTTGATGGTCAGGGTGGCCTTGCGGACTTCGGCGGCGCCACGCGGCGCGAAGGGGTCGCTGCCGGCGGCGCCGCCGCCGATAGCGGTATAGACCATTTTCACCTGCGGATTCTTCTCGACGATGGCGCGGGCCTGTTCGGCGGCGGCATGGGTTTCCTTGAAAGTGCTGCCCGGTGGCAGGGAGAGATAAACCTGCGTTTGCGAAAGATCGTCCGGGGGGATGAACCCGGTCGGCAGCAGCGGCACGAGCATGAAAGAAGCCACGAAGAACGCCCCGGTGCATAGCATGGTGGCCAGGCGATGCTTCAGGCACCATGCTGCCCAGCCTTGATAGACCGTCAGCCAGCGCGGCTGTCGGTGTTCCTGTCTGGGCGGTTTGAGGATGTAGGCGGCCATCATCGGGGTCAGCAGACGCGCGACCACCAGCGAGAAAAACACGGCGACGGCCGCGGTCCAGCCGAACTGCACGAAGAACTTGCCGGCCACGCCGCTCATGAAAGCGGTGGGCAGGAATACCGCGATCAGGGTGAACGTGGTGGCGATCACCGCCAGCCCGATTTCGTCGGCGGCTTCCATCGCCGCCTCGAAAGGAGTCTTGCCCATGCGCAGATGGCGCATGATGTTTTCGATTTCGACAATGGCGTCGTCGACCAGAATG
>Ga0209570_1001475_pt1 | contig 12684 bp, 9 predicted proteins | sample EBPBio172007_DNA_FD_185861 | JGI IMG/M metagenome (GOLD analysis project Ga0209570, IMG submission 185861) | Wastewater treatment Type I Accumulibacter community from EBPR Bioreactor in Madison, WI, USA - Reactor 1_9/17/2007_ DNA (SPAdes)... | ecosystem: Engineered > Bioreactor > EBPR >... | reverse complement strand
ACCGATCCGCCGTTCTAAACCAACCCAACACCATCAAGACGCAGGGGCCCGCCGGGCCCCTGTTTCGTTCACGTCACACCGATCACGTCGACGCCAGATTTCTGCGGGTCGACTCAGCCGCTAACAGCTGTACCCGGTCTTGCGCGAAATCTCGGACAGCGACGCGCCATCCCGGTAAAAAAGACGCCGTATTCTTCCCAGGTCCTTCATGGTGATCATCTCCAAAATCCCTGCTCAATAAATAAGCAGGTGAGTTAATCACCCTGGTCAGTTTTCAGCGCGCACTACCCGCCTAAACTGGTCAGTTTTCAACGCGCGTCAACAGTCACAGGCCATCCGGGAAGTGCTGGCCCTTGATCCCACCGCCGATGCGCAGGAAACCATTCTGACCCTGCAATCCATCGAACCGGTGTGGGACGAACTCTTCCCCGCCGAGCAGGCCAGGATCATTCAATTACTGGTGGAAAGGGTGACCGTCAGCCCCACCGGCCTGCGCATCGACATGAAAACCACGGGCATGAAGGAACTGATCCAGTCCGTCATCCCTGAAGGCAAGAAGGCAGCGTGATGGCCAAGGCAGAAGCCGCCTCGGTAGAAGTCGTCTCCGTCGACATCCCGATGACTTTCAAGAAGCGAGGCGGGCGCAAGGTGATCGTTCTACCGGATGGTACGCACGGAAATCCGGCGCCGATGGCGACCATCGACAACACCATGATCAAGGCTGTCGCGCGAGCATTTCGCTGGCAGAAACTGCTGGAGAACGGTACCTACGGTTGTCAGGACGAGATCGCCAAGGCGGAAAAGATCGGGCCTTCGTTCGTGAGCCGCGTCATCCGGTTGGCGTTGCTGGCACCCGACATCGTGGAAGCCATTCTCGCGGGGAAACAGCCGGCACATCTCACCTTGAGAGATTTGATGCAGCCATTTCCGGTGGAATGGGCGGGGCAGAGGGTGCAGTTTTGGATTGGTGGTGGGGTGAGTGCATGCTTGCCAGGGGTCGAAGGCGGTCCACGAATTGGAGCGTGTGTTAGACTATTGTCATGTCAATCGACTTAACCTGGCGACACGCCATGTACGTGACCCGTCCGCAAGGTGGTATGGGACGGGGAGCCGTGAGGCTTTTTCCTATCCCGACTAGGCGCGTTAATCGAACCCGATGATCATTCGTCGCGTCCATGTCGCTGAGGCATCCTTGCTCCATGCGCTCCGCCTTGAAGTTGACGGCAGTTCTTCTGGCCCACTTGGACACCCTTCACAACGGCAGCTTGCTACGCAAGAGGCAGAGATCAACCGCCAACTGGCCGATCTAGAGTCCTTTACCGTTGCTGCCTTCATGGGCGACAGACTCGTTGGCGCAGCCTCGATCGCACCAACCTTGTTGCTGCCCAACTGGTTCAGTCTCTTCGCAGTTGCTGTAAGCAGTGAATTCCGCGGTTGTGGATTGAGCCGACCATTGGTCACCGAGTGTTTGGCCTACGCCGGCTCTAAAAATGCGGAAGGCGTAACACTAGATGTCAATGTACCCAACCCCGTGGCCAAGGCTCTATATGACGTACTGGGGTTTGAGGTCTGGAACATCTCGGAGCGTGCATACAGTTACGAAGGCATACAGTACGATCAGCTCTCAATGCGTAAGCGCCTCGGAGAAGCCTAATCGAGTAACCAACAGTTTCTCTCGGCCCCCACACCACCTATCGTGCAAGTGCTCAGCAGACCGTTCAACGACAGGTCGCGTGTCATTCGACACCGGCAGACCACGTAGAATTCCGGCATGACCCGTTCCGAACTCATCGCCCGGCTCGCCGCTCGCTTTCCGCAACTCAGCGGCAAAGATGCCGAGCTTGCCGTCAAAGCGACTCTTGAAGGACTGAGCAACACGCTGACGAAAGGCGACCGTATCGAAATCCGAGGTTTCGGGAGTTTTGCGCTGAACTACAGGCCATCGCGCACCGGGCGCAATCCGAAAACGGGCGAGACAGTACCGGTCCCAGCGAAAAGAGTGCCTCACTTCACGGCGGGGAAAGAACTACGAGAGAGGGTGGGGTCCAGCCGATGATGACAAAACAAGATCGGCCGGAAGGACACAATGGTGCCAGCACCGTAGGGTACCTGCTTCAGTGAGATCCTGAGCGCGGTTACTCAACCACCCCAACCCTGTCGCATCAGATTGTCAAGGTCCCGGCGCGACAGCACAGCTGCACAGTCCCGCCACGCATCTGCAGTGGATCTGATGGTGTCGTTGTAGCGTAAGTCGAAGCCCGTGGCCTGGCGGCGCTCTTCGATGTACTGGTCCATCTTCTCGCCGAGGGTCTCCAAGTCGTCGATCCAGTCGTCTTTGATGGTGTCCGGCAGACCTCCGAACAGGTCGTAGCGGTTGCGCATTCGCTCGGACAGGCGCTCATAGACCGTCTCGTCCACCGTGCCCTGATGAACGAGGTTCAGCATATCGACGGTCGAGCGAGCTTGGCCGAAGCGTTTGATGCGCCCGATGCGCTGTTCCAGTCGTGTCGGGTTCCAAGGCAGGTCGACATTGATCAGCGTTCCCAATGTCTGCAGGTTCAGGCCCTCGCAGGCTGCGTCGGTTGCGACCATGAGGCGGATGTCGTGATCGGCGACCATCCGTTTCAGTGCCTCACGGGCGATACCGACCGCCTGGCCATCGCGGTACAGTCGGCTCCGATCCGCGCCAGCATAGAGACCGATGATCTCGCCTGGCAGCTCGGCTGCCAGGGAGTCGGCTACCCAACGCGCGGTGTCGTAGTATTGGCTGAAGATGATGCAGCCCAGACTTAGCCAGCCCTCGTCTCTAAGGTAGTAGCGGATCGCTTGAAGCTTCGGGTCGGCCTTCATCGCCTGCAGAGCAGCGATCAGGGTTTCGAGTGCTGCACGCTCCGCGTCAGTCTGGATCGCCAGATCGGCCTCGACGTCTTCCGTCGCTTCGTGGACCTGGCGCCCCTCAAGCAATACCGCCGCGGTGTTGATGCCAGCCACCACACTGGAACAAACCCGCTGCTCCATCAGGTTCTTCATGAAGCCCCCGCCCTTGCCGCCCTTGGCCAGGACTCTCCCAAATGCCCGGGCTTCTTCGTAGGCGCGGTCGAAGTCCGGTGTAGTACGCAGTGCGATCCCCTGAAAAAGAGCGTTAAAGCGGTGCCGGTCGGCGACCAGCCCTTCCTCCGGATGGATGTTCACCGCTATCTTGTCGAGCAGCCCTTGGTCCTCCAGCGTCGCTCTTTTGCGCAGGACCACGTGGCGGACAAAAGGATTCTCGCGTTGGAAGAATGAAGCGCCGTCAATCACCCGCTCCAGCTCGGTTTCAAGATCGTCGCGCAGATCTGTGGACAACAACGGCAGAGCCCCTGCCAGATGCTCTTTCCGGGGCAAACCGAGATCTTCGCGCAGATTGCGAAACAGCCGACGGGCATTTGGCTCGTTGGTGGACTCCATGGTCGGCAACGGTGAGCGAAGCAACTGCCAACCGTAGTTGAGCTCAGCGACGTGCTGCTCACCGCTCAGAATGGGTAGCACGCGTGCGGGGTTGTGCCAAGTGGCGAGTTCATTGCCCAGAACAAAGCCGCTGCTGCCTCGATGCAACACCCGGATCAGGTCCCAGAGATCCTCGGCCTGGGTCTGGATTGGCGTCGCAGTGCCGAGCAGCACATGGTCGGCCCGGTTGGCGATAGCGAGCATGAAGGCCAGCAATTCGTTCGGCTCACCGGCGTTTTGGCCGTACCCCTGGCGGGAACGTGCCTTGTGCGCCTCATCCAGGATGACCAGGTCGAAGGTCAGACCGGTCAGCAGCTCCTTTTCCTTCGAGGGCTGAACCATCAACCCGGTGGATACGATCCCGATGCGCAGCGGACAGCGGGCGACGTGCTCCGGCCCACTCGGGGAGATGGCCCGTTCATCGGGATCGAGCCAGACCTTGCGGCTGGAGTGCCAGCGGGCGCAAGGAATCCCGAGCTTGTCGATCATCTCCGTCTGCCACTGTTCGCAAAGCGTGGCTGGGGCAAAGATCACGACGGGCTTGCGGCGTCGTGCCGTCTTTTCAGAAAGCAGACAAAGCGTCAGTGCCGCTGTGCCGAGTGACAGCGTCTTGCCCAGCCCCACCTCATCGGCCAAGAGTAGCCGCACCTGGCCGTGATCGTTGTAGTGCCGCAAGCACTCGGTGACGAACCCCTGCTGCCAAGGCTGCAAAGCCATACCCTCGCGGTATAGCGGGGACTCGATCAGGGCCGCGGGTGCCAGCGAATCCTCGGCTTCGATCTCTGGCAGCGGGACCTCGAAGCGCCGGCCGCGGCGCCGCACCTCACGGCAAACTGCTTCCGGCAGGGGCCGGGCCGCGTTCCAGAGGTACTCGAACTCCGCCTCGATCCAGGCCACGCCGTCCGGGGAATCATCTTCCCAGAGAATCTCGTAGTGTCGCTGCCAGCCATGGCGGGTCTCGTTCATCGAGCCCATGAAACCAAGCTTGCGCCCGTCGGACCGCTCAATGACCCCAGCCTTGCCATGCACGAAGCCGCAGACACTGTCCGGCGCTACCCGGATGACCTGGCCGCGCTTGGCCAGAAAGGCATCCAGAAGCTGATAGCGCTCTCGGTTCAACAGGGACTCAGCTTCGATTGAGCGCTCGTTCCAACGCCCGAGCATCCGCGCCTCGCGCAGTTGGGCGATCTTCAAGTCCTCTGGCGCCAGGTCCACGTTGCAGACGATGCGCACGTCGGCGACCGACTCTAGCCACTCGTGGGCGACCTCAAACAGCGAACTGGTGAAGTAACCGGCGATACGCCGGTAGCTACGCGCGCCCTGGAGCTGCTCGGCCAGAAAGCTCTGGTCAAGCCGACAGGTCCGCGAGGAAAAGCGACGGATCGCCACAGGATCGGCCTCCGGCTACTGAAGGCGTTGGTTACGGATACGGCTGGCGACGGCCTCGGCGGCGCGCCGGATTCCGGGATCGCGTGCTTTGGCGGCGATGAAGTCGGTCATGTCCATTAACACCGGGCGCAGGTGCAGGTAGTCCACGAGGGCGTCGCGCAGGTTCGCCATCACCACTTCCGGCTCCTTGTCGGCCAGGAATTCCTGGATGGCGATGATCAGGGCGCCGAGCGGGGTCGGGCCGATCTCAGTGCGGTCGGTGAGATCGCGTGGCTTGAACTCCGTGATGGCCTTGAGACGCGCCGCGTTGGGCTTGATGTTCGCCATTACCGCCGCGTAATCCTGTACCCGGAAAGCCTTGGCGAAGTTCTGATAGTTGTCGAGCTTCGACGCCCCTGTAGTTTCCATGTCCAACATCCGCAGGTAGAAGCGCTGCATGCCGCCGATGGCCTGCCACGTCTCGCCATCGAGTCCGTCCGGAACCAGAAGGCCGTTGGCTGTCTCGGCTGCCTGTTCGACGATCTCATCGACGACGGTCGTTTCGCCCTTACGTCGGGGGCGTAGGGCGAATGCGGTCACGTCCTCGCCACCAATGCTGGTGTATCCGGTTAGCACCTTGAGCGCTGCCGCATAGCCGGCCATTTGCAGGTCCGAGTCATTAAACACCGGTGAGCCCATCTTGGCCTCGGTCTCGGTATTCAGATGCAGCATTTGCTTGATCTGGGCGGCCACTTCACGCTTGACCTCGGGGAGGATGCGCTGCTTGAAGCCGGGGCGGTCACCGGTTGAGCGCTTGCGCAACATCAGGATCACTGTGCCTTGCACATAGCCTCCCTTCTTGAGTTCGGAAGTCGTTTCGGTGGCGATGTACCAGGCCCCGACTACCTGGAGCCCAGAGGCCCAGAAGATGCTCACCATGTCCGACCAGACCCCAGTGTCCTGATGGGTGAACATTACACACTGCATGCCGTTGTCAGGCATATGCTCAGTCATGGCCTTATAGGCACCCACCATGGCGCTGCGGAAGTCATCGCCAGAGCCCTTTATGGCGAGGTCGCGGCGCGAGTCCCATGTCCATTCATTGAAGGGAGGCGGCGGGTTCTTTCTAAGCCAAGCGATGAAGAACTCCGTGATCTCGTGGTACATCACGGCATCTGCGTAAGGGGGGTCTGTTATCCAGTTCGTACATACTGTCTCCAGATCCCAGGATGGAATCGACTTTACATTTGAGCTTATACGCGGAACCTCCGATTCCGGATAATCTGGAAACGCGAACCGATGCAATGAATAAGAGCTACGGCACCCGTAATTATAAATCGTATTCAGGGCTTGGTTTGTAAAGACATTTTTCGGTCCCTCACGACCCTTGTCTGAACTATCCCAAGAACAAAGTCGAGAGTTCCAGCTGAGTGCCGAACTGAAGCCGAGTGCAAGAAGGTTTCCTTTAGCTACTCCAATTTTTTTTATTAAGGCGAATTGGAGTAGCTGGCGCGGGTTAAAAAGATGGTGCCAGCATGACCAGCCTCGCGCAATTATGAGATCTCGTCCTTGATATCTGGGCGGACCTCCGACCTCAATCTCCATTTCAGGAATGTAACCCTCTTCCTGCCATGTGGCTATGTTCCTAGCCACTATGGATTCGACGATCTCTTCACGTTCGAAATCCTCGTTGATTACAGCCGAAAAGAATGTTTCTTTTCTCGAACTACCCAGAGATTCTTTCGTGATCCACTGAATGCAGTATAACCGTTCATGAAAGATGTCATCCGGATGCGGTATAAAATCTCGCTTGTCCCAGAGGCGCAAATGGTTGGCGGTATTGGCATCTGAGTTTTTATAATCACCGCGCAAGGTTTTTACTGGCGTGCGGTAAGTCTTACCGTCGAGATCGTAGACCAGATTCCCATCTCGCACCGTGCCAACATCAGCAGCCTCGATCTCCGCAGCCGTAACACCGGCCACAACTTCAATTTCGAAGCGCTTACTCCTGTGATCGGGGATCAGCCTTGCTATGACATTCCATGTTCTAGAGATAACCCAAGTCCACGACATTGGTATCATCCAGCCTGTTTCGGGGCAACGAGTTTCAAGACAATAAAGGTACGCCTTCGCCCGATTTCCATGGCTATCATGCTCGATCCTGAGGTCCGTGATTTCCCGGTCCAGCGCCTCGGCCACCTCCCGCTGTGCCCGTTCGATTTCGGTACGTTTTTCTGGGGAAGCGCCAATGATGTTAAACGCACCCCACGTCAACATGCAGGCAATCGGGTTCAGGTCCGACGCATAGACGTCGCAGCCTAGGCGCGCCGCCTCGAAAGGAATGGAGCCGCCACCGCAGAAGGTGTCGCCAACGCGTGGCCGGTGACCGTAGCGCAACATGCCCAACTGCTCAATAAGTTCCTGGTGGGAATATGCAGCAACGCCTAGATGGCCAAGGTGGGTGTTCACGGTCGGCCAGATCGGCGCATAGAGGGTGGTCTGATCCATTTCCTCCGGGCGCTTGCAGAGACCTGCGCGTTCTTCATAGGTCCCGAGCGTTTCAAGCATCCTGCCGTAAAGCCTCAGCTTCATCTCGTCGGTGGCTGTCTTGCGCCACCTGATGGCGATACCATTGTTTTCAGGATCAAGTGGAAAGAGCCAATGATTAACTTCTCCCGGGCTCAGACCCATGGCCTCGATCTTGTAGGTGAAGTACTTCCACGGGTCCTGTAACTCAAGAGTTTTGGCAATCTGGATTGGCTTGAATGCGTTCTTATCGAGTGCCCGCCGCGCCAGACTGCCCTCGTCGAAGGCCATCAGCTTCTCGAAGACCTCCAGGTCCTTTTCCGGATCATCGGTCTGCGGCAACAGGCTGCCCAGGAGGATAGCGCGCACCAAGATCAACGGCTTCCGGCCCTTCCAGTAGGAGCCGAGCGCCGTCAGCGTCTGGCCCGCGCCCGCCTTTCGCTCCCGCTGGGCCTCGAACGAGATCTTCTGAGCTGGAAAGACTGCCTCGATCAGGGCCGGAGCGTCCTTGAGGGCGAAGGGTTGGAGGGCTGCGCCTGCGGCGGACGTAGCAGGGGGTGGCGTCTGTTCAAGCGGGAGCAGCGGCATCGTGAGCTTCTACCTTCCAAGTACGTGGAAATCTTGTGACGGCACGTGGTTTCGTGCGACTTCGAACGTGTACACCGGCTCAGAAGACAAGGACCGTGTTCGTCCCCGTGCCGCGTTTGACCAGACCAGGCACGGAAGCCAGGAAACGTGCCCGCGCAGCCTTGTCGTAGCCCAGCTTCGACAAGGCTTGGCCCACATCCGTCGCCGCGTACCCACCACCACCGGGCGTTTGCGTGCACATGCCGCGTAGTTGTGCGAGCACCGATGTGACCGTGCCATCGGGCGCCTTAGCTGCCGGGCTTGCCGCTGGACCCGGGAGGTTAGCTGTGAGAGGTTTCGCGATAGCTGGGAGAAGCAGCGTGGTCAGATGTGGGTTGCGCGCCGTCGGAATCTCGCTGTCGACGTAGGCGATCAGGGTCCTGCAGCCATACGCCTTGGCCTGCTCAGCGGCACCGATCACCAGATCGTCCCGGGAAACAATCACCACCAGTTCGCGCTCACGCAGATGTCGCTCTAGCCCCGCGCCCAACGCCATCAGAAGGGCGACGTCCGCCCCCTGCTTGCGGTGCGGCACAGTCAGCGCGTGCACTAGGAGATCGGGGAACACAGAGACCAGGTCGTCGCGCCAGCAGTCAACCTGCTGACCGTGATTGTTCCCTGCAATGGTGGCACTGACGACCCGGGCGTCGAGATCCGACCGAAGTAAGCTCAGCACTGCCTTGGCGCACTGCGGAGACTGGTTGTCGGCGTCGACGTACAGGGCGACCAAGGCCGAACAGACCCCGACGACTTCGGGGGCTCCGAGTTGGGTGCTCTCATCAGGCAGGGCATTGTTCATGCGTCGAACAGTGGCAACGAAGAGGAGTTCTCTCCAACGGCGCGCTTGAGGGTGAGTGATTGGCGCAACTCGTTTTGGGCCACGTCGCCAAGCGCGTAGCGCAGTGCGATTCGCCAGCCCTTGTCCGCGTCGCCGATACCGCCGGTAGCGATGGCCGTCATGCCGAACAGCCACCACCGTTCCTCCGGGCGCAACGCGAGCCAGTTGCGCACGGCAATGCGTATTTTCTCAGGGTCCAGCCGCTCGATGGCCCAAACCAGGACGCAAAGCTCCTTGCCAAGCAGACGGTCGATCATCGTGTCGCCGACTTTCCAGGTGCCAGTGGCCAGGTTGTGCTCCTTGAGCCGCGCGTTGAAGGCACGCTGCACTTCTGCACGGATAGAGGTCCAGCGGTGTCGCTCCAGCACCACGCGGTCAATGCACTGTTCCCGGACGGTCTCGGCGGCGCCCATTCCCAAGTGCTCTCGGATAAGCACGGGCGCTGCGTTGCCGCGCGGAATGTGGACGACGAAATGATGCGGGTCGGAGGTCGCTGGCACACCGAAACCCAGAGTGCGGTGCGCGAAAGGAGCAGGCTTCGCTGTGGTTATGGACATGGTATGAGGTCGTCTGGCATCGCACCCGGCCGTCAAGCGAGATCCTGGATCACGTCACCGGCATTGATTCCGATGCCGGCCACTTCGGCGAATTCCTTGAGCGAAAAACCGTCGCCAAAGGAAACACCCCCCTTGATCAGGATCTGGACCGCGGCCTGTTCGTCCCCCAGGGCTTGGCGGAGTCCTCGGATAGCCGTTTCAATAGCGGCGGCGGTCAACCTGCGCTCGTTGAAGCGAACTTGAACGGCATTTTCGCCCTCGCCGAGAATGATCTGAACCCCACACAGCAAGGTGTCTGTTCGATCCTTGAAGCGCTGAATGAAGCCGAACACTTTGTCGGTTGTATCGATCGAGACGCGTTTGCTGTCGGCAAGGCGCGCGGGTTTCCGGTCGTCGATGACTACGCGGTTGTCGCCGTCGGAGGGTATCTGGATCTTGGCGCTTTTCTCCACCTCTCCTGCCCTAGCCGCGATCAGGATGGTGCAACCCTTGGCAGGCACCAGGAACGGCTGCGCATAGACGGTGCCCTCCTTGGGGTTGGTACCATCGAGCGCGTAGCGAATCTCCGCGGCGGGGGTGGCGCGAAGCTCGACCTTGCGGGCGTCCGCGACCTTGTGGACCTCGTGGCGGACAGTGATGTCCGCGGTCCAGCGGCTCGGTTCGCCGACCTGGTGCCTGCGTGCGCTGTCCACAGCGATGAAGTAAAGCGTCGCCTCGGTAGTGCGGTAGTCCTCCAGATCCTGGATCTGTTGATCCCGTTCGGAAACAGTGGCTGTGTTGGCGACGTAAACGACTGGACTGTCGCCGGCGTTGCGAGGGGTAAGCGACAGACTGGTCTCGCCGGTCTCGCGGTTAGTCCCGAGCGGAGTGATGTTCACAGAGGTCTTCTCTGCGGGAAATGGTCCCTTTTCGATGTGGCCCTCGGGGCTTTGGCGCCAGCGGCCTTGCTTGAGTGCCTCGTCACGAAGCATCTCCAGCCCGCGCGCGCCTGGCATCCACGGCCAAGTGGGGTCCGTCTTTGCACGCATGAGCAGATCGCGCCAGGGGACACGACGGTCCTTGGCGGGCCAAAGGTAGGTCTCGGCCATGGCCCAATAGTTTGGCAAATTCTCGGGCATATCGAGGGCGAGCTTGTTGTCGCAGCGCCCGCTGGCCAACAGCTTTTCGATCTGTGACTCGGCGGAATGTTCGCCCTCACCGAAACTCAGGCCATTGTCGATGGTGGCCATGACCAGTTCACCATCGCCGCCTGGGAAGAATAGCCGGTTGTACGCGCCGGAGACACCCTTGGTGAATCGCTCGGACAATTCTTCAAGCTTGTCGCGGGCTTCATCGTACAAGCTGTCACCCGATTTGAGTTTGTCGTGGATTTTTTCGACAGCGTAGAGTTCGCGCAGCCGTGCCTCGACCTCGTTCGCGAGGTGGCTGTCGTGGCCCGACAGAATCAGGACGTTGTTTTTTTCCTGCTGGAACTCGAAGAAATTGCGGATCGCCTCCGGCGGAGTGCGCCCATCCGGTTGCACCACCAGCAGTACGCGGGAACCGGATAGCCGCACGTCGTCCAAACGCGGCATGATCTGGACTTCCTGATACGCTGCTTTGGACTTTCCTTGCGCCTGAAAAAGCCCGGTGAGGCGATTGATCAGCGCCTGCTCCAATTTTGGTGCGGGGATCTGCTTGGCGTCGCGTTCGATGCGCCGCCCCAGGTTCTCGGTCTCTTTGAAGAAGAAGGCCTCGCCCTCGCGATGCAGATACCAGGCGCGGTCGCGCAGGCGGTCGAGGCCTGCAAGGAACTCGTCGGCTTTGCGGTAGGGAGCAGCCAGGTATTCGATAATCTCGGCTTGCGTCAGCCCGGTGTGGGCGCCGACGGCGCGGGACAGTGACGCGGAGAGCACAATCTTGGCGACCTGAGTCGCGGCATCGCTGCCCAGACCGTCGTCAATCTCTTCAGCACGGGCGTTGCCGTGGTCAGCGATGTCGTTGACCATGGCGTTGAGCAGCGCAGGATTCACGCGCTGGATCTCGTCGCGCACTTCCGCGTCGTTGAGATCAAGGTGCTGGGTGCCAATCAGGAAGACGTCGTTGGCCTCACGGTTCCAGACACTGCGCAGCAGGCGAGCCGTAAATTGCATCAGACCGCGTGTCTGGCGAAAGCCCTCGTTCTCCCTGAACAGCGCCACCAGGTTCTTGAACGACGGGTGGAAGGGGTAGGTCTCGCGGACCTCTTCGGCGACCTCCTCCATCGCTCGGGCGGTGATGTAGCCTCCATCCTCCGCGGCCTTGACCTGTTCGGCGAACGCCTCGGCCACTGACTCGATCAACGCGCTATCTGGCAATTCTGTAAACAAGCGCTTCTTCAGGATCTCGTAAATCTCGTTGCCTGCTAGTTGGACGGGGGTAATGGTCTGGGCCTGGCGTCGTGACTCCTGCTGGAGGTTGGACATGATTCTCGCCACGTCCTTGGTCTGGGCCTCATAGCTGCCCGACAGGTTGGCGATGACGATGCAGCAACGAGGCAGCTTGATCGCTGCGGTCAACAGGTTGCTGATGGTGTAGGTCACCAGATCGGCCAGGGAACCTTTACCTACGGAGCGGGTATCGGCGTTAAGCAGATAGGGCGGCAGCTCGTCGAGCAAGATCAGGGTCGGCTCGTCGCCGATGATCTCCAGCCACTTCTTCTCGTCGATACCTCGGGGGCCATCGATCCAGTACGGGCGCACAAGGTCGGCCCGGCCGAGTTGCTCGCCGATTTCGCCCCATATGTAATGCTCTGGATCATTGCGTCCGTTGAAGGCGGCAACTCGGGCAGGTCCGAAGTCAAGACGCTCCGCCAGCTCGGCGGGCAGTACGGTCGTCCGCAGGTCTGGATGCTTTGCCAGCAAGCCGAGGGCCACCATGAGATGCGTCTTGCCGCCACCCATGGCTTGAGCCAGCTCAAAAGCCGCTTGGTCAGACCGCCCGGCAAGCCGCAACAGGCCTTCACGGAACAGCGTGTCCATGCCTTGGGTGACATAGTTGCGGGCGAAGAACTCCGGCCCGTTACCCTCTTTGTGGATCAAATCCGAGAGATTCTCTATAGCCTCGGTCATCCGGTAGTCGTTGACCATCGGATGGATTTTGCAGGCGTCACGAACGGTTCCGAGCACTTCACTCCCCTAGCAGCCTGTCGGACTTTCGCGGTGCCGTAAGCCGTACATGATAAAATCATACTTTGTTCGAGCTACCGAGTCGTCACATGGCCCACTTCATTATCGCTGACCGCAAGACCGACTATCTACTCCC
>Ga0209570_1001468_pt1 | contig 12752 bp, 15 predicted proteins | sample EBPBio172007_DNA_FD_185861 | JGI IMG/M metagenome (GOLD analysis project Ga0209570, IMG submission 185861) | Wastewater treatment Type I Accumulibacter community from EBPR Bioreactor in Madison, WI, USA - Reactor 1_9/17/2007_ DNA (SPAdes)... | ecosystem: Engineered > Bioreactor > EBPR >... | reverse complement strand
GAGCTTGAGGATGTCCTGCGCCAGAACCTCGTAGTAGAACGGGTTGCGGTGCGAGCCGAAGATCAGGTTTTCGAGCGGCGAGGCCGGCTCGGCGTCGAACTCGACGCGCAGGATGCCCGACTGAAGATCGGCGTAGGAGTTGACCGCCTTGTCGAACCAGGCCCGCCCGCCGATGATCGCCCCAACAGCCCGGAGCGAGGCGAGGAAGGTATCGACAGCCTCGATGATCGAAACGCCGAGGTGCGAACTCATGTTCTGATCCATCGCCCAGCGGAACGCCTTGACGATGCTCTCGTGGATCGCGTCCATGGTGATGACGACATTGACGAACATGTCGTTCGCGTCCCCGGTGCCGGCAACCGGGTTGTAGCCGAGCGTGCGGTTGCCCCAGAGCAGCGTGCGCTCGATGACGGTCGCGAGGCCGCGCTCGTTGAGCCAGTTGGCTTCGTGATCAAGCTCGCCGTCGTAGAACGAGACCGGGCGCGAGATACCCCCGATGCCGCCGATCGTCTGGTTCGAGGGCGAGAAATACGGCCCGCCCTTCTCCTTCCACTTCTTGTTGAAGAGCGCGGCAACGCGGCCGGCGAGCGGCCGGTTCACATAGACCCCGTTCTCGAAGACCTTCCCCATCGGCGTCATGGCGTAGATGCGCTTCTGGGCGTTGAAATCCTGCCGCCACGCATAGGCCGCGTCGCGGCTCGAGGCGTCGGCGTCCGCAATGATCATGCCCTTGAGGCGGGTTGCGATACCGATCAGTTCGTTGACGGCGGGGTTCGCCGCGTCGGCGATCCGCATGTCGGTGTAGCCCGGCGCGATCAGCAGGCGCGGCTTGGTGCCGGTGTGGCTCTCCGCACCCTTGAAGGCATGGACGCCCGTGAGGTTCGCGCCCGAGCCGACGATGTTGGTGAGCGTGCTTTCAAGAATGGCCTGCGCGTTCGCGCCGGCGCCCTCGGCCACGCGAACGATCACGACCTCGGAGACGATGCCCTGATCCTCGATCGCATCGAAGATATCGGCGACGTTGCCGCCAACGCCGGCGGCGGTTTTCTTCGCGGTATCGTCGCTGAAGAACGAGACCGGCTCGTTGAGCGGGAACACGTCAGCATCGGCGTTCGGTGCGACCATGATCGCGCCGATCGGCCGCATGTTGGCCAGCGCGATCGGGCGCGGCGTCGTGCCGGCCTGGATGACGCGGGCACCGTGGTTGAAATCGACTGCCGGCATTGTGTGCCTCTTCCGGTTCGGGTTCGCTCTTGACGAAAGCGGTTTGACGGGAGGAAGTTACGGCCATGACGAAACAAAAAGGGCTGCGACGCGCGTCGCAGCCCTTTGTCGTTCAATGGCGGTTGAAAGCGGCTACTTCGTCTCGGCGACGTCGTAGAGCCGGTCGATATCCGCCTCGGTGGCCGGCAACAGCGGCACGGCGATCGCCCAGACCGGGCTCGCGCGGTGGTATTCGGTCGAATACTCCCAATAGTCCTTGACCTCCTGCGGCGTGTCCGGATGGGCCACGAGGGCCTCGATCGCCGGCCGGATGCCAAGCTCGTTCGCGGCGAGGCGGATCTGCACGGCCGAGACCTTGCGATTGGCCCGGCGTTCGGCCTCCCGCGCCGCCGCCGCATCGGCTTCGGCCTTCTCGCGCGCCTTCTTCTCGGCCGCCGTCTCGGCGCGCGGTTCCATCTCCCAGCCCGCCGCCTCGGGATCGAAGTCGTATTCGTCGATCTCGATCGCGGTCAGCCGGTCAACGGTCGCGCCGGCGAGTTTCGAGAGCTTGACCATCCGCACGGTCTGTCGGCCATCGGCCGGAGCGGGGGCGGACTGATCAAACCACGGGCCGGAACTGACGAAGTTGGCGACGATGACGATCTGACCGTCGCGGAGCAGCGCCGCTTTCGCGGGCGGTAGATCGGTCCCGCCTTCCGGCAGGTCTGCGAGAACCGCGCCTTCCGGCAGAACCGTTCCGCAGATCTGGCCCGGTTTCGAGACGAGGCCATTTTGCCCTGGAACGACGATGATTTTGCCCATGTAAGGTCTCCCTAGTCGCGAACGATGAAGTAGATGAAACGGCAAGTTCCGGTCGGACTGCCGCCGCCCTCGTCGGCAATGTTGACAGTGCATCCGACCAAGGTCTTGGAACTGAGCGACAGATTGGTTGAGGTGCCCCCCGAGTTGTCGCCGGAGCCGCCCCAGCCGCCATAGCCGTAAACCGAATAGCTCGTAGACTGTTCGGCCGCTGGAAACACAATGGGGGCCGATGTGCCGACGACTCGCCCGGCGGCAATGAGTTGCCTCCCGACCCCGAGTTCGGCGAGGGTCTTCCACGCGACATTCGCGCCGCCAGCGAGCACATGAACAGCGCTGCCGGTCGAGGCGCTGACCTGGAGCGCTCCATCAAACGAAATGGTGCCGGGCGTCTCCGCGTTTTCCGCATCGTTCAAGTGGCCAAATCGGAGAATTCCCCCCGGCCCATCATAGATCTGCCACTTCCGGTCACCGGAGGGATTGCCAGTCGCCTCGAACAGCAGCTTCGGATAGGCCGCCGCTTTCAGGCGGAGGTCGCTTCGCACAATCGCGCCGCCGGCAACATCCAGCAGCGCCTCGGCCGCATCGGTTCCGATGCCAAGCCGGCCCAATCCATCGAGCCGCATCTTCTCGACGTCGCCGATCAGAAACGCGAGGAGCGACGAGTTGATGAGCAGGTTCTGCGTGGCCGTGATCGGGTCGTTGTAGCTGTCGATCCGATTGAAAGCCCCGACGTTGCGGAGCCACAGCCGCAGCCCGGCGGCCACGGCAGCAAGATCAGGCGCGGCGATGCCGCCCGTCGCGGTGCCGCCGATCAGGCGGAGATAGCGGTCGTCATGCAGGTGGTCGGTGTTGCTCTTGCCCGCCAGCAGCACCGCCGTTTGCGCCTGGGTGAAATACCGCTCGTCATGATGGTGCGCCGAGGGCGGAAATTCGGCGGGCGGGTCCTGGATCTGCGCCCAGAGGATCGAGGTATCCTCAAAGGTGAGCGCGACCCAATCCGCGCCGTTCCGCTGATACCAGGCGCCATCCGCCGCGAGCCGGATTGCGGACTTCTCGGGCGGCTGCTTGTAGATCCACGCGCCGGCGACGCGCTCGACCAGCCAGCCGCCCTTGCCGACGAAGAGCCCCGCCGCACCGGCGTCGATCGCGTAGAGCGAACCGTCGGCCGGTTCCGCCGGCGGTTCCGTTACGAGGCCATCGACGGTGATATGCGGCGCGCGCGAGAGCTGCAGGGTCGCGTTGTCGGAGGAGCCGATCGGCAGCACGGCCTGTTCGGCGGCCGTGGCCGAAAAGACGATCGTGATCGGGAGCGGCCCGGAGCCGTTCGCCGGCGCCGCGATCTTCTCGGTCGACGGGTGCTGCGAGACGATGAAGAGCTGCTCGGCGCCGACTTCACCGATCAGTACGCCGACTTCGCGCACTGTGAAGCCCCCGACCTCAGCCGGCACCACGGCCTGAAAGATCACGCGATCATCGGTTCGGGCGACGGTCGCATTGCCGCGCCAGACCTCGTGCACGAGCCCGACCTGCGCTTCGTTCGGCACATAGGTGCCGCCATTGCCATCGCCGACCGCGATCTTCGCTGAGGGGAAGGTCTGCGCGTTCGCCACGGCCGCCGCGAGCTGGGCGCGGCCCTGCGTGGTCATAATCGTAATGCTGCTCATTGGACCTCCAGCGGCGCGCCGGAACCCGGCTGCACCCAGACATGCGGCGAAAATTCGAGTTCGAGATCGTCCGGCGGGACCGCGAGCACCGCGCCACCGCCTCCCAGGAGACCGACGCCGACCGTGAAGGAGAGCGCTTCGACATGCCCGGCCAGCAGGGAGAAGGCGCGGCTCTTCGGTTTGGCGCGCGTCATCAGATGTCGAAGCAACGCCTGCTCGGCAGCCGGCATCGCGGCCTCGTTCTCGCCGAGGTGCAGCGTGACCGCGAAGGTGCCTCGTCGCGCTGGCGGCGAGAACTGCCACCATTCGATGATCGTGAAGGCACGCGCCGTGTAGCCGGCGGCCGTCTCAACGGCGGCGCGGGTTCCTTTCCGGCGGTGATAGGCCGGGCTCTCCGCGATCGCTCGCCGCCGGCGCACTTCGTCCCAGTTGTCATCCCAGAAGTCGACGGAGAGCGCATAGGCAAGGAACGGGAGGAGCGGAGCCGGGCAGCGCCAGGCGTCCCATGCCCATTCGATTGGGCGGGTGTCGATCGCCCGGAGCGGCGCGAGGACCTCGGCAAGCGCGTGCTCGCGCCGGCGGTGATTGGAGGGGACGAGCGCCTTCGTCATGCGAAGCCTCCCGCCGCCGCGATCTCGGTCGTGATCGTCAGGGCACCCAGTCGCGGCGCGTTGAAGAGGTGGGCTGTCACCTCGGCGGCGAGCGGCTCGAAAGTTGGCGTGCCGACCCCCGCCAATGCCTCGGCTGTGTAGCCGGCATGGGCCGGGTTGATATCGGCAACCGGCGCCGTCACCAGCACTTCAACGATGTTGATGTCGTCGCCATAAGCCCGGCCGGCGATCGTATCGCGCAGGATGCGGCGACCGATCAGGTTGACCGGGCCTTCGAGATCATCACCGATCCAGCGCGTCAGGCCCTCGCAATAGGCGCGGATGCGCTTCTCGGCGGCGGCACTGACGACGGCCGGCGAGGAGCCGGCCCGAACGCGCAGGGTTACTGCCGCGTCATAGGCTAGTGGGGTGGCGCTTTCGATCGTCACGAGATCGCCGATCGGTCGGAACTCGCGGCGGTTCAATTTGGCTTGAACAAGGGCGAGCAGCTCGGGCGAGGCCGTACCGTCGCCGAGGCGGGAGAGCACGACGACGCGGATGCGCGGGGCGAGGCACACGCCTTCATCTTCCGAGTAGACCGCGACATCGAGGACGTCGCCGGAGGCCGAGAGCGCCCAGAACAGATAGGCGCCTTCCGGCCCGCAGGTCGACCAGCTCTCGGGGCTGAGCGCGATCCGCTCGCGGAAGGTCTCGTCGTCTTCAAAAACCGCCGGCGCGGTATCGCTCGCGGGCGTGACGACGCGCCGGGTCAGCCCGCCGAAATAGGTCATCGCGAGATGATCGAGCATCGCGCCGGTCGCGCCGGCGAGCGTGATCTGTTTGATCCGATCGTTGACGGTGCCGCGCAGCATCCTCTCCAGCTCGGCCGCGACGCGCAGCTGAGCGGTCACCGGTTCATGTTCAAGCGCGAGCGTGTCGATCGCCGGTTGATCGCCCCGGATGGCGTCCCACGCTGCGACGAACAGATCCTTGTTGCGCAGGAGATAGGTTTCGACCGTCAGCGTTTCGAGAATGTCGGGGAGCGGGTAGAGCGCGAGGTCGATATCGGAGAAACGGGACATCAGATGTCCTCCCCGAACGTGGGAACCGGTTTCAGGGCGAGAGGACAGGCAACCATCACGCGGCCTCCCGCACGGGCAGCGTGGTGCTGCCGGTTTCCTTGACCGAGTAATCGCCGAGGTGGCCATTCGGGTAATAGTCGCCCGTAAGGACAAGGCCGATCTGGCCGGCACTGTTCAGCCCGACGAGCTGGATCGAGCGCAGCCGGAAACCCGGCTCGCCCCAGTTCGGGTTCGAGGGCGCGAGGGCTTCTGCGATCGCGACATAGAGGCGGATGACCGCTTCCGCCGTCATGTTCTCGTCCTGAAGCAGGGGGACGCGCGAGCCGATGCGCCGGCGCAGGACGAGCGCGCCCGGCCGCGTCGTGAGGGCGCGGCGGATCACCATCTGGCAGTGATCCCACCCCGTCACGATCTTGCCGGTCGCTTCGTCCATCCCCGCGCGCATGATCAGTCCTCGCCGGCCTTCCCGTCCGCCTTGGCCGAGGGAAGCGCCTTGGCTCCGGCGGGCGCCTTGGCGAGTTCGATGTTGCCGCGCGCGAGATCGTGTCCGGCTTCGCGCTCGGTGAGCGAAATCTTGCCGTCCTGGACGCGCTTGCCGGCGACCCATTCGATATCGGGTCGCGTGACCATGTAGAGCTTCTTTTCCATCGCCTTCTCCTTCAGTTCGCCGGCACGTCGGTGTTGTCTCCACCCGGCACGATGCCGCCGTGGATGTGATCCTTGCCGGTGTTCTTGCCGTCGTGCTTCTGGTGACCACCGGTCTGGTCGACCCCGTCTGCCGTCACCGAAACCGTGGTGCCGCCGACCTTGAGCCGGATCTCGCCGTCACGGATCGCGAGCGAGGCGTTGCCCTCGGAAAGAACCCGCGCGAAGCCCTCGTCGCCGGCGGGCTCGCCGCTCTCGTCGGTCGGGCCATAGGGGATGGCGCGCGAATGCTGGCCGATCTCGCCGTTCGGAGAGAGCAGCACCATGGTCTCACCCATGACGGGTCGATTGCGCTCCTTGTGGCCCGCACCGTTCGCGCCGGCCGAATTGGCGCGGCGGACAAGGGGCGAGCGGAACGGTTCGCCCGTCGAGGCGTCCTTCTCGTCGAATTCGAGGCGCACCTTGTCGCCGGAGACTTCGACGACGCGGCCGATCATGACCGCGCTGGCGAGGCGCCGGCGCGTATCCTCAAGGTCGGAGCGCAGGGCTCGGATGATCTCGGCGAGGTAATCGGTGGCGCTCATGGCTGACCTCCCGACCAGCCGTCGATCACGGCCTGCTCGTCCGGCGTCGGCTGGCCGTCATTCGCGAGCCAGTCCTGCGGATCACCCGGCCGGGGCGCACCTGCGCCGGCGGCGCCAGTAAGGCCCATGGTCTCGGCCGGCGGCTCGACGATGCGATAGAGCATCTGCCGGAATGAGACCGCCGCCACGGCGAGCCCTTTCGTCTCGATCGCGGACGAGAGCACCGGGCGGCATTCGATGTCGCCGGGCGGCGAGCACATGAGCTGGCCGAAGGTCGCGTCGTCGAGCGCCGCCGCAAGGATGATCGCGCGATCGATCACATCCGCGTCGGCCGATGTCGACGGTGCGGCCTTCGAAGCGATCGCGAGCACGATCCAGATCTCGCAATCCTTGCCGCCATCGGCGCGCGACACGAGCCGGAAACGCGGCAGGACGAGAAAGGCGGCCGGTCCGTTGAAACTCGTCCGCGTCACATCCTCGGCATCGACGAGATCCAGCTGCCGCCGGCACTCCTTCACCAGCGGCTTGCCGGCATGTTGAAGCGCCTCGACCCATGCCTCGATGGCGGTGAGCTGATCGGAAAGCCGGGTCATCAGCCGCCCCCCAGCTTCTTCGCGAGAAACCGGCCGACCTGATCGATCACGTCCTCGGCGTTCTCGGCCGAGAGGCCAAGGTAGGGCCGCGCGGGGATCGTTACCTTCCGCGCGAAGATCATCTTGTTGCCCATGCGGAAGACAAGGCGCTTGGCCTTCTTCGGCTTGACGGTCCCGCCGTGTTGGTGAATGCCAGCGTAGACGAGGCCGGAACCGACGATCGCCGTTTCGCCCGAGACGGCATAGTCGATCGAGCGCGCCAGGGCGCCCGATCGATAGAGGGTCGGCGTGCCGGTGCGGTTCGGCGGCCAGGCTGCGCCGGAGGGTGCGCGCTTCTCGTTCGTGATGCGCCGGCGCGTCTGCTCCTGCACCATACGGGCGATGCCTTCCAGCAGCTCGGCGGCGGGCAGCGGATCGAGCCGGGAGAGGGCCTTGTCGACAGCCTCCAGCCCTTCGGCCCGTGCATCGATCGTGAACAAGGCCGTCATGCGCCTCTCCCGAAGAGACGTGGCCGCGCGGTGAAGTAGGAACCGTCGGATGAGGACGCGCCGTTCGGCCCGGTCGGTTCACCGATCGGCGACGTCGACGGCTCGGCCGTGCCGAGGCCGGCCTTGTCCGTGGCGATATCCTTCAGCAGGGCGCGCGCGAGCTTGGCGCGCTCGGTGATTTCATCGGTCAGCCGGTCATGCGTGACCGCGAGCCGATAGCAGGCGAGATCAACGATCGCGGCAACGAGCGCCTTGGGAACCTCGACGAGCGGCACCGTGTAAGCACGGCAGAGATAGAGCTCGGCTTCGGAGGTCGCGATATCGGCAGCCGTCGCGATGGCGGTATCCGCATCGATATCGTCAGGGACGAGCCCGGCGACGAAGGCCGCGCCATAGATCGCCTCGATGTCGGCGCGCGTGATGTAAGCCATGATCGCCTCCGAGGGTGAACGGGTGCCGGTCTTTCCCGGCTGTCATCCGGTCCGCGCCGGCGCGCCTACTCGGAACCCCGCCCGCCCAGCCCCTCCGGCATCGGCGGATTTGCCTTGGTTCCTTTCGCTCGGGATCGGCGGGCGGCGGGCTGTGCCCCTACGGTCGTGCCGTCCCCATCGGGTGCTGGAGGCCTCGCGAGCCGTGCCAGACCGCCCTCTGGTTATTCCTTGGTTTCGGCCGGCGCCTCGTAGGGGCGGATCACAAGCTGCGGATCGCCCTTGAGGGCGTCGGCGAGAGTGCGCTTGTCCGCAAGCTTGGTTTCGAGCTGCTCGGCCGTGAGGTGCACCGGCGTCGGGCCGAATGCGAACCCGGCACGGCGGCGCGCGGAGATCGCGGTCACCGTAGCGACAAAACGCGGGGCCTCGGTCGCGGCGCCGCCCTCGATCTCGGTTTTCGGTTCCTTGGCCATATGCGGCTCCTTCAGGTTCGATTGAAACGTCGTTCAAGGAAGCCCCGGAGCAAGTCCGGAGCTCGGCTTCAACGGCGCGTCGATCAGGCCAGCCAGGGCGAGGACAGGCTCTCGACGAGGCCCTGCATGATGTTGCTCGCGCCACCGTTCTTCATCTGCGCCTTGAGCAGTTCGTCCGCCTTGAACTTGAGCGTCGGATGGACGACGAGCAGGTTGGGGAGGATGCCGAGCGGGCGGTCCTCGTCGCCCTTGAGCGTCGTCATCGCGGTGTAAGCCGCCTGCAGGTTCGCTTCGGTGAGGTCGGCCTTCGAGCCATAGGCCATCTGCCAGAAACCGAAACCGGCGTTGCAGCGGCTGTCGGTGCCGTAGACGAATTCGTCCTTCATGAAGACGCGGTCGTCGGCCGGATCGTCCTTGGCGACGAACTGCGGCTTCTTGCGCTCCTGGAAGATCAGCGGCTTGAGGGCGCGGCGGGTGTCGAGCAGGAACCACGGCGCGAGCGCCCCGGCCTGAAAGTTGGAGACCGAACGCTCGACGCGATCCGCGCCGATCACCGGATGATCGGTATCGAAGAAGAACTGGCCGTCGTAGCAGTTGACGGAAAAGCCGTCCTTGAGCAGACCATAAACCAGCGTGTCCGGGTGCTCGGCGGCCGACCGACCCATCTCCTCCATCATCGGCGCGTAGATGCCGTGCTGGTCATCATTGATCGAGGTGACCGGCACCGAGACCGTCGCCTCGAACCGGCGGTTCTTGATGGTGTAGCCGTGCTGGGCAAGGTTCTTGATCTGGCGTTCGCCGATCCACTCGCGCATGCCGGGGAAAGCCCCGAGCCAGCCGTATTCCTCGGCGGCCGTCGCGGACGGGACGCGGGTTGCGATCTTCTCCCACATTGGGGCGACGCCGGCGAAGCCGCGCTGGAAGTTGGCCTTGTAGCCGGTGTTGAGCGTGGTGAGGCTCTGGCGGTTGATGATCATGGTTCGGGTCCTGACCTGAAAGGAAAGAACCGGGCGCCGCGCGCCCGGCGCGGGTTAGAAGAACTCGACGAAGACCGTATCGCCGTCGATCGAGAAGACCTTGCCGGCGATCGAGCGGGTGTTGGTGTCCGAGGTCTTGGCCACGGTCTCGTCGTCGACGAGGTAGCAATCCTTGCCGATGTCGGCGGCGACCACCGGGTCATCGGCCTTGTTGGCGAAGCCGAAGACGCCGCGACGAACCGGCACGCGCTGCGCGCCATCGGCCCCGCCGGTGTTGTCGATAGTCCGTTCGGCGCGGCCGATCGCCACGAGGCCGAGCGCGGTGCGGCCGGGCGCGGCGACACCGGCATCGTTCACGACGATCGCGCCGGCATAGATCTTGGTATTGGCCTTGACGCCGATCTCCCGGAGGAGGCCGTCGCCGATCTGGATCGAGTTGCGTTCGCGGGAGAGAGCCATGGGGAGCTTCCTTCAGTGGGAAAGAGGGGAAGGCGCGCCGTCAGCGCGCCTTGATGAACTCGTCCTCGGAGAGGCCCAGCTGGCTGCACATCGCCTTCTCCTCCGGAGAGAGCGCGCCGCCTTCCTTGGCCGGGTCGCCGGCCGCAAGGCCCTTGTCCGCGCCCGGCTTGAGGAAGGCCGGCGAAGAAGCGATCAGCGCCTCGACATCGGCGCGGGCGTTGAGGGCGATCTTCACGAAATGGTCGCGGGAGGCCGGGGCGATCTTGCCCTCGGCAATCCCCTTGTCGACGAGCGCCTCGGCCGAGCCCTGCGCCTGCGCCTTCTCGATCTCGGCGAGCTTGCCTTCGGCATTGGTCGCCCGCGTCAGCGCCTGGTCGTAATCGGCACGCGGGACATATTTCGTCGGCGAGGGCGCCTGCAGCGCGTTGATCGCGGCAACGGCCGTGGCGGTGTCGGCGGTCTCGGGCAGGCCGAGCGCCTTGAGGAGTTCCTTGTCCATGGAAGGGTCCTGTTCGTTGTTGAGGGCGGCGAAGGAGAGGTTCGGGTTGTGCGTGAGGCCCGCCCCGCCGATCGCGAGGATTTCGAGCGGCGCGGAGTTCGGCCGGCAGAGATAGACGGGCGAATGGAAGCGGTATTCGCGGCCGGCGATCGCGTTCGCGGCGCGCTCGGTCCAGTTGACCCGGCCCCAGATCGCGCCGTCGCGGACTTCCAACTCCTCGACCCAGCCGGCGGCGGGCGTGTTGTCGCCCGGCTTGCGCAGCTCGTAATCGTGCTCGTAGTCGACGAGCAGCGGCAGGCGTGGTTTCGTCGCGGCGATAATCGCCTCGGGATCGTGGATGACGAAGGAGCGCTTGTCCCGGCCGACGACGAGCCGCCCCTGCGGCCAGAGCAGCACCCATTCCGGGGCGGCGCCCTCGGCATTGAGCGCGATCGCCTCGACCATGCCGCGCACGGCGGTGCCGAGGGACTTTTCCGAATTGAGGCTGGACAGAAGCGTCATCATGGGGGCACGATGCCCGCATCAGAAACGCGAAAGGGCTGCGACACGCGTCGCAGCCCTTTGCGTTTCCAGTCAACCGGCGCTATATTTCCCCTGCGGGCGAGCCAAAGATACCCGGACTTGTGCCGTGAGGGAGTGCTGCCCCTCCGCCCGCATCATTCCACACTCTCACGTGTTGCGCGCCACCGATCGAGCTGATCGGGGTTCGAGCGGTGCGCGGATGCGAGATAGGTCTCGTTGCTCTGAACCGTGCGCTTGACGGCGAAGCGGTAGAGTTTGCCCTCGATTTCAAGGAAGCTGATCAGCAGCCCTTGGTCCATGAAAGCCTCACCCGCACGGATCGCCTCGGAAACGCCGGCGATGATCTTCGTCGACAATTCGGGGTGGCTCTCGCGGATGTGTGCGGCGCTGTCTCCTGAAAGGCGCACGATCGAGGTTGTCGCGCCGAGCCGCTTCTGACGCGCCGGGGTGAGCATTCCAACGACAGCCGAGAAGCGCCCTTCGGCGTGCCCCATTGCTGAGCGCGGCCTCGCTCCAAGCGTTGCGGTCACATAGTCCATGATCGGATGTTTCACGAGCATGTCGACGGCATTGCGCCGCGCCGCCTCCGGCAACCGGTCGAGCGATGTTTGAAGCCCCTTTGAAAGCGTGCGATCGCGCAGGAGGCCGGGGTTGTGATGCCAGCCCGGATCGATGCCGGCCGGCACGTTCTCGGTCTCGCCCGTGCGCTTGTTGCGCCACTCGCGCGCTTCGAGCGGCGGTGCCTTGTCGCGCCCGAACTCCTTGTGCAGCCGGCCGGCCTCGCGATCGCCGATCTGCCGGACCGAGCATTTGCAGTTCCAGCCGTTCGGCGGGTAGTGCGACTGCCACCATGTGTCGCTGACCGGCAGCGTTGTTCCGACCCAGGACAGATGCAACGGCCGCTTCCGTTCGGATACGCTGGCGACGTAGGTGAGCCAGGGCAGGAATTCCTTGTTGCGCTCGACCCGCGCCCATTCGCCAGCAGCATGCGCCGAATGGACATTCGCCCAGTAGATGATCTGCAGCCGGCGCGGCGAGCCCAACTGCGCCTTGACCAGTTCGCCGGTTTTCGGGTCGCGCTGCTTTTGTTCGCCCCACCAGCCTTTCTTGCGCAGGATCGGGATCAGCTCGTCCCGGAACCGTTCGTAAGGCACGCGATCGACCACGGCTTTTCGAACCGCGTCGCGCAGGTCCGAGAGGATGTCGAACCCGTGCGTCTTGGCGACGGTGAAGGCGAGCGCATGTTCGCGGGGAGCGATATCGCGCCAATCGAACGTCGGGACACGCGGCCGGCGGTCGAAGTAGTCGACGACTTCCTTGGGCGCGGTCGAGAATAACGGCTTGTCGGTCATTTGGCGTGAGCCCCAGAAACGGCCGCAGAAGGCCCGTGCGCCCGTGAGGCCCCGATGGGCCGCAAATTTCGCCCGCAGCCGCTGACGGCGTTGAAAACCCCTTGAACGCGCGCGTTAGCCGGCCGGATCACCGGAGACCTCGCCAAGACCGCGCGCCTTCATGGTTGCGAGGGCGACCCGGCGGGCGAGATGGTCGACAGGCAGGTCGCCGGCGAGCCGGTTGAGCGCCGCCTCGAACTCCTCATAGGAACGCGCCGATCGGGCGGCGTCCGTCACGGCTTCGATGATCGGCGCCATGTCGGGCTCCCACTCCTCCAGCGCGGCGGCGACGAGCTGGTCTTCCTCGTCTTCCGGGTCGAGGCCGGCAGCGT
>Ga0209570_1001467_pt1 | contig 12757 bp, 11 predicted proteins | sample EBPBio172007_DNA_FD_185861 | JGI IMG/M metagenome (GOLD analysis project Ga0209570, IMG submission 185861) | Wastewater treatment Type I Accumulibacter community from EBPR Bioreactor in Madison, WI, USA - Reactor 1_9/17/2007_ DNA (SPAdes)... | ecosystem: Engineered > Bioreactor > EBPR >... | reverse complement strand
TTTCCTTGACAAGGCAGGCGCCGAGAAGCACCTCGCCGCCGGCGCCAAGAAGGTCATCATGTCCGCCCCCTCCAAGGACGACACCCCGATGTTCGTCTACGGCGTCAATGACAAGACCTATGCCGGCCAGACCATCATCTCCAACGCTTCCTGCACGACCAACTGTCTGGCGCCGATTGCCAAGGTACTGAACGACAACTGGGGCATCAAACGCGGCCTGATGACCACTGTGCACGCCGCCACGGCCACCCAGAAAACCGTCGACGGCCCCTCCAACAAGGATTGGCGCGGCGGCCGCGGCATTCTGGAAAACATCATCCCGTCCTCGACCGGCGCTGCCAAGGCCGTCGGCGTGGTCATTCCGGAGCTGAACAAGAAGCTGACCGGCATGGCCTTCCGCGTGCCGACCTCCGACGTTTCCGTCGTCGACCTCACCGTCGAACTGGAAAAGCCGGCGTCCTACGCTGAAATCTGCGCCGCCATGAAGGCCGCTTCCGAAGGCGCCATGAAGGGCGTGCTCGGCTACACCGCCGACAAGGTCGTCGCCACCGATTTTCGCGGCGAATCCTGCACCTCGGTGTTCGATTCCGAAGCCGGCATCGCCCTCGACCCGACCTTCGTCAAGGTGGTCTCCTGGTACGACAACGAATGGGGCTATTCCTGCAAGGTGCTGGAAATGGTCCGCGTCATTGCCAAGTAATTAACAACCGGCGAGTAATCGCCGGTTTGATCCGCCCTTTTTCGAGTTTCCCCGCCATGCAATTCAAACGCCTCACCGATCTCGACGTCGCCGGCAAGCGCGTCTTCATCCGCGCCGACCTCAACGTGCCGCAGGACGACACCCTCGCCATCACCGACGACACCCGCATCCGCGCCGCCCTGCCCGGCATCCGCTACGCCCTACTCAACGGCGCCGCGGTCATGGTCACCTCCCACCTTGGTCGCCCGACCGAAGGCGAATTCAAGCCGGAAGATTCTCTGGCGCCGATCGCCAAGCGTATGAGTGAACTCCTCGGTCAAGAAGTGCGTCTGGTGCAACACTGGATCGATGGCGGTTTCGAGGTCAAGGCCGGCGAAGTCGTGCTGCTGGAAAATGCCCGCTGCAACAAGGGTGAAAAGAAATCGACCGACGAACTGTCGCAGAAGATCGCCGCCCTGTGCGATGTATGGGTGCATGACGCCTTCGGCACCGCGCACCGCGCCGAAGCGACCACCTACGGCGCCGGCAAGTTCGCCAAGATCGCCTGCGCCGGCCCCTGCGTCGCCTCCGAACTCGAAGCCTTGACCAAGGCGCTGGCCCAGCCGGCTCGGCCGCTGGTCGCCATCGTCGGCGGCTCCAAGGTGTCGACCAAGCTGACCGTGCTCGAAAGCCTCGCCTCCAAGGTCGATCAACTGGTCGTCGGCGGCGGCATCGCCAACACTTTCCTGCTCGCCGCTGGCAAGAAAATTGGCAAATCGCTGGCCGAACACGATCTGGTCGATCAGGCCAAGTCAGTCATGGCTAAGGTCAAGGTGCCGCTGCCGACCGACGTGGTTGTCGCCAAGGAATTTTCCGCCACCGCGACCGCCACCATCAAGTCGATCGACGATGTCGCCGATGACGACATGATTCTCGACGTTGGCCCCGAATCCGCCAAGGCGCTGGCCGAAATTGTCAAGAATGCCGGCACTGTGGTCTGGAACGGCCCGGTCGGTGTTTTCGAAATGGAAGCCTTTGCCAACGGCACCAAGGTGCTGGCCGATGCCATCGCCTCGTCCAAGGCCTTCTCGCTGGCCGGTGGCGGCGACACCGTTTCCGCCATCAATGTGTTCGGCATCGAAGATCAGGTCGATTACATTTCCACTGCCGGCGGTGCTTTCCTCGAATTCCTCGAAGGCAAGAAACTTCCGGCCGTGGAAATTCTCGAACAGCGATTCAACGGCTGAGCAAGGACCCTGTCATGCAACGCAGCACCAAGATTGTCGCCACACTGGGCCCCGCGTCCAGCGACGAAGCCGTGCTGCGCCGACTGGTGCTGGCGGGCATCGACATCGTCCGCCTCAACTTTTCGCATGGCAGCCCGGAAGACCATGCCGCGCGCGTCGAACTGCTGCGCCGCGTGGCCAGTGATGCTGGCCGCACGGTCGGCATCATGGCCGATTTGCAAGGCCCGAAGATCCGCGTCGGCCGCTTTGACGGCGGCCGGACGGAGCTGACCCCCGGCCAGCGCTTCATCCTCGACACCACCTGCACGCTCGGCAATAACGAGCGTGTCGGCCTCGACTACCCGGAACTGATCGACGACGTCGAAGCCGGCACCGTCCTGCTGCTCGACGACGGCCGCATCGTCCTCGATGTCGTCGAGGTGCATGCCGAGCAGGTGGTGACCACGGTACGCGTCGGCGGCGTGCTCTCCGACAAGAAGGGTATCAACCGCCAGGGCGGCGGCCTGACCGCTCCGGCGCTGACGGCCAAGGACCGGCAGGACATCCGCACCGCTGCCGATCTCAAGGTCGATTTCGTCGCCGTTTCCTTTCCCAAGACTGGCGACGACATGCGCCAGGCGCGGAAATTGTTGTCGCGCGCCGGGTCCGACGCCTTGCTGATTGCCAAGATCGAGCGCGCCGAAGCCATCACCGCGCTGGACGAGATTATCGAAGCGTCGGACGGCATCATGGTGGCGCGCGGGGATCTGGCGGTGGAAGTCGGCGATGCCGCCGTGCCGGCCCTGCAAAAGAAAATGATCCGTCTGGCGCGCGAGAAGAACCGGCTGACCATCACCGCCACGCAGATGATGGAATCGATGATTGCCAGTCCGGTACCGACGCGCGCCGAAGTTTCGGACGTCGCCAATGCCGTGCTCGATGGTACCGACGCCGTCATGCTCTCGGCCGAAACCGCTTCCGGCAAATACCCGGTGGAAACGGTGGAAGCCATGGCGCGCGTCTGCCTCGAAGCCGAAAAATCGGCGGAAGTGACCATGGACCGCGAATTCCTCGACCGCGTCTTCACCCGCATCGACCAGTCGATTGCCATGGCGGCGATCTGGACGGCGCACCACTTGAAGGTCAAGGCCATCGCCGCGCTGACCCAGTCCGGCTCGACCGCGCTGTGGATGAGCCGGCTGAACTCGGGCGTACCGATCTACGCGCTGACCCCGGAAGTGCGCACCCGCTACAAGATGGCGATGTACCGTGACGTTTTCCCGCTACTGATGAAGCAGCAACACGTCGACCGCGACACCCTGCTCTGGGAAGCCGAACAACTGCTGATCGAGCAGGGCGTTGTCGCAGCCGGCGATCTGATCGTGCTCACCATCGGCGAACCGATTGGTGCCGCCGGTGGCACCAATACCCTCAAAATCGTTCAAGTCGGGCAAAGCCCGAAACCGCAATAATCACCCTGGAGAGAAACCATGCCCCTCGTATCCATGCGCCAACTGCTCGACCACGCCGCCGAAAACGGCTACGGTCTGCCCGCTTTCAACGTCAACAACATGGAGCAGGTCTGGGCGATCTGCGAAGCCGCCAGCCAGGTCGATGCCCCGGTCATCATGCAGGCCTCGGCCGGCGCCCGCAAATACGCCGGCGAGCCCTTCCTGCGCCACCAGATTCTCGCCGCGCTGGAAGCCTACCCGCACCTGCCCATCGTCATGCATCAGGACCATGGCCAGAGCCCGGCGGTGTGCATGGCGGCGATCAAATCCGGCTTCACCTCGGTGATGATGGACGGCTCGCTCGAAGCCGACGGAAAGACCACCGCCTCCTACGAATACAACGTGGAAGTCTCCAAGGAAGTGGTCAAGTTTGCCCATTCCATCGGCGTTTCCGTCGAGGCCGAACTCGGCGTGCTCGGTTCGCTGGAAACGATGAAGGGCGACAAGGAAGACGGCCACGGCGCCGACGGCGTGATGACCCGCGAACAACTGCTGACCGACCCGGATCAGGCCGCCGACTTCGTCAAGCAGACCAACTGCGATGCGCTGGCGATTGCCATCGGCACCAGCCACGGCGCCTACAAATTCACCAAGAAACCGACCGGCGACATTCTTGCCATCGACCGCATCCGCGAAATCCACGCCCGCATCCCCAACACCCATCTGGTGATGCACGGCTCTTCTTCCGTACCGCAGGAACTGCTCGCCGAGATCCGCGAATTCGGTGGCGACATGAAGGAAACCTATGGCGTGCCGGTCGAGGAAATCGTTAACGGCATCAAGAACGGCGTGCGCAAGATCAATATCGACACCGACATCCGCCTGGCCATGACCGGCGCCGTGCGTCGCTACCTGGCCGAGAATCCCGGCAAGTTCGACCCGCGCGACTATCTCAAGCCGGCCCGCGAAGCGGCCAAGAAAATCTGCATGGCCCGTTACGAAGCCTTTGGCTGTGCCGGGCAGGCGAGCAAGATCAAGCTCATCCCGCTGGAAAAAATGGCCGAGCGCTACGCCAAGGGCGAGCTGAACCAGATCGTCAAATAAGCTTGGGCATGCGCTCCCGTCGGTCGTCCATCCTGCTGCTGACAGCGGGATGGGTGCTGCTCTGCCCGCTGGTATCGGCGGACGAAATCCGCTTTGAACCAGCGGTTTTTGTGCGCCCGGACATTATCGAAGACCCCGAGCCGGAGCGCTTCTCGGTTTGTCACAGCCACGGCTGTGCCGAGGTGGTCACTACCGGGCTCGGCAGCCGGCAGTGGCAGGAGATCGCCCGGCTACTCACCCCGCCGGCCAAGGACGCCAAAAGCGAGCGCATCAGGATCGCCCGCGCCATCGCCCGCTTCGAGCAATTCGTCGGCGTATTGACCAATACCGCGCACGATGCCCCCGAAAACGGCTGGGTGACCCAGGGGTATTCGATGGACTGCATCGACGAATCGACCAATACCACCACCTATCTGCGTCTGCTTGCCGGCGCCGACCTGCTGCTCTGGCACCGCGTCGAAGCGCCGGCATCGCGCGGCTGGTTCATCTATGGCTGGCCACACAGCAGCGCGGTGATCCGCGATCTGTCCACCGATCAGCTTTGGGCGGTGGATTCCTGGTTTTTCGAAAACGGGAAGTTGCCGGTCATCGTGCCATTGGCGGAATGGCGGCGGGGATGGCGGCCACAGGACGGAAAAATCTCTTTCGACAGCCAACGCCAAACCACTTGCCGTCGCGCCTGATGCCCAAGAATTCACGGCCTGCAGTGCAAGCGCATTGACATGCCGGGATCGCCTCCCTAGACTCAAGGCGACAACAGGAATTGCTGGCAGCATGCGGCAACCCGTACAACAGAGGAGGCTAACGTGGAAATCCGACGCATCCGTTCCGAGCACAAGAACATCGACCACGGCTTCACCTCGCCGTTCATGCTCGCCTACCTGACGCCCCCGCCAGATGTTTCGCTGTTGGAAGGGCACGTCGAACTCGAGGTCGATCTGCCCTTGTTGGCGACCCCCGAAGAGTCGCGACGCGAATCCATCCGGATTTATTACAAGCAATTCAGCCGTCCGGATTCCAAAAAATGGATGTTGCTGGTCAATGGTTTTGCCTCCAGCACCAAGCTCTGGGATTACCAGGTCAGCCATCTGCTGAAGAACGGTTACAACCTGGTGCTGTTCGACCTGCTCGGGCAAGGCAATTCGTCCAAGCCGGACGGCGTCAAATACACCATCGAAGCCCAGGTCAAGGCGATGGAAGCCATCGTCGCCGCCACACCGCTACATCAGGGCAAGTTCTACCTCACCGGGATCAGCGCCGGCGGCATCATTTCTCAGCGCTTCGCCTTCCTGCACCAGGAGCGGCTGGCCGCACTCAGCCTGCTGGCCACCACCCCCAAGGTGGATGGCCGCCTTGCCTTCACCCAGGAAATCCAGCGGCTTTATCTTGGCAACGCCCATCTCAGCGACCAGGAAAAACTTTCCTTCTGTGCCTATTTTCTGGTCGAACATATTTTCTCGGACAGTTTCTTCCGCAAATTCAAGCCGGTGATCTACGGGGTCATCGAACAGAATGTGCGCAACAACACGGTCGGCACCTATCTCGGCGCGCTCAGCTCGGTCGACGATTTCGACATGCTCGCCGAACTCGGAAGAATCCGGGTTCCGACCCTGATCTTTTCCGGCCTGCACGACAAGGTGATCGAAACGCACTTCGGCATCCTGCTCAACCGCCATCTGCCCAATTCGCAGCGCTACATCCTCAAAGGGGTTTACGCCTCGCACACCTTCATTCTCGAAATGTTCGAAACCTTCAACGCCGTATTCGTCGAGGCGCTGGCCGGCATCGACCAGTTCCAGGGCAGCACCGAATCGATCCACGTCGAAAACGCCTACATCCAGGAATTCGCCACCGATCGCGGGCCGGAACTGGAGATCTAGCAGGCTGCTAGCAGTCTGCGCCGCCAAGGTTCATTCCCGGGCCATTCGGCCCGGCCGATGCGCTTCGCATGGCGCACAACGTCGCTTACAATCCGCACATGCGCACCCATCCTCTCCGGCCACGCCTGGTCGATGAAATCCACGCCCGTCCGCCGGTTCCGCTCGACGCTCCGACCCTGGTCAGCTTTCTGGCCTGCATGCACGACGAAAACGACCCGCAGGCCGACCGCCGGCACATCGATGCGCTCTACACTCGTCTCGGACAAACCCCGCCGGACAATGAAGAGGCCCTGCACCTGCTGGTCGATGGCGGCAACTTCCTGCTCAAATGGGAACGGCACATCGAGTTTTCGTCCTACGCCTTTTTCACCCGCCCGCAACACGCCTTTTGCAGTGGCGAGACGGCTTTGCAATATCTGCCAGCGGACTGGGTCGAAGCGATCCCCGGCCAACTGGTCGTTGCCGCCCATGTCGACCTCTTCCCCAGCGAAACCGTGCAGCCGAATGCATTGCTGGCCACGCTTTCAGCCACCGGCGAGGCCGTGGTCGCCACCCGCGTCGCCAGCGACAGCGCCTGGGTGTTTTCCGATTTTCGCCAGCATGGCGATTTCACCCGCTTCGTCGTCCTTGACGACGGCTGCGGACGCTTCCGTGCCGGCCGCACGGTGCAAAGGATTCTCGAAATCGAGACCTACCGTACCGTCGCGCTGCTGGCGTTCCCGGTTGCCCGCGAAGTCGGGCGCCTGATCGACCGCGCCGAGGCCGAACTCGCCTCGCTGATCGACCGCATGGGGACGGCCGCCAGTGCCGAGGACGATCGCGCCGTACTCAAGGATCTGACCCGTCTCGCCGCCGAAGTCGAACACTCGGTGGTCAATTCCAACCGCCGCTTCTCGGCGGCCATCGCCTATTACCGGCTGGTGCAGCAACGCATCGGCGAACTGGGAGAAGGCAAGGTCGGCAACAATCCCTCGCTCAAGAGCTTCATGGAGCGCCGCCTGGCGCCGGCGCTCGGCACCGTCGATGCCATCTCCCGCCAGCAGGAAGAGCTTTCTGCACGTATCGCCCGCACCAGCCAGTTGCTGCGCACCCGGGTCGACATCGAACTGGAACAGCAAAATCAGGAACTGCTGGCGCAAATGAACCGGCGCACCCGGCTGCAATTGCGTCTGCAACAGACCGTCGAGGGCTTGTCGATCGCCGCGATCACCTACTACGCCTCGCAGCTGGTGCATTACCTGGCCAAGGGCGCCAAGGAACTGGGCTGGAGCCCGCTCGCGCCGGAAATCGTCACCGCTGTTTCCATCCCATGCATTGCGCTGGCGGTAGCCTTTGCCGGCCGCAAGCTGCGTCGCAAGCTGGCGCAGGCCGATGCCGAGCCAGCCGCAACAACCCACTAGCCTCCACCCGACCCACTATTCATGAGCACGGTAGACAACCCCTATGCAGCGCCGCTTGCCCCGGTAAGCGATCTCCATGACCACTCCGCACCGGCAAAGGTGTTCAGCGCTTCCGGACGCCTCAACCGGATACGCTACATTGCGCTTTCGACTGCGGTTTCCGGGCTGGTGCTGGTTGGGTCCGCCATGCTCAGCATGCTGCTGCACAAAATCTCGCCGGTGCTGGGCGCCCTGGGCGATATCGCCTTCATCGTGGTGTACATTTATTTCATCATCCTGCAATTCACCCTCGCCATGCAGCGCTGTCACGATTTCAATGCCTCCGGCTGGCTGGCGTTACTGGTGATCGTTCCCTTCGCGGTGTTTCTTTTCTGGCTGATCCCGGGAACTGCCGGCGAGAATCGCTTCGGGCATCCCAATCCGCCAAACAGCACGCTCGGCTACCTCGGAGCATTCGTCTTTCCCCTGATCGCGGTGATCGGCATTCTCGCGGCCATCGCCATTCCGGCATACAACGACTATGTCAAGCGTGCCGATGCTCGATCCAAGCAGCCGATTCCGCTCCAGCAGCCCCGCTAAGGCGATGCCTCTCTTGCCGCAACCCGTCGCACTCCTGCCACATCCAACCAGCGCGCGCTCTGCAGCGTTCGGCATCGACGTGCAACTCGGCTGGGCAGGCGCGGCGGCATTAAGGCTGATCTTCCGGCTCCACGGCGACCTGCAATCGCTGGCCTTGCCCGCGCCCACCTTGCCCGGCTTTGCCGATGGCCTCTGGCAGCACACCTGCTTCGAAGCCTTTGTCGCCGAGGCGGGTTCCACGGCTTATCGCGAGTTCAATTTTTCGCCCTCGGGCCAATGGGCGCACTATGCCTTTGCGTCCTACCGCCAACCCGAACCCCTTGGCCGCGACCATCCGCCGCACCTCGCCGTTCGCCAGCAGTCGGATGCGCTTTGGCTGGAGGCAAGCGTGCCACTGCCCGCGCTCCCGCCGGGTCACGCCTTTGACCTGGGGCTATCGAGCGTCCTGGAACATGGCGACGGTCAACTGAGCTACTGGGCGTTGGCACACCCGGATAGCCGACCGGATTTTCACCGCCGCGAGGCCTTCATCCTGAAACTTTCCCTTCCCGACCAGACACCATGACCTCACCGATCCGATTCGGCATCGACCGCCTGCTTTGCGAACCCGAACTGCGCCGGCCACTGGCCGGCCGCCGCGTGGCGCTGCTGGCGCACCCGGCGTCGGTCACGCATGACCTGACGCACAGCCTGGATGCGCTGGCGGCCCTGCCCGACCTGCAATTGACCGCCGCTTTCGGTCCGCAGCACGGCTTGCGCGGCGACAAGCAGGACAACATGGTCGAATCGGCGGATTTTCTCGACCCCCGGCTGGGCATTCCGGTGTTCAGCCTCTATGGCGAGGTTCGTCGCCCGAGCGATGCCATGATGCAGAGCTTCGACGTGCTGCTGGTCGATCTGCAGGATCTGGGCTGCCGCATCTACACCTTCATCACTACCCTGCGCTACGTGCTGGAAGCGGCGGCGACGCACGGCAAATCGGTCTGGATTCTCGACCGCCCCAACCCGGCCGGTCGGCCGGTCGAAGGACTCACCCTGCGCCCGGGCTGGGAGAGTTTTGTCGGCGCTGGCCCTCTGCCGATGCGGCACGGCCTGAGCATGGCCGAACTCGCGGCCTGGTTCATCGCCACCCTGAAACTCGATGTCGATTGCCACAACATCGCCATGCGCGGCTGGGCGCCGGAAGCCGCGCCCGGTTACGGCTGGCCGCTGGGCGAGCGTTCGTGGATCAACCCCAGCCCCAACGCCGCCAACCTGTGGATGGCGCGTGCCTATGCCGGCACGGTCATGCTCGAAGGCACGACCCTGTCGGAAGGCCGCGGCACGACCCGGCCGCTGGAACTCTTCGGCGCACCGGATCTCGACGCCCGCGCCCTGCTCGCCGAGATGCAGGCGCTGGCACCGCACTGGCTGGCCGGTTGTCGCTTGCGTGACTGCTGGTTCGAGCCGACCTTCCACAAACACGTCGGCAAGCTGTGCAACGGCCTGCAGATCCACGTCGAGGACGGCAGTTACGACCATGCCGCCTTCCGCCCCTGGCGCCTGCAGGCGCTGGCCTTCAAGGCCTTGCGCCGCCTGCAGCCGGATTACCCGCTGTGGCGCGATTTTCCGTACGAATACGAACACGACCGGCTGGCCATCGATCTGATCAACGGATCACCGCTGTTGCGCGCGTGGGTCGACGACCCGATGGCCGAACCGGGCGACCTCGATGCCCTGGCCAGTGCCGACGAACGCGCCTGGGAAGAGATGCGCGCGCCCTTCCTGCTATACCGCTGAGCGGCTGCGCTCGTAAGCACAGAGATGGGCGTAGGCAAAGCCCAGGCAGGGCGTTGCCAATCCGGCCGTCTGACCCCGCCGCAGCATGTCGCCGACAATATGTTCGTGCTCGATCGCACCGCCGCGTTCGATATCGCGCAGCATTGAGGCCTTCAATGCCGATTTGCGGTCGGTCAGTTGATTGCGGTAATTCTCCAGCGGCCCCGCCGGGATCGGGTAGCCTTGCGCGGCAGCAACGCGACAGCACTCATCGAGCAGGCCACGAATGAAATCCTCGCCGCCCGCAACGGCAAGAATGTCGCCCAGACTGGCACGCATGGCGCAGGTGGCGCCGGCCATGCTGGCAATGAACACGAACTTGTTCCACATGTCCTGCTCGATGCTGGGCGACAGGGTGAACTCGACCCCGGTCCTGCCCAGCAATTCAGCCAGCGGCGCCAGACAGGCTGGCGGCGATGGCTGGCGCGCGCCAACCATCAGACGGTGGAAATTGCCCATGTGCTGGATGCCGCCATCGGCCGCCAGGGTGACCGAAATAAAGGCCAGCCCGCCCAACACCCGCTCGCGCCCGAACCGCGCATCCAGCACTTCCAGATGACGAATGCCGTTCAACAACGGCACCACCGCGGTTTGCGGCCCCATCGCCGACGCAATCGCTGCCAGCGCCGAATCGAGATCGTAGGATTTGCAGGTCAGCAACACGGCATCGAAATCGCCGGTCAGCGTGTCGGCGGTCAGCACCCGCGGGATGAAATGGCTATCGCCCAGCGGACTGCTGACCCGCAGGCCGTCGGCCCGCAGTTGTTCGGCCCGCGCCTCGCGCACCAGAAAAGATACGTCGCCGCCCGCCGCCTGCAGGCGCGCCCCGAAATAGCCGCCGATCCCTCCAGCGCCGAGAATCAGAACTTTCATGTTGTTTCCCCTGTCGATGGCAATGTTTGGTTGGCGAAAAATAGCATGTTTGCCGCAGCGCTGTCGCTGACCAGAGACGAACAGGCCATCGCCATCCGCGATGGGCGGGGACAGATGCATTGCCGCCCCGGATCAAGGATAATCCACTCCCTCATTTCCACCTTTTTTGACCCAACGGAACTCTCGCCATGACCGCTCCGCTGTACCAATCCTCCATCTCGAGCCTGCCCCTGCTGTCGCGCGGCAAGGTACGCGACATTTACGCCGTCGATGCCGACAAGCTGCTGATCGTCACCAGCGACCGCCTCTCAGCCTTCGACGTGGTGCTACCCGATCCGATCCCGAGGAAGGGCGAAGTGCTCAACGCCGTCGCCGACTTCTGGTTCGAGAAACTCGGCCACATCATTCCCAACCAGCTCACCGGCATCGATCCGGAAAGCGTGGTCGCCGCCGACGAGCGCGAGCAAGTGCGCGGCCGCGCCATCGTGGTCAAGCGCCTACAGCCGCTGCCGATCGAAGCGGTGGTGCGCGGCTATGTCATCGGTTCGGGCTGGAAGGATTACCAGAGTACCGGCGCCATTTGCGGCATCGCCCTGCCGGCCGGTTTGAAACTCGCCGCCAAGCTGCCGACCCCGATCTTCACCCCGGCGACCAAGGCCGAAGTCGGCGACCACGACGAGAACATTTCGCACGAGCAGGCCAAAGCCCTGTGCGCCAGCAAGCTGCCCAACGGCGCCGCGCTGGCCGACCAGGCGCGCGACGCAGCGCTGCGCCTGTATGAGGAAGCGGCTGCCTACGCCCGCACCCGCGGCATCATCATCGCCGACACCAAGTTCGAATTCGGCGTCGATGCCGCCGGCACCCTGCACCTGATCGACGAGGCGCTGACGCCCGATTCCTCGCGTTTCTGGCCGGCCGACCAGTACCAGGAAGGCCAGAATCCGCCCTCCTTCGACAAGCAGTACGTGCGCGACTATCTGGAAACCCTGGACTGGAACAAGAAGGCTCCCGGCCCGGCGCTACCGGCCGAAGTCGTCGCCAAGACCAGCGCCAAGTACGTCGAAGCCTACGAGAAGCTGACCGGCCGCACGCTGTAAGCCTGCCATGCCCGCGCTCGCACTCGCCACCGGCGGGACAATCCACTACGAACGGATCGCAAGCGCGGCCGACCGGCCCTGCCTGGTCTTCCTGCATGAAGGTCTCGGTTGCACGGCAATGTGGAAGGATTTTCCGCAGCGCCTCTGCGCCGCCACCGGCTGCGCCGGCCTGCTCTACGACCGTATCGGTTATGGGCAATCGTCGCCACTCGGCAAGCCGCGCAGCATCCATTACCTGCACGAATATGCACTGATCGAGTTGCCGCAGGTGCTGGAAGGACTGCTACCGGGCCGGGATTACGTCATCGTCGGGCATTCCGACGGCGGCAGCATCGGCCTGATTCATGCCGCCGCCCGGCCGGAGCGCCTGCGGGCGCTGGTGACCATTGCCGCGCATAGTTTTGTCGAGCCGGAAACTCTGGCCGGCATCGATCGCGCCGCTGCCGCCTTCGCCTCGGGCAAACTCCAGGCCGCACTGACCCGTTACCACGGCGACAAAACCGAAACGACCTTCCGCGCCTGGGCCGATACCTGGCGCGCCGACTGGTACGCCGGCTGGAACATCGAATCGGTGCTGCCGGCCATCGCCTGCCCGACACTGGTGGTTCAGGGCGAAGCCGACGAATACGCCAGCCGTGCGCAGGTAGACC
>Ga0209570_1001464_pt1 | contig 12795 bp, 8 predicted proteins | sample EBPBio172007_DNA_FD_185861 | JGI IMG/M metagenome (GOLD analysis project Ga0209570, IMG submission 185861) | Wastewater treatment Type I Accumulibacter community from EBPR Bioreactor in Madison, WI, USA - Reactor 1_9/17/2007_ DNA (SPAdes)... | ecosystem: Engineered > Bioreactor > EBPR >... | reverse complement strand
GCCGGCCAGGTGATCTGCGAGATCGAGACCGACAAGGCGACGATGGAAGTCGAAGCGGTCGATGAAGGCACGGTTGCCAAAATCCTGGTCGAGGAAGGCGCCGAGGGCGTCGCGGTCAACACGCCGCCTTCAACCGCGCGGCAAGCGACATTCAGCCCGGTAACCAGCCCAGGCAGCCACACCAGCCATGCGGGATCGATCTCCCAGCCGTAACGCCGGGCGAGATAGTCGACCACCGCGAGCGCCGGCTCCGGGGCGCCGTCCGAATAGCCGAGCACGCCATGCGCCAGACGCTGTTGCAGCGCGGCGAGCACCGCCGGCGGCGCGGCAAAATCCATGTCCGCCACCCACAGCGGCAAGACGTCGCGCCCGGCGTAACGATTCCATTTGATCGAATCGCCGCCGCGCCGGTCAATGAACTGGTCAAAATCGGACAAAACGCCCCCTGGAAAATGCGACTAAAGATTTAACCACAGGGAGCACGGCGGCCACGGGGGGAAATCGATCATTTATTGTCTTTACCCCGCGTTCCCCGTTCCCCCCGTGGTGAAATGAATTTCAAACCTCCAGATGCTGGAAAAGCACCGTGGACAAGTAGCGTTCGCCGCAGGAAGGAATCAGCACGACGATGCGCTTGCCGGCATTTTCCGGCCGCTTCGCCACTTCCAGCGCCGCCCAGGTGGCCGCCCCGGAGGAAATACCGACCAGCAAGCCTTCCTCGGCTGCCATGCGGCGGGCGGTGGTCAGTGCGTCGTCATTCTTGACACGGATCACCTCATCGTAAACCGCGGTATTGAGAATTTTCGGGACAAAACCGGCGCCGATGCCCTGAATCGGGTGCGGCCCCTTGGCGCCGCCGGAAAGCACCGGCGAGGCATCCGGCTCGACGGCGATGATCTGCACACCGGGCTTCTTCGCCTTCAGCACCTCGCCAACACCAGTAATGGTGCCGCCGGTGCCAACGCCGCCGATGAAGATATCCACCGACCCGTCGGTATCGCGCCAGATTTCCTCGGCGGTGGTCTGGCGATGCACTTCCGGGTTGGCCGGGTTCTCGAACTGCTGCGGGATGAAATAGCGCGCATCGGCTGCGGCCATCTCTTCGGCGCGCTTGATGGCACCGCCCATGCCTTCCGGCCCCGGGGTCAGCACCAGTTCGGCACCGTAGGCCTTCAACAGCAGGCGGCGCTCGCGGCTCATCGTTTCCGGCATCACGAAGCAGGCCTTGATGCCGCGCGCCGCGCAGATCATCGCCAGGCCGATGCCGGTGTTGCCCGAGGTCGGCTCCAGGATGATGGTCTCCGGCCCGATCTTGCCGGCGGCCTGTGCGGCGTCGATCATCGCCGCGGCAATGCGGTCCTTGACGCTGGAACCGGGGTTGAAGAATTCCAGCTTGGCCAGCACTTCGGCACCTGCGCCGGCATTCAGCCGATTGATCCGAACCAGCGGGGTATTGCCGACCAGTTCGGCGACGTTTTGCGCAATTTTCATGGGATGTCTCCTTGGGAAATTACTTGTTCACATAGATGGCATCGAAGCTGCCACCGTCGGCAAAGTGCGCTTTCTGCGCCTTCTGCCAGCCGCCAAACACTTCGTCCACCGTCACCAGCTTAAGTTTCGGGAAGGCGGCCGCATACGCCGCAGCCACCTTGGCATCGCGCGGACGATAATAATGCCTGGCGGCAATTTCCTGCGCCGCCGGCGTGTAAAGGAATTGCAGATACGCCTCGGCCTGCTTGCGCGTCTTGCGCTTGTCCACCACCTTATCCACCACCGCTACCGGCGGCTCGGCCAAAATCGACAGGCTGGGCACCACGATCTCGAACCCACCGCGATCCCGCTGGTTGCCCAGTTCCTTGACCGCCAGTTGCGCTTCGTTTTCCCAGGCGATCAGCACGTCGCCCACGCCGCGTTCGACAAAGGTGGTGGTCGCCCCACGGGCGCCGGAATCGAGCACCGGCACGTTTTTGTAGACCCGGGTCACGAAATCGCGCGCCTTGTCCGCGTTGCCGCCCGGCTGCTTGAGCGCCCAGGCCCAGGCCGCCAGATAATTCCAGCGCGCCCCGCCGGAAGTCTTGGGGTTGGGGGTGATCACTCCCACCCCCGGCCGGGCCAGATCGCCCCAATCCTTGATTCCCTTGGGGTTGCCCTTGCGTACCAGAAAAACGATGGTCGAGGTATAAGGCGCCGAATTCTGCGGCAGGCGCTTCTGCCAGTCGGCAGCGATCAAGCCCTTTTCGGCAATGGCATCGATGTCGTAGGCCAGCGCCAGCGTCACCACATCGGCCTCCAGCCCGTCGCGCACCGCCAGCGCCTGCTTGCCGGAACCGCCGTGCGACTGGCGCACGTTCAGCGCCTCGCCGGTCTTTTCCTTCCACTGGGCGATAAAGGCGGTGTTGATTTCCTTGTACAACTCGCGCGTCGGATCGTAGGAGACGTTGAGCAGGCTGGTCTGCGCGGCAGCGCTGCCGACCCCGGCCAACCAGAGCGCGATAATTGCCAGTTGTTTGTTCATGAAAGACTCCCAATGGTTGATGAGCGGAGTCTAGCGAATCTGTATATTCCCAATTAGAACAAATATGAAAAAATTAATCGCTGATAGCTATTAAGACAAGAACAGTCGCACCGCCGGATTGTTCGTTTCATCCCAGTAGCGATAGCCCAGTTCCCGCAAAAAGGCCTGGAATTTGGCCTGCTCGGCCGGCGGCACCTGCATGCCCACCAGCACCCGGCCGGTGTCGGCGCCGTGGTTGCGATAGTGAAAGAGGCTGATGTTCCAGCCGCTGCTCATGCGGTTGAGGAAATGCATCAGTGCCCCCGGGCGCTCGGGAAACTCGAAGCGGTAAAGCAGTTCGTCGGCCACGCCGGCATGACCGCCGACCAGATGCCTGAGGTGCAGCTTGGCCATTTCATCATCGGAAAGATCCAGCGTCGGGTAGCCGTGCTTGCGCCATTGTTCGGCCAGTTTGGCAGCGTCGGCACGGCCGGCGACCTGCACGCCGACAAAGACATGCGCTTCGCCGGCATCGTGATAGCGGTAATTGAATTCGGTGATGCTGTGCTTGCCGATCAGCGAGACGAATTTGCGATAAGACCCCGGCTTTTCCGGCAGGGTGACGGCGAAAACCGCTTCACGCTGTTCGCCGAGTTCGGCGCGCTCGGCGACGAAGCGCAGGCGGTCGAAATTCATGTTGGCGCCGGAGGTCACCGCCACCAGATTCTTGCCTTTCAGCTTGTGCAGCCGGGCGTATTCCTTGGCGCCGGCCACTGCCAGCGCCCCGGCCGGTTCGAGAATCGAGCGGGTATCCTCGAACACGTCCTTGATCGCGGCGCAGAGGGCGTCGGTGTCGACACGGACGATTTCGTCCACATATTGCTGGCACAGGCGGAAGGTTTCCTCGCCGACCAGTTTGACCGCGGCGCCGTCGGCAAAAAGGCCGACCTGGTCGAGTTTGACCCGCTCGCCTTTGGCCAGCGATTGCGCCATGGCATCGGCGTCCATCGCCTCGACGCCAATGACCCTGATTTCCGGGCGCAGGCGCTTGATGTAAGCAGCCACTCCGGCAATCAACCCGCCGCCGCCCACGCAGCAGAACACCGCATGGATAGCTCCGCGATCACGCGTATGCTGACGCAGGATTTCCATGCCGATGGTGCCCTGGCCGGCGATCACTTCCGGATCGTCGAAGGGATGGACGAAGGTCAGCTTCTCGGCTTTTTCGAGTTCGCGCGCATGGGCGTAGGCCTCGTCGTAGGAATCGCCGAAAAGAACTGCTTCGCCGCCGCGCTTTTTGACCGCATCGATCTTGATCGCCGGGGTGGTGGTCGGCATGACGATCACCGCCCGACAACCGATTTTTTGCGCCGAGAGCGCCACGCCCTGCGCGTGGTTGCCGGCCGAGGCGCAGATCACCCCGCGCTTGAGCCTCTCGGGCGAAAGACTGGCGATCTTGTTGTAAGCGCCGCGCAGCTTGAAGGAAAACACCGGCTGCAAATCCTCGCGCTTCAGCCAAAGCGGATTGCCGATCCGACCGGAAAGATTGGCGGCAAGTTCAAGCGGGGTCTCGACGGCGACGTCGTAGACCTGGGCGTTGAGGATTTTTTCGAGGTAGTCGGGCGGGTTCATGGCAGCAACTTCTGGGGAAAAACTGGATTCTAAGCGCTCCTGCGACAACCCAAGCGCAAGAGGCGCCGATTCGGCGCCTCTTTTGGCTGACGGTGGCGGCTATTTTTCCGCGCTGCGCATCGCCACGATACTGATATCGCTGCCGGCATCGGCCGCCTTGGCGACATGAATCTGCAGCGAGTTCTTGCCCTGCTGGTCGGCTACCACCAGCGTGGCCTGGCCCTCGCCGGTATTCATGTCCATGAACTGCTTGCCCTGTGCCTGCGCCTTGAGCTTCTCGCGGTAGAAGGCCAATACCTTGTCCGGTCCGTCAGCGCTGTGCAGCATGACGCTGAAGGTGGTTCCTTGCGGCGAGACCATTTTCGACGAACCGCCTTCGCGCGGCTTGGCACCGCCATAGAAGGCAATTCCAACGTCCGCCTCGCTGACCTGGGCGCCGCCCAGTTCCATGCTCGAAGTTTTGCCCGACGCGTCGGTCGTGGTCACCTTGGCGCTTCCGCCGGAAAGATCGACGCGCGCTTTGGTGCCATCCTTGGCCTGCCCTTCAATCGCCCTTTCGGCCAGCCTCTCGCCAGCCTTTTCGGCCACCTTGTCGCAACCCGACAACGCCAGTGCGCCAACCAGCGCCAAACCCAGAATCGGTAAACGATGCATGCTTCTCTCCTTTTTGCTTCGACGAATGACGGTTAAATCATGCAAGTATCCTGCCGGGCGCATGCCATCGTCAATGCACACCAGGGTGGCGCGCAAGCCCCCGGCGTCAGGGTGTTTTGCGATAATGCAAAGCTCGTCGCGATCGCTTTTAAAGGAACCTCTTCTGGTGGAATGGCTGAATCTCACGGCCGGCGAGGGCCTGCTCGGTCTGGCGCTGGCCAGCTTTCTCTCGGCCACGCTGTTGCCGGGCGGCTCCGAAGCGCTACTGTGGGCCTTCCTGCAACTTCACCCGGACGAGTTGCAGCGGGCGTTGCTGGTATGCACCGCCGCCAACACTGCCGGCGGCATGGTCAGCTGGGGCTGCGGCCGCTTCCTGCCGAAATGGCGGCGCCTGCACGATTTGCCGCAATTGCCGCGCGTTCGGCGCTGGGGCAGCCCGATCCTGCTGCTTTCTTGGTTGCCGCTGATCGGCGACGCGCTTTGTCTGGCGGCCGGGTGGTTGCGCCTGCACTGGTTGCCCTGCTGCCTGTTCATGGCCATCGGCAAGGGACTGCGTTATGCCGCGATCGTGGCCACCGCTTGATATCCGGCAGCATTCCCGCATGCAACGTGAAAAAGCTGACATGATGAACGTCTTCCGCCGCCTATAATCCAAGGGTTCTGCCACCTCGCCCGAATGCCGCCATTTTGTCCTTGCTGAGCGCCCCCCTCTCTCGTGCCTTGTTCAACAGTCTGCGCCATCTGGCCGGGCTTTGTCTGGCCTGGGTACTGACCACGCCCTTGCTGGCCGCCCCTTCGGTGGCTCTGTATTACGGTGCCCGCCCGCCGCTCGACGAACTGAAAGCCTTCGACATCGTCGTGGTCGAGCCCGACCACGGCATTACCCCCAAGCAGTTCGCGCATTCATACAGCAGCCTGTATGCCTATGTCGGCATCGGCGAGGCACAGCCCAGTCGCCCCTGGTTCAAGGATCTTCCCGACGGCATCAAACTGACGCAAAACGCCGCCTGGGGGTCGGCGGTGGTCGACCTCAGCCATCCCGCCTGGGCCGACTTCGTCGCCGAGCGCATCGTGGCGCCACTCTGGGCGAGCGGCTATCGCGGCTTTTTCCTCGACACCCTCGATTCGTATCGTCTGGCCAAGAATTTCGACGAGGCCGCGCAGCAACGCGGCCTGATCAAGGTGATCGAAACGCTGCACCGGCGCTTTCCCGGCATTCGCCTGATCCTCAACCGCGGTTTCGAGGTGGTGCCGGCGGTACGCGACAAGATCGCCATGGTTGCCGCCGAATCGCTGTTTCAGGGCTGGGATGCCGGCAATCAGCGTTACGTGGAAGTCCCGGCCAGCGACCGCGAATGGCTGCTCGGCCAGTTGCGCAAAGTGCGCGACGAACACCGGCTGCCGGTACTGGCCATCGATTATGTCACCCCCGGCGACCGCGCTCTGGCACGCGCCACCGCCGAGCGGATCAAGGCGCTGGGCATCGTGCCCTGGGTTGCCGACGGCCTGCTCGACAGCCTCGGAGTCGGCGCGGTCGAGGTCGTTCCGCGCAAGGTGCTGGTCCTTTATGACCGGAAAGAGGCCTCGACCCTCAACGAAGTCCGCGCGCACCGCTTCATCGAAATGCCGCTGAATCATCTGGGCTATACGGCGGAATATCATGATTTGCAGCAGCCCCTTCCTTCCGGTCATCTTGCCGGGCGCGTCGCCGGAATCGTGGTCTGGCCGGCCGGCAACATCCCCCGTTCGCGGGCGTTCATGGAATGGCTGCGCCAGCAGATCGACGCCGGCATCAAGGTGGCCTTTCTCGGCGATCTGGGCATTCCGCTGGATCGCGCCGGAGAACGTTTGCTCGGATTGGCGCAGGACGACACCACCGGCAACGCCACGATCAGCCGCCATCATCCGATGTTCGGTTTCGAGGCACCCTTGCGGGCCGACAAGCGCATGCAGGGCGGCCTGCGACTCACTGGCAGCGGCAAGCCGCTGGTTGAACTCAACGTTGGCGGCAAGCCGATGGTGGGCGCCGCCCTGACCCCATGGGGCGGTTTCGCGCTCGACCCTTTCCTGCTGCGCGACATCCCGGGCAGCGAACAGTACCGCTGGCTGGTCGACCCGTTCGCCTTCTTGCAGGAAGCGCTGGCCCTGCCTCCGCTGCCGGTTCCCGACGTCAGCACCGAGAACGGCCGCCGCCTGCTGATGGCGCATATCGACGGCGACGGCTTCCCCTCGCTCGCCGAATTGCCCGGCTCGCCGCTCTCCGGCCGCGTGCTGCTCGACGAGATCCTCAAGCGTTACCGTATTCCGCATGCCATGTCGGTCATCGAGGCGGAAGTCGCGCCACACGGGCTTTACCCCAAGCTGGCCAGCGAAATGGAAGGCATCGCCCGACAGATGTTCGCCCTGCCGCATGTCGAAATCGCCAGCCACACTTTCTCGCACCCTTTCCTGTGGGACATGGGCAAGATTGCGCGCAAGGGCAGCAAGGAGGAGGGTGCCGAGGCCTACCACCTGGCGGTTCCCGGCTACCAGATGAACCTGCGGCGCGAGATCGTCGGCTCGATCGAATACATCCGCCAGCGCCTCGCTCCGGCCGGCAAGCCGGTGCAGATCCTGCTGTGGAGCGGCGATACCGAACCCGGCGCCGACGCACTGGCCATCGCCGAACAGGCCGGGCTGCTGAACATGAATGGCGGCAATACCCTGATCACCCAGTCTTTCCCGTCGCTCACCGCCGTCGGCCCCTTCGGCATCGTCAAGGACGGTTACGCGCAGGTCTACGCGCCGGTCATCAACGAAAATGTTTACACCAATCTGTGGACCGGGCCTTTCTATGGCTACCGCCGGGTGCTGGAAACCTTCGCGCTGACCGAAAAGCCCCGCCGACTCAAGCCAGTGGCGATCTACTATCACACCTACTCGGCCTCCAAACGCGCCTCGCTCGAAGCGCTACACCAGATCTACGGCTGGGCCGCCGGTCAGCCGCTGCACCCGGTGTTCCCCAGCGAATACATCCGCAAGGTGCGCGACTTCTCGCGCGCGGTGCTGGCCCGCGACGGCAATACCTGGATTTATCGCGGCAATGGCGACCTGCGCACGTTGCGCGCCCCGGCCGCGCTCGGTACGCCCGATCCGGCCAATTCAAGCGCCCTGGCCGGATACCAGCAGGCATCGGAAGGACATTACCTGCATCTGGTGAGCGAACAGGCCCGCATCCGCTTCGCTAGCCATCCGGGCAACGCGCCTTTCCTGCGCGAAGCCAACGGGCGACTGGAAAGCTGGCAGGCGGCAGAAGGACAATTGCGCTTCCGCCTGAAGGCGCACCAACCGCTGATTTTCGCACTTGGCAACGCGCGCAACTGCGACGTCAGCGCCGACGGACGTCGGCTGCCTGCCGGGGAATCTTCGCTATTCAAACTCGATCATGCTGCTGCAACGATCCAGGTTAGCTGCCCTCGACGCTAAGCGGCAGCGTCCGCGGCTGCTGAACCCCTGGCTGATCGGCCCGACTTTCGGACTGATCGCGCTGACACTGGCGGTCATCTACCCGCGCGGCGACCTGATCCGCCGGGTCATGGAAGCCCCGCAGGGGCTGCTGACCGCTGCCTATCTCGACAACCTGCTGCGCACCGAGCCGGAAAACCCGCAGCTTCGTCTGCTGCTGGCTCGCAACCAGATGCAGGCCGGGGAATTCGACAAGGTCGGCGTCAGTCTTGCGCCGCTGAACGCTGCCAGCGATGCCAAGCTCCGACGCGAGGCCGCCTGGCTGCTCTGGCAGAGCGAATTCCGCCGCATGGAGAAACAACCGGAAAACGCCAAGCAGCGCTTGCACCTGCGCGAAGCCCTGCGCCAGCGGCTGGAGCAGTTCGCCGGGGAAAACTGGCCGCCGGCGGAACGGGCGCAAATTGCCCTGCACGCTTTCGCGCTGGGCGACAAGGCACTGGGCATCCGGCTGTTCAAGGAATTGAGCCAGAGCATCGGCCCCGAGCAACCGGAATGGATTGTCGAAGGCGCCCGCGCCGCGCTGGCCAATGGCGAATACCGCGCCGCCGCCGGGTTCTATCTGCTGGCAGCAGAACGTGCCGACGATCTCGCCAGCGAACGCGATCTGTTTCTGGGCGCGCTGCGCAGCCTGGTCTCCGGCGACCTGACGCCCGAGGCCCTGCTGCTTGCCGAAAATTACTTGCAACGCCATCCCCGCCTGTCCGGGGACCGCGAGGTCCTGATCGAGCTGATCAAGTATGCCCGCGCCACCCAGAGCCGGGATCTGGCGGACAAGTACGCCCGGCAGTTGCTGCGCCTTTCACTGCTGCTGCAGTGGCAGCAGGAACAGCAGCGTCTGGCGCATGCCGGCGCGAGTTTCCGCAAGGTCAATCAGCAGGCCGAACCCGGCCTGCCATTCGACGACAAGGCCTATACCCTCGGTTTTCAGGCCTTTCTCGATAACCGCAAGCTGGAAGACGCCTGGAAAGTGGCCGCTTCGGCGGTGCGCCAGGCCCCCGAGCATCTGCTCTGGCGGGAACGCCTTGCCCAGGTGGCGGAATGGTCCGGCCGCCCGGTGCAGGCGCTGGAGAACTGGCTGTATCTCGCCCGGCGCACCGGACGGGCAGAGGCCTGGCAGGCGGTGTTGCGACTCGCTCCCGGCCTGTTCGACGATCGCGCGCTGCTCGAAGCATTGCAGCGCGAGCTCGGCGCCCGCCCCGGCGACGAGAAGCTGATCCGGGAACTGATCGCCATTCACGAACGCTTGGGCGACCCGGCGGGAGCGCTGCGCTTCCTGGAGCGGCGTCTGGCGACGCAGAACCAGCCCTGGCTGCTGATCGAAATGGCCGGCGTAGCCGAGCGCATGGGTGACGACGAGGCAGCCATCGCCCTCTGGCGGCGCTATCTGGCCCGCGAAAAGCCGACCGCCGCCATCGCGGTGCGCGCCGCCACGCTGATGCTGCTACGCGGCCATGGCGAAGAAGCGCTGACGGTACTGCAAAATGCGTCCGGCGCCGAGGATGCGCCCAGCGCTTTCTGGCGTCTGCAGGGCGACGCGGCACGGCAGATCGGCCGCGAGCCCGCAGCGGTTGCCGCCTACCGGCGGCTGGTGGCACTTCCCGATGCCGAAGAGCGCGACTACGAAACGCTGCACACCATTCTGGCGATCGACCATCCGCTCGAAGCGGCCCGCGTCGCCGCAGCGCAATGGCGGCGTTTCGGCAGCGCCACTGCGCTGCTGCGCGCGCTGGGCGGGTTCGACAGCCGCAACGCGCACAGCGAAAGCGAACGGCTGATGGCGGAAATTCCCGCTGCCCAGCTCCCGGCCCTGCGCCGGCTGCCCGAATTCCTGCGCTACAGCGCGCGGCTGCACGCCCAGCGCGGCAAGATGCTGCCGGCCCGGCGCGATCTTGAACTGGCGCTGGCGCTCGCTCCCGAGGACAGCCAGATCCGGCAGGCCTGGCTGTGGCTGCTGATCGACCTGAGCGACGGCGCCACCCTGCTGGCCTCGCTGCAAGCCAACGAGGGCCGCTGGCAGGGCGACACCGCCCTGCATACCGCACTGGCCGCGGCCTGGCAGATTCTGTCGCGGCCGCAGCTGGCACTGAACCGTTATCTGACTCCGAATCTCGCGCGCCACCGCAACGATTTCCTGTGGTTGATGAACTACGCCGACGCGCTGGAGCAGAATGGCGAAACCGACCGTGCCTGGCAATTGCGCGCCCGCTTGCTGCGCGAGCAATCGCCGCGCCGGCAGCTGCTCACCAGTGCCGGCGAACCGGAACTCGAACGCCTGCGTTCAGCCGCCCGCGCCCGTCTGGTCATCGCCCAGCAAAGCGGCGACCGCGGACTCGGCGCGCTGCGTCAATTGTTGCGTCAGGATCGCGCCGCCGAGGGCAAGGTGTCGCCGGAAGCGGCCATTGTCGCAACCGCCTGGCTGCAGAACGCCGGCGAGTACTCCGCCGAGCGCGGCTGGTTGTGGCAGCAACTCGCCCGCAGCGCCGCGCGTCCCCGCTGGGCGGAAATCGCCATGGCACTGGCCGAGAACGACCGTGAAGCCGCCGGCCGGCTGCTGGAGGAACATGCGCCGGCCTTGCCGCGCAGCGACCGGATCAACGCCGCCATGCGTCTGGGTCTGGTCCGGCAGGCACAAAGCGATGCCTACGCCTCGCAACTCGATCAGCCGCAGGACGACGAGGGTCAGCAATCGCTGCGCGAAGCCCTGCTGGCCCACAGCGACCATGCCGGCGGCGAGTACGCCCGCCGCGAGATCGACCGGCTGGACGAAAACGAGCGTTCGCTGCGCTGGCACCTGGCCATCGCCCCCGACCTCGCCCTCGACATCGGCGAAGGCCGCATCGCCCGGCGGCAAAATGATCCGCAACAGCCTCCGCTGGGCATCAACGAGCGCTTCCGGACCCTCGCTCTGGCGTGGAAGCACCGCGACGGCAATACCCGCTTCGGCGTGGAACGGCGCGATAGCCTCGCCGCCTACACCCCGCTGTTCATCGAACACCGGCAGCGTTTCGACGACCGCCTGGAATGGCGGGCCGCGCTCGGCTATCAGTTGCCGGCAACCGACAGCAGCGCACTGCGGGTTGCCGGCATGCGCGACCGGCTGGCGTTCGGTCTGAGCTACCGCGCCAGCCTGCGCGACACCATCGACCTGGAATTCAACCGCGAAAACTTCGCGACCCAGACCGACACCCGCGTAGGCAGTGCCCGGCACCTGCTGTTCGAATGGCGCCACGCGCTGCGCCTCGACCCGCGCGACCTGGAGATCAGTGCCTTCTGGCAGCGGAATCGTTACGACCGCCGCGGCCCCTTCAACGATCCGGCACTGCTGCCGCTGCTGCCGCCGGGAACGCCGCTTGACGGCACATTTTTCCTGCCCGAGAGCTATCGCTACTCCGGCATCCGCCTGTCTACCGATACCCGCTTCGCCAGCGAATACACCCACGCCTGGCGACCCTATGCCTCGGTCGCCCGCACCTGGAACAGCCTGCTCGGCAAAGGTTACGATCTCAGCCTGGGGATTGCCGGCAGCGTTTTCGGCGCCGATCATCTACGTATTGGCTGGAATTACGGCAAGGGCGGCAGCAGCACTGCCAATCGCGTTCGCCAGCTCGAAATCACTTACCGCCTGCATTATTGAAACACCACGGGAGAAAACGATGAAATCCATCCACCAACGCCTTGTGCAATGCCTGCTCGCCGGCCTGATGCTGGCCCTCGCAGCCTGTTCGACCTTCGACCAGTCGGCGGCTCCGGCCATCGACAGCAAGGCCGCCTGGGTTGTACTGCCCTTCGCCAACCATACCGAGACGCCGCTCGCCGGCAGCCGCGCCGACAGCATGGCCGAAGCGCTGCTGCGTGCCGCCGGCGTCGCCAAAGTGCGCGGCTACCCGGCTGCGCTGGCACAAGACGCGCTGTTCGAACCGGGCAGCGACAAAAAGCAACTCGAGGAAGGCCTCAAGTGGGCGCGCCAGCAAGGTGCCCGTTACGCACTGGCCGGCAGTGTCGACGAGTGGCGCTACAAGGTCGGGGTCGATGGCGAACCGGCCGTGGGGATCACCCTCTCGGTCATCGACGTGGCCAGCGGGGAAACCATCTGGAGCGGTGTCGGCAGCAAGAGCGGCTGGAGCCGCGAAGCGCTCGCCGCGGTGGCACAGAAAGTGTTGCGCAGCCTGATTGCCGACGCCCTGTCCGGAAAACGCTGAGCGCATGAAGCTTCCCGAAATCGCCCGGCTGACCCGTCCCTTCGCCCACCCCTGGGCAGTGGCCAGCGAAACCCTGCTGCTCCCCCTCGTTCCCGTGGCGCTGGGGCTGTGGCTGAATCCGCTCGACCCGCTGTGGGTACGCGCCGACTTCCCCTGGCTATGGTTCGCACCGGCGATTCTCGCCTTGCGTTATGGCCCGTTTCCGGGGCTGGCTGGCGCCGCGGTGCTGTTGTTCTGCTGGCTGGCCCTCTCGGCCATGGGCTGGCCGGTCGGCGCTTTTCCCAAAACCAACTTTCTCGGCGGGCTGATTCT
>Ga0209570_1001461_pt1 | contig 12822 bp, 19 predicted proteins | sample EBPBio172007_DNA_FD_185861 | JGI IMG/M metagenome (GOLD analysis project Ga0209570, IMG submission 185861) | Wastewater treatment Type I Accumulibacter community from EBPR Bioreactor in Madison, WI, USA - Reactor 1_9/17/2007_ DNA (SPAdes)... | ecosystem: Engineered > Bioreactor > EBPR >... | reverse complement strand
TTCCCGTCTGGGGTCTTCATGAATTTCCCGAATCTTTCAATTAACGCACAGAGTTGGTCGTTTGGAACAGACGGGTAAAGTTCTTTGCACCGGTTCACGGTTGAACTCGTGATCCCGAATTCCGTGATTGTGGAAAAGTCAAAAATCTCCGAAGCATCTGCGTCAGAGTTTTCCACAGCCTCAGTAGTAGTAGAATTATTTAATAATAAATCTCTACTACTACTAGGAGCCTCTGACCTAGGTTGTGGCCTAGGTTGTGGACCATGATTGAACCATGATTGAACCTGGTTTGAACCATGATTGATTGATTTTTCCTCGATAAGTATACGGTCGTAAACCGTTTTTGGGAGTCGATACGTTGTCCATCCACCACGTCCGTCTTTAAATTCTTTTCTTTGAACTATGCCGACCTTCATCATTCGCTTTAAAGCCGTGCGCGTCCCTTCCAGCTTCGTTCTCGTCAGTTCCGCAAGTTGATGACCTTGAATTGGGGGCGTCGTGTCTGAACGGTTCGCAACGCAAGAGTCGAAGAGAAATTTTAGTATTTTTCGTTGGGTCGGACTGAGACGAGATATTTCCGACAAATTACCGGCTTTTGAACCATGATTGGACCATGATTGAACCTGGTTTAGACCAGGTTGTGAACCAGGTTTGCTGTTCCCGTCATTGTCTTCAACGATTGTTGAACCATGATTGGACCATGATTGAACTAGGTTTGAACCTGGTTCAAACCTAGTTTGAACCTGGTTCAAGTTAGGCTTGGAAGCCGCTTCGTTTGAAGCTTTCGTTTGAGTAGCTTCCTGCTGCGACGATTCAATATTGATGGGCGCAGTTACGATAGTGGGCTCGCGATTCGCTTCGACTTGGGCCGTCTCAAATTCCGCTCGCTCAAAGATTTTAACCTTCGTGTACGACTTCTTGTTCGCCGACTTCGGACCAGACTTTCCCTTTTCAAATGGATTAAAAGGTAGCGCCACTAGATCAACCGCTCATTTGCTAAGACACGTTTCCAGAGCTCCTTGAAAGCCTCATACAGATCGCCCGCGAGTGGACTGTCGGGGCTGTATTCGAAGACCGATCTCTGAAGCACGCTTGCTTCCTGCGCGATGACCGATCGACGAACAGGAGTTGCAATCACCTGGTCCGAATATGCATTAAGGTAAGATCCGTAGATCTGTTGTGAGATTTTGTTTTTATCTAACAATACCGGAATGAAGTAATGGGCGGGTTCGATTTTCATTACATCAAAGAACTCGCTTAGAATGGCCAGATAATCTGCCAAAATTTGATAGGTTCCGACCTCGCACCCGATTGGACTTACAATTTCAGTGCTACACACCAATGCGTTTTCGATAAGCGAGCTGAAGCTTGGAGCCGTGTCGAATATAATAACATCGTACCCTTTTAGCTTAGGAGTCAGGCGGTCGAGAAAGATGTATTCTTTCCTGTTCTCGAGACGAAGTCGCTTTTCGAGTATATTAAGCTCACTAGTTTCCGGAATGTAGTCGAGGGTAGGGAGGTCCGTTTTCTGTACGACTTCGCTTAAGGTCGCATTCTCAAAAAGTAAGTGGTAAAGGCCAAGGCCTTCTTCCTGAACTTCCGATATATCTTCGATTTCAGTCTGAGTGCTTACGAGCTTCGTGAAGGATTTCTGGATATCGAGTGGAATTGCTAAAACGCGAATATTATGAAGCGCCAATATTCTTGCTAGCGACAGCGCGCTCGTCGTTTTTAGATTTCCACCTTTCGAAATGTTGAAGACAATTCGGTGCTGCTTTGTGGGCTTATCAAGAAACCCTAACTTGTCCCCAATTCCGACGAGGTCGGCCGTACTCCAAACTCGCTGCTGAACCTTCCCCTGGGAACCTCTGCCGATACGCTGGGCCTTCGGAATCTCTCCGCGTTCTTCGAAGTTCAGGAGTGTTTGGCGGCTATTGATCTTTTCCTTAAGACGAAATATCTTTTCTACGTCACCGACCGAAAATCCTTTTTCATTTACCATTAGGTGTTTCCTCCGGAGTTTTAGCTCTGAACCTCTAAATTCGACCGTCAAAGGCATTGAGGAGCAAGAAAATTTTAGGGATTTGGCGCGACTGGTCCAGCGTCAGCATTTCTTCAGTTCGGGACCGCCGAAGTGAAGCCGACGAACAGCACCGTTTGTCGAGCTTCATCCATCTCGCGGTTATGACTTCAATTGCGACTCGATGAAGTCGTTCACAGTTTGAATTAGAATCCCGCCCGAGCGCTTTGGATTATTCATATGCGGTCCAAAATCTTTCAGATCACCCGTGAGAAGGTGAGTGGCTCCCGATTTCAAGGCGGCAAGAAAGATTGGCTGGTCTTTTGTCGGGAGTTCGATCGGACAATGTCCGCTCTGAGCAGACTGAACAGATTCGATCTTATCTATGAGCGTTTCAAAAGCCGCGAGGGCCTCAGGCTTTTTTGCTAGGATGTTTCGACGGGCTTCTTCGGCCGCGTAGACTGACGTCACCATCACCGAGTGCAGAGTATCGATTAAAAGCGCAGCTTTACCCTGCGGAGAATAGGCGGCTGTGAAAAGCACATTGGCATCAATGAATAGCTTCATTTCGCTTTAGCGAGAGTCTTTAACTTTGCGTGCGTTGAGGAGCGGTCCGCATCGCTAGCGAAACTGTCGGCTTTGACCCAAGTCTTCACTTGTTCGTCGGAATAGAAGTCGACTTCCATGACTGATGCAGGCTTCAAAATAATTTCTCCGTTGCGATCCTCGGCCGTCATGATTGTACCTTCGTCGATGCCGTATTTCTTCCTGATCTCGGCAGGGAGTGTCAGTTGCCCGCGACTTGAAACGACTAGATTTGATTTCATTGGATACTCCTTACTTTCAGCATATCGGAAAATAAGTATAACAGCAATAGTCTTAATTATGTAACATAATCCCCTCCTGAAGCACACCCCCAAACCCCCTGTTCACACTTTTGATTGTAAGTGGAAGAGCTAAATATCTAGAATTGTTATGTTTCTCTGTTTGTGATGGTTTTTCGTTGGAAAATAGAGTAATAATGGTATAATCAAGGTATGCGCATCGATTGGGACGACAACAAGAGCGAACTCTTAAAGCGTGAGCGTGGGTTGTCTCTAGAAGAGTGTGCGGAAATATTCCTAGGTGGCCACGTATCCGATCGGAAAACAGATGTCCCCGAACAGTACTTCGCCATCGGATTCGTTCAAGGACAGCTTATTACTGTGATCTATGAGTACCGCGAGTTTGAGGACGAAGAAATTGTTTGGCTAATAACTTATTGGAAAGCCACTAAAAGAGAGGCCCAACTCTATGAACAAAAACGAAAATAAGAAAACAGCGACCATCGAAGAAATCGAAGAACAAGCCTTACGTGGCGAAGACGTCACACAATTTTTTTCCGGAAACCCAACTTGGGTTCCTGGCGTCGATAAAGTGGAACGGGTTCAGAAAAAAAATGTCCAACGCGTTAACGTAGACATCACAACCCCCATGCTCCAAGAACTCGATCTCATCTGTGAGGATATGAACATTCCACGGCAATCCCTAATTAAAACCATGCTTCGAGACTCGATGGATCGCTACTTCTCAAACAAAAAAATGCGAAAGGCATAGAGACGTCAGGGTGAGCCACCAAGGGTCCCGCTTCGGTCAGGGCATGGCTGCTCACCTGACCGCTCGCTGACACAATGATCAGTGGTTTTGGGCGGGTGTCGCAGATAAAGAGATACCGATCTAGTTCAACACGTGTTTTGTAAACCAGGTGACAACTTCAGGCTTTAAGTAGGCCTGGCTGTTTGGATCGAAGTAAATCGTGGCGGCGGTTTCCGCGAAGTATTCTTGTGGATTGGCCAGAACCGCGAATGATGACAATCCGATTTCCGCCGAAGTAGTTCGGCTCAAATGAAAAGCGCCCTCGAGATTATTCTTCTCGAGCATCTCTTGAAATTTAATAAACGGTGCCTTTAAGTTTGCGGTGCCCGGCAACTCCCAGCCTGATTGTGTCTGAACAAAACCAGTAAGCCTAATGAAGTCATAGCTTTTCGAATACGTGGATGGTCCGTCGAATGCGTGCGCGAGTTCGTGAAGCATGGTTAAGTCAGCACGATCAAAATTGCCGATTGGGTCTTTCAATGTGTAATTGATGTAGCGATCGGTGACGATAATCATTTTGGCAGTCGAATTAACCATCATCATCGCTGTGGCAACTCGAATCGGTTGGCCATTTCGTTGATTGAACCCGTACTGGTATCGATAAAATCTGGTGAATCCATTTGCTTCGATTCGTCTAAAAAAACCCGGAAGACGATTCGACTGAACGAGCGGCAAAAGGTGTCGCAAAAACTTCTTCTTATCTGTTTCGGTCCAAGCTTTTGGCTCTGCAACTTCCGAAAGTGATTCGGATCCAAAATCTTTTCCGGAGCAAAACTCGAACGGCATGCCTTCGGCTTTCTCACAATTTGGTTCTATGGCAACCATCTGTTGGCCGGAAGCCAGTGCCGAAAACAGAAGGATACTCAGGCCAGCGACTGCCGATTTTTGCCTAATCCGAGTCCAAAAGATCGACATTTTCTTACCTCCAAAGCGATTGTATCGTTTTAGCGTGTGTAGCCTTCTTCTAAATGCGACTACCATACCAAATGCCGCAGCCCCGAATTGAATCCGCGGGCCTAAGATGATTAATGACCAATGACACCCAGGCAGCCCCCGGTACGCACAGTCTGAGCTTTTTAGTCAGCCTGAGCGGCCGGCCCTCCGGCAAATACCTCAAAACAGATCCTGATCGAGAACGCCGTTTGTCTTCTGTGCCTCAGGCGGCCGCGGAATGTCGGGCGAGAATTCAACCTTTGCCTTTAGAATCCGATTCTCCGCCGTCATTGCTGAAAGCCTCTGGTCAAAATCCCGAATCTGATTCGTGAGACCCTCTGTTTTTGTCGCAATAATCTTCGATAGATCCCGCTCTTTCTCGGAAAGTCTTTCTCTTTCATGTCTCGTTCGCTCGTTCACCTTTTGAAGCACGATCTCTTCATTTCGCTCGTGATCATTTCTCGATAAAAACCAAAAGAAAAGCGGGCCGCCTAAAGATAAGCACCATAGGAAAATCCAACCAACATCCTGCCGGTCATAGATCACAGGCACCTTTGCCCTGGCCTTGAGAGCGTCAAATGGCGAATTACCATACACAGAAGCCCGGTGCTCGTTAAAGGCTTTATTAAGCTCCGGCCACTCTAAGTACGTCCCGACTCGAGCGCCCTTCTTATCAACCACCAAAGCTCGCTCAGACTTTACGAAAAACACCACCATCACGACTAAAATCAAAACCGGGAACGTCACCGCAAGGTTCTTGTAATCAATGGCCGAGCCTTCAATGCTCGGCTCAACGGAAAACTTCAAGATCACTCCAATAATGAGTGACCCGATGATGAGCGGCAAAACGAAGAAAACAAAGTACGGCCAAAAGAGAAATAACCCGTACAGAACGCCGGCAAGAACAAGGCCGCCAACGACCAGGAAAAGAAGGAAATTCTCAGCATGCTTGTTTCCGCTGCTCATGGTCTTATCCTTTCAGCGAAGCCCCTAGGCCAAAGCTTCGAGAGAAAGTGGCTATACGATTCAACCGAGAACTGCGGCTGTTTACCGGCGACCGAGGTCAAATCCGAAAACACCCGGTCCGTAAACCCAACCCATATCACGCGGTGAATGAGCGGATTTTTCCCCTTCATGACACTTAAAAACCCGTCCCGCTTCTCTTCATAGCGGCTTTTCTTTCTAGGAGTCGTCTCGATCTCAAAAGCGATACGGTCACCGTTTTTCTTGGAAATAAAAATGCCGTCCGGCACTAATTCCTTTGGGAGCTCGCTCCATGAAAACTCGCTCTCAAACCCTTGAGCCCGAAGCCGCCGCTCTGGAAGCCACTTCATAACTTTGCCGGTTCTTTCGATCGCGATCCGGCAGTCGTTTACTTTCGTGTCATGGTCATAGTTTCGAAAATCGACGTCTCTGGCAGGAAACGCAAAAGCATCGTGCGGGCGCCTATTGCGAAAGATCTGGAACCCTAACGTGGTCAAAAGATAAAGCGACTTGGACTCCGAAAACACTTTCTCGGTCGTTATAAGCCCGGCACGGCGAAGTACCTGAAGCCGCTGCCTGGTAACAAAGAGGTTTTGCGGAAGTTCATCTGTGACCTTCGCCCTCACATCAAAAAACCGGAAATAAACTTGCTCTAAGCTTGCGAACTTTTGATCTAAGAGAAATCCCAAAAGCTCTACATCGCGCTCCGTTAAACGAAACCCACAAGACTTCTTCTGAACCGCTTCCCGCTTTGTCTTGTTATCCACTGCCAATTTAGAATCTAACTTTTCCGATTCCATTTGTTTCACTTTCGCTTCCAGGTTTTCTGTCCCATTCCCCGATCCCCTGTACCCCTTCCCTTATCCCCACCCATGATCACTTCTATAAAAACACTCTGTCTTCCCGGCCTCTCAACACTCGTGACCACCTTCAATCGTAGAGTGGGGGTGGTCACGAGTGCTGAGAGGCCGGCCGGATCTCGTAAGTATTTGATTTTATTTGCCCTATTTCCCTTCAAAATTTCAAAAAGTCCTCAATCAAACTAAGGTAGTAATTGAGGACCTTCAAAGAGGGCTTTTAGCGCACACGCGCGCATTGTGTCGATAGGGAGAAGTTTCAAAATAGAGCGTTGAAACCTACGAGCAAAGTTTCACTGTAGCCACAAAAGGCTACCCCCCCCCAAAAAAAAACATATACCCATGCCCTTAACTTAAAGCAGGAGACCTTTTGTATGTTGAACGCGAGCCGTTTTATTTTGCCCATTATTCTATTGGCCTTAACGTCAGCCGCTGAAGCCTCTAACGCTAACATGCTCATTGGAAAGTGGGCCGGGCCTTGCAACATGGCAAATTCAGCATCATCAGAGTTCACTAGCACACTGAGTGAGTTTAAATCCGATGGTACAGCAGAAGTTGGGAACCTAGTTTATGGCGATTCTCAATGCGCCGGTCCTGTCATTCGAACTGAACAAAAAGACGTTGTACGCTACTCTGCGACCGATACCACTATTCAGATCGACGGAAACGTTTCTGGTCGGATGATATTTAAACTGACGGCAGAGTACTTGATTCAGGGGGAAGAGATGACCCTTTACAACGCAAAGAGCACCATTGCAGGAGAGACCACCGACATACCTTCGACCATTTTAAAACGCGTCCGCTAAAAAAACGGATCTGGAGCCAAAAGCTTAAGCTTCGGCTCCGTGTGTTTCGTTTGTAACCGCAAACCATGTCGGCCAAACGCTCAGTCGAAAATGCTCTTTGAGTTTCATAGTCTGGATTTTCGATCCCGACTCAATCACGGAATTTGGCGGGACGAGCTCGTCTCGCTTTTTTGAATCAAGGTTTTCTACCCATTCTTCAAACGCGAACTCAAATGCTTCTTTTTCGAGCAGTTCGCGGCGAGCTTTGGCCTCTTTTGCCCGTTCCACGAATTCGCGCATTAGCGCCTCACTATTCGTTTCAATGTGGTCAAGGGGTGCAACACCCTTACTCAACTGCTCTGCGAGGCTTATAAAGAATCCTCGTGCGTTCTGGACCCTCTTCCCGTCTGGGGTCTTCATGAATTTCCCGAATCTTTCAATTAACGCACAGAGTTGGTCGTTTGGAACAGACGGGTAAAGTTCTTTGCACCGGTTCACGGTTGAACTCGTGATCCCGAATTCCGTGACTGTGGAAAAGTCAAAACTCTCCGAAGCACCTGCGTCAGAGTTTTCCACAGACTCAGTAGTAGTAGAATTATTTAATAATAAATCTCTACTACTACTAGAGAGGCTTGGCTCAGGTTGCGGCTCAGGTTGCGGCTTACGTTTGGCTCCACTTTGGCTCATGATTGGCTCATGATTGGCTCTGGTTTTAACGGTGAGCAGCTCAGAATAAACAGCGTTTGGAAGCTCGTACTTAGTCCATCCACCCCGACCGTCTTTGAATTGAGATCGTATGACAAATCGCTTTTCTTCGAGCCGTTGCGTGGCCTTGCGAACCGCTGCAACAGTAGATTTCAGGCTAGACGCTAAAATTGAAGCACTAATCGGCGACGAGATTTTACTTCCATTTTCTAGGCAGGTTTCAAAAATAAAAAGTAGCGAATTTCTCTGAAGACCGACCAACGAATAAAACTCGTTTTTTGGCTCATGATTGGCTCCGCTTTGGCTCATGATTGGCTCATGAAGTGGCTCAGGTTGCGGCTCATGATTCTTTAAATTCTTGGTTAATGCAAATTTTTTTGGCTCATGATTGGCTCCGCTTTGGCTCATGATTGGCTCATGAAGTGGCTTACGTTTGGCTCCACTTTGGCTCATGATTGGCTCATGATTCGGATTGTGTTTAGTAGCTGGCTGTGGAGAAAAGGCTGCGCTTTCTTCCGAGTCCTCAAGAAAGCGATCGAAATCGTTGGAGGTAATCTTAGACTTTGCCATAGGCTTAGATCATTCCCAAGAGATCTGTTGTGAGTTGCCGGTAACCAACTGCCGCCCGGGAATCGGTGAATTCATAGATGATCTGCTTTTTTACCTGAGCTTTTCTTACGGTGCTATCAACTCCAATCGGATCAAAGATCCGACACTGACCGCCAAACCTAGCTTTCACAGCCTCGTAGGCCTGCTGTGAAACAGTGGTCCGTTTGTCGTACATCGTCGGTAGAATGCCTAAAATTTTGGGAGCTCGCTCATAGAACTCTTCGATGATTTTTTTCTGCTCAAAAAGATAATTGATGTTGGATATTGCAAATGCGTCCATTGTTGCCGGGATCAGCCAATAGTCAGCGAAGGTCATGAAATTCAGCAAAACTAAGTTCATCGCCGGACTGGAATCGATGACGCAGTAGTCGTAGCTGATATTTTGCTTTTTAAAGCGACCTTTTAATGTTTCTTCCCGCCGATGAAAAGCAGCCATCCGTACATCAGCCTCGGAGAGCTTTCTCGAGGAAATCATCACATCGATATGACTATTCCCAACCGGTATTTTTTGAAGAGCGTCTTCAAAAGGTGTGTCTTCAATCAAAAACGAAGAAAAATCTTTGTCTGAATTTTGAAGTTTAAGACCGAAGTAAGTCTTTATTGAGCCTTGAGGATCGCCATCGATGAGCAGCACTTTGGAATTAGGCGCCTGTAGCTTCAAGCCTGTAGCTATTGCTACTGCTGTTGTTGTCTTACTGACGCCACCTTTTATGTTTGTAACCAGAAGAGTTCTCATATCGCTACCCCCTGCAAGAAATTAGAGGCGACAACGAAAAATGTGACAAATAAAATTTTTCGTATGCTCCGAGTCAAAGCAAGATGAGCTTTTATTGAGAAAGAGTCCGAGTGCTAAACGTCTTCTCCGCCGGATTCGTCGTAGGCGCTGTCGTGATCAGGATGAAGCGAGATAAACCTCATTACTTTTCCGTCTCGACAAACTCGCGCACGGAATTTCTGTGAAATACGGATTGAGGCAATGACTTTGCCCGCCCTTGTTGATTGGCCGGCAATAGGTTCCCAGTTGAGCCCTCGCTTTTGAAGCTTTGATGCGGTCTTTAGAATCTGGTCCCAGGTCATCTGTTCGATCTTAGAAATCGTTTTTACTAAAGAATCAAAGTGACCCGCCTCAAGCTCTGCCAGTTCATCTTGAAATCTAGGAAACTCAAGATTGCAAACGACCAGCTCATGCTGCGTAGATCCAGAAGATTTCCTCTTATTTGCCACGTGCCAACCGTTGTTTTCGAACTCTCTTCAGAGTTTCCTGCGCCGATTCAGTTGGAGCTGGATTCTCATCAAGCCAGCTTTCGAATTCATTTAATGCTTTAACAGATTCATCGGTGAAGAATGTTTTCTGAGAGTCAGCGATAAAGACCCCTGATGAGATTCGAATTTCGCTATCACTGACTTCTTCGACGCGTATCTGGCGACCAGCCCATGACTTGCCGATACTTATCTGCCCATTCGCAGCAACCTTTAAGAGCTTCGCCTGTCTTGCGCCCATTAATACCTCCATCTCCATAATATGGTAAAATAGGATTTTACGCAATTCCTATCGGCTACAAGTGACTGAAACATAATCCCTATTCCACCACCAATTCCGCAGCAGCCCTAACGTGGCTCCCACTTTTGATTGCATTACGAATTCGCGCATTAGCGCCTCGTCACGCGTTTCAATGTAATCAAGGGGCGTAACTCCCTACTCAGTTGTTCTGCGAGGCTTATAAAGAATCCTCGTGCGTTTTGGACCCTCTTCCCGTCTGGGGTCTTCATGAATTTGCTTATAGGTCTTTTGAAGGACTTTATGGGCAAATAAGTTGCCGTTGATCGGCGGCGTGATTCGGTTGCCGGAATCGTCTGAAAACCCAAATTCTTTAGCTTGCCAAGCAAGACCTTGAAACGCTTGGCGCTGGAGGCCGACAAGTGTGCCGATTTCCGTAGGTGTATCCGTAGGTTTTCCGTAGATTTCTTTTAGACCAGAAACAGTAGGAGCAATGAATGCATACCAGTTCCGTCTAAAGCTATTCGCGCAGATCTCCGCCGCTTGCCGCATGGGAGGTTCATCCTATGATTTCCAGCAGTCCTTCAAGTACGAGATTGATCTCTTCTTCTGAGGCAGAACCAATTTTCTTGCCTATGCGCTCAACAGACAGCGTGCGAATCTGCGAAATCTTAGCCCATGATTGTTTAGGTAGTTTTTTGCTTTCAAGCTCGAGCGTCAGTGGGAAACCAGCTTTGGGTTTCTGACTTGTTAAAGCAACGGCGATCACGGTCCCAGACCGATCGTTAAATACTTCGTGGCTTAAAATCAGGACTGGCCGGAGCCCTTGCTGCTCATTCCCTCTAGCAGGGTTCAGCTCGGCCCACAGAATATCGCCTCTTAATATTCTGGCCACGATTCAAACTCTTCTTTGGAAATGTCTTCGGCAAATTGCTGTTCAATTTTTTTATCGAGCTTTGAGCATTCACGCGCCAGACGCATTCGTTCCAAGCGTTCGATCTTTTCTTTCATGGCAGCCTGAAAGGCTCGCGAACGGTTAGGGAACAGCCCCTTTTTAACGAGCTGATCGATTTTCTTTAGAAGAGATTCATCTACTGAAATAGCAAATTTAGCTGCACCCATAGTATGACCAATAGTAATACCAATTCTCTCTTTTCACAAGTAGGAATGAAGAGTCCTGAACCGCGCGCAACATAATCCATTTTCACAAACGACATCTCTTCGGCCAAACTCCCACTTATGATTGTAAGTGGAAGAGCTAAATATCTAGAATTGTTATGTTTCGGTCTTCTGGCAAAGAAATAGGGCGGGTTTTAAGTCAAAATGTTGATATAGCGTACGCTTTAATGTACTCTATATAGTATGAAAATGCCGAAAGTTCAGTCCGCGACCGAACTCCGAAGTCACCTCTACGAAACTCTCGACGAAGTCTCCAGAGGCGAACCGCAGATTATCACCCATAAGCGAGGTGAGTCGGTCATCATCATCTCTCAAGAAAAATTCAATGCTCTGATCGATGAACGCGAAGTTTTACGGGAAATCTCCCTAGGCGTGAGCCAACTTGGCCGCGGCGAAGGCATCCCGCACAGCGCGGTTAAAGAACGCATGCTTAAAAAGATCGAATCGTGGAAGTAGTTTGGTCACCGCGCGCGGAGCTCAGGCTTAGTGAGATCGCAGACTATATTGCGGTCAGTAACCCAGAACGCGCCAAAGAATTTGTATTGAGGCTCCTCTATTCCGTAGATCACTTACAAGAATTCCCGGAATCCGGAAGCCTTGTTCTTGAGAACGGAGCATTTCGCCAAGTGGTCCTTCAAGGCTACCGAATCATCTACAGAATTCAAACCGATGACCGTGTTCAATTGGCGAGAGTGGAAATTGTGACCGTCATTTCGCCGGGGCAAAATGCGCTTTTAACGGATCCCGATACTTCGCCCAAAAAGTAGCCGCGCCGTGCACTGAAACAGTAGACATCCGTAGTCAGGTCCTGAGAACTCACCTGACCATCGGCTGCCACGAAGACCAGCGTTATTGAACGCGGCGAATGAAACTCTTTTGTGCAGCGTTTGTATCGAGACAAAGTTCAACATTTGGCGAGGCAATTGAGACCTTTGCCAATTCGAGCAAGGCTAAATCGACAGGCTGATTCTTCCTCGGCATCCAAGCGTTATTCATTCCGGACCCTCGAACATCGATTCCGATTCCTTGATCGGTGCCATCTGCCTTCTGCATAACAACGGAAAACAATTCGCGCCCTTCCATTTTTATCGTGTGAACTTTTCCGCAAACTGTGTTCGCAACCGCTCCTACTGAAGTGAAAGTGATGAGAGCTAGAAAAATGAATTTTGTCATAAATTACTCCTTTATTTCGGGTCGCAGATGAGCAAGGTAATTTACACGACAGAGCACGTTTTCACACCTGTAATGATTCTGACAAAGTGACGATCTGCGGCCTGTGTTGGCTCGTGATACAAGGCTGTCTTGTGTCCTGAACCGGCGTCGCTTCAGAATTCAATGTCACCTTGGCGGACGCCGCTTCTCGCCGCCTGGGCCTTTTGGGGCAAAGGAGCCGGTACCCGACCTCAAAACAAATCCTGATCGAGCACTCCGTTTGTCTTCTGTGCCTCAGGCGGCCGCGGAATGTCGGGCGAGAATTCAACCTTTGCCTTTAGAATCCGGTTCTCGGCCGTCATCGCTGAGAGCTTTTGATCAAGGTTCGAAATCTGATTCGTGAGACTCGCCGTCCTTGTCGCAATGATGTGGGATAGATCCCGCTCTTTATCAGAAAGCCTCTCC
>Ga0209570_1001456_pt1 | contig 12865 bp, 12 predicted proteins | sample EBPBio172007_DNA_FD_185861 | JGI IMG/M metagenome (GOLD analysis project Ga0209570, IMG submission 185861) | Wastewater treatment Type I Accumulibacter community from EBPR Bioreactor in Madison, WI, USA - Reactor 1_9/17/2007_ DNA (SPAdes)... | ecosystem: Engineered > Bioreactor > EBPR >... | reverse complement strand
AATGATTAATCATAGAACCTTCCAATAATTAATTTGTGACTCTGTGACTTCGTGACTTCTCCCGTGACTCTGTGACTTCTCCCGTGACTCTGTGACTTCTCCCGTGACTCTGTGACTTCTCCCGTGACTCTGTGACTCTGTGACTTCGTGACTTCTCAGAACCCATAACTCGCAATAAGCCCAAAGGAATGCTGAGTCCCTCGCATATAATTGGGGGTGCGAGCGGGGTCTTCATCTGAGATCATCGAAAGTTCGTAGTAGCCTCTAAGCTTAACTTCGTGGTATGGTTCCCAGGTAGTTTCGAGACCAAAGCGGAAATCTTTTCTAAGTGGTCCCTGCAGGAACTCGACGATGCCATATTTTGCAGTGTTGTATGCAATTGCGATGTCGCCTTCAACACCTTTTCTTACCCATTCGAGATAGGCGAAGTGGCGCAGACCTCTGATATGGCTATAATTCACCTGAAAACGGAACTGGTCGGCATTTTGTCCAATCCAGTGACCGAGCTGATAGCCGAGATGTTTGTAGCTTGCCAGGTCGTTCCGGTTCTCATAGTTCCATGGATTCACGCGGGAATATTCGATCGATACATCAAGATTTGGGATAAAAAGATTAAACCGTTTGGCACCAACAGTGAAGGCGAGCCACTGATTATCGAATCTGCCGTTTAAGAGATCGCGGAGATTGATCACATCTATATAAGTGGAGCTATAGAAGAGGTAATCTTTGGGGAAGCGCACCTTAAAATCAGAGAAAATCATCCCGTTACCATCGTCTGCGGCAATTCTACCCGTGTTATGATCCATCACCTTGTAGTAGAGGAAAGGGATGAGAGTTTCGAAACGGAAATTGGGACCGTAAACAAATGCATTCCCCAGCGAAAGGTCAAGTTCATCAATCACACTGAAAGTAGCCAGATTTGCAACAACATATTTGTCTTTATAGGGGACAACGCGAGTTGGACTTACACTCTCAGGATGACTCCAAAACGCCGCAGATGAATCATATATCAGAGAATTTACCCACCCCTGGAAATAGTTGAACCTGAACCAGCTCACGGGATTTGCATGAAACCTGATCTGCGTGAACGATGGCGCTTTTGTTGACAGAATCACCTGGCCAAATTGTCCGTGTCCCCAGGTCTGATAATCTTTAATAATCGAGATATTTCCCCACTTCCAACTGAACGAAACGGAACCCTTCACATCACTATACTCAAATGTGCTGCCCGACTGAAGATTTACATAAGAACCTGTAATGGGGGAGAATCTTTTATTTCGGTCGGTGTTGCTGCCCGTTTCACCAAAATCCACATATTCAAACGATGCACCAAACCAGTCGCCACCATATCCAAAAAACTTTAATCCCGGCCAGCGAATAGTATTTGTCTCTCCTGCCACCGTGCGAACTCCATATCCCGCCAACGGTGATACCCGTAATGCAAATTGATCGTCTGTGTATGCGAACAGCCACCAGCGCTCCTTTTCCAGGACCTCACCCCCGAAACCCTCTCCGACCTCACCTGCAGAACCCTCTCCGACCTCACCCCCGACCCCTCTCCTAGAAGTAGAGGGGAGGATTGATAAATATGTTCCTACTGCTAAAGTAGAGGGGAGGATAATGGAAGCGACCTCTTGGGTGTTCCCCTCTCCTCTTAGGAGAGGGGTTAGGGGTAAGGTCGCTACTTCGCTACTCTGATACTTCGCTACTTCTAACGCAAATTCTTCCCGGAAAAACCGGAGTTCCTGAAGTTCAAGTGGATTAAGCTTATCGCGGGATGACTCGATCAGGAGGAGGAGTTGGGCAACCTCCATACGCGAGAGGGGTAACACTTCAGAATTAAAATCAATAATCTGTCGCGCATCAAGACGGGAGAGCAGACCATAGACAGGATGGTCAACACGAGTGAAAACTGTCTGAGCAAACAGACCACCCAACAACATAACAGCTACAACAAAAATTCTCATTAACGACATATTCCACCACTTTCATGACAAATAATTGACGATTTTCAAACCGCAATGTACCAAATCATGTCGTAACGACATCTACCGTCACCTTTTTTGTCGTATGATTTTTAGTAAAGCTGTTGTTTTTATTGAGGTTAGGGGAGTTTGATGTCGGAAAAGGTCGGAAATGAGGGGGGGGAGGGGGGGAAATTATTATATTGCAATTAAAAATTGGAGTTTCTCGGAATGGATTCATTAGCATCAACCAGTACAGCATCTTGAAGAACGAGTTAGCTGCTTATAATCAAAATTTTTCTATTAAGTTAGTTTGAATATTGTAAACGGGCATTCCTCTAATAGTTTCTACTCTATTTTTATCGGAAATAAAAGTCAACGTCCCTTGTCTATCTCTGCTTTCTCTATACTTAGAAAGCACATATCCATTTTCTAAGGATATTTCTCTAACATTTTCATTCAATTTATCTTTTCTAACAAAATACGCATTGTTTCCAGCGCTGTTACATCCGACAAAGGAGTAACCTTTTTCAGAGGATAATTGATACAGCGCGCGGATGGATGCGCCCCAGTATAGATGACTATAGTGAGCTTTTGTTCTGTTAAAGGCTTTGTCGTAAGGTACTGATATTGCCCTATCCAAACCAAAGCAGCTGTTGTATTCTAGTATAACTACTGTTGGAGAGATTATATTGATTTCTTTCCATATCCAATAATCATTTCCATCCAAGTCGATATGAAGTATTCCAATCTCTTTGCCAAGTTGCGAAGATAATAGAATGTTATTTATATTATCGGTGTCTATAAATGCTACCTTTGCTTGCAGATCATACTTCCAATAGTATTCCGAATTGATTATTTGCGTAACATTTGCCTCAGTCCCGTCAAGCACCAATCCAGACCAATTATTGTTCATCATTAAGAATCTAGTATTGGATTCACGGTAATTCTCAACCCCAAATTCTATGAAGGTTTTATTGGGAAATTCAAGATTGTTCACGAGCCATTGGACAATACCATCGTCGCCCCACTGTGAAAATACTTTAAATTCTACTTCGTTTAAAGAATCTATATGTTTCTTGGATTTAATACTTTCAGATAATAATCTTCCAAGCATTAAAATCTGCTGTTCCTGATTGGATGACTGTTTTGCAATAGTATTTATCAGAACCCTTAATTTGCGTAAATAACTATTAATCTTCATAGACATCTCCTTGTTTTATGGCAACTAACTATTAAGTATTTTATCCGTAAATGAACAAAAAAAGAGAATGATGAGTGTTGTAAAATTTGTCTACTCATTTGCAGATAAAATAGTGTTGTGCGAAACCACTCCATGCAGCCTAAGGGCATTTAATGCAGTTTCTCTCTGTTTACCTTCGAACATTGCAGCGCTGGTTTTCATTTCTTTTCTTGTCATTACCGTGTTAATCTAAATTTTGTAATTTCTTATAAACTTTTACACTTTGTCTGAGCGTACTTGCCCGCCGTTAAGTAAGTTATTCATTAACTTGACATTCTCATGTTTTGCAATCTTTACCGTCTTGCTTTTTGCACCCATTTTTACTTAAGCGGTTATTAACACCTAAATTGAGCGATTTAATGGTGCGTACAAAAAGCTGCGGCACAAAAATCACTATTTAGAAATTTATGATGTAAAATTTACTTAATTCTTAAATGAATACCAAATTTTAATGAGTAATATTTTGCACTAACGATCTTCGATAAAGAATATTGTTTTTTTAGACACAGTCATCCTGTCGACTGATTTTGTTTGAAGTAGAAAAGAGTAGAATCAATTAAGGCTTAGAGTAAAGAGAAGCGTGAAGCTTCTTATTTCCAAATTGCAAAAGACTCAAGCAAACTCTATTTTCACTTTAAAGAAACAAACAGTGTTTGAATTTCTCTAATGACCTCACGCACCTTTGTTGAAACGACATTAATCTACTCCCAAAGTATCTTTCTACGATGCAGAATATGATTTAAAGCTTAAGAGTATCTTTGAAGAATATTATAAAATGTTTGGAGAAAGATTTATAGTTGTAAATATTGCCTCGAGCAAAGATGTGTCAATTCCCAAGAAGGCGGAGCAATACTTAGAAGACAGTGGAATCAAGTACAAATTCAAACCGATAAATTTAGCCGAGAATAAGATTAACAGAAAAGGGCACCTAAATTCGAAAGGAAATGCTAAACTTGGAGAGGTTCTATATGAAGTTGCTCGATAAAGTTACTGATATATTAAAGAGCAAACTATTCTTGAGATATTATTTGATTAACCTTCTTTTGTTTGTGGCATTCTTTGGAATACTGTTAGGAAGATTAATAATGAAAGAAGGAAATCCATTTTTTTATTCTGATTTTTAAGGGAAATATTAAACTCTCATCACTCTCACTTTGCAACACTTTAGGACCAATTGTTGCAAAAAGTAATAGACCCGCCGTCCCATCTTTGAGGGTGGATGCTATGGTGTATCTTTTCGGGAAATTGTGGACAGACTAAAACTGCACTAAACACGCACCCCAAGAATAACCAACTCCAAAACCGACCAAACAAACCTTGGAACCCTTTCTAACCGTTCCATCTTTGATGGCCTCGGATAAAGCAATTGGAATGGTTGATGAGACAGTATTACCGCAGTGCTCCATAAAAATATAGAATTTCTCAACTGGAACCTTCATTTTCTTTCTCAAGTGCTCAAGCATATATTTATTTGCCTGGTGAAAAATGAAAACATCAACATCTTCGATTGTGATTTGTGCTTTGGCTAATAAATTCTCAACGCTTTTGGGAACTTCCTTATTCGAAAAGTTAAATATCTCCGGTCCGTTCATGGATAAAAAGGCTTTGTTTGTGATAGCTCCAGTTTCAGGATTTACTTCATCTTTGGCATCATTAACATTTCTGTTACGCATCCCACCGTATTCTACGATCAGGTTTTTTGCACCCTTGCCATCGGTTCCGAACACAAATGGTCCAATCAAATCCTCTTCACTTGCTGAAACTAATGTCGCTGAGGCAGCATCACCAAAAATGGATTTAAGACTTTTATCTTCAGGATGTATAAATTTACTGTAGGTCTCAGCCATTATGAGAAGAACATTTTTAATATCTCCGGCCAGGATTAGTCCCTTTGCAAGACTGAGCCCATAAACAAATCCGGAGCAACCGAGGTTAAAATCCAAAGCTCCTGCTGATGTGGGAATACCTAATCGATCCTGCAATAAACACGCTGTAGTCGGGAGAAAATAATCCGGGCTTTGGGTACACAGGAGTACAAAATCAATCTCATTCGGGTTAATATTATTGTCCTCAAACAATTTTATTGCAGCATTGTAGGCAAGGTCCGATGAACATTCATCCTCTGAAACAACTCTTCGGGATGATATTCCAATTTTTGCACTTATTTTTTCAACAGACCACTCGGGAAACTGTTCGGAAAGCTTATCGTTCGATAATATATTTTCCGGGAGATAATAAGAAATCGCTTTTATATATGCACTACCCATAAATACTCCTTTATTTACACTTATAACCGCCATCAATCTTCATGATGGAGCCGGTTATCCACTTGCTCTCTTCCGAGAGTAAAAATTTTACCAAGTTACTAACATCTTTCGTCTCACCATATCCAAAGAGATAGTTAGCAATATCTTTTTCCAGAGACTCACCTCCCATTGATGAAGCAAACATCTCCTGCATTGGAGTTTTAACCATCCCGGGTGAAATGGCATTGACTCTGATGTTTTTTACAGCAAACTCTGAGGCCAATACTTTAACAGCACTATTTATCGCACCTTTACTTACTGCATAAGCAAGTGTACCTACCACTCCATTGTCAGCAGATGCAGATGATAGTAAAACTACGGATCCATTTTTGTTAAACTTCTTTAGTTTCCACAATTTTGAAAGTATGATAATGATTGAGTTAAGATTGGTATCCTGAATCTTGCGTAGATTATCCAGTTTTACAAAGGGAAGAAGTGTAAGTTTAGAACTGATTCCTGCGGAATGAACCACTCCATCCAGGCATGGTAAATCGGCAAGATTTTTATCGTAAGAATCGAAGTCGAGCAAATCCCACTCCAGAACTTTATGAAGTTCAGGATATTTCATTTCTTGTAGAGTACCCATTAATCTTTCAGTATCTCTGCCTTGCAGATACACTGAATAATCGGTAAACGACAAATCCAAAGCAATTTGCCTGCCAATTCCCGAAGAGGCACCGGTAACGAGAACAACTTTTTTATCAGTTGAATTGTTGGAGTTGATCATCAAATTCTTTCGATTAATATAATGCAGTCAAAAAGTAAAAAACTTGGGAATCTAATTTTTTAATTTTTTGACGCTACCAAATTATATACATCATTAACTGTGCTACATTTTAACAACTCTTCACCGCTTATCACTTTTTCATATTCCGAATCTATCATAGCCAAGACCGAAAGTACCGCCAAAGAATCCCAGCTATCAATGTCTTTTTTGAAGTTCGTATCAGCTTTTATTGAACCCGGTTCTACATCCTCAATTACTGATTCAAAATCAGCGACAAATTTTTCCAGTTCCATTTTTTCTTCTTAAAATTAAATTAAATAATATGACAAATATAAAACTCTTTTTTAATTTTCGATTAAATCATCCAAAATATCATTCAATGAAATTTAATTAGTGCCCATTTAACCACATTCTTTGCATTCTGTAGCACAAACTCTTGTAACCACGGGACATAATTGTCTTCCCAACGTTGGGGATGAATGGTAATCATGATTTTGTCCGGGAACTGTGGGATGGCATTTATGACATCCTGAGTAGTCTTCAGGTCAAAATTGTATTTTGAATTAACTTTGTCACGGACACTAACTTTATCTCCGTTCCATCTTCTGCCGGTATCTGTCAGATAGAGGAACTCATTAAAGTCGATGTCGAAGTATGGTTCACCAATAAGCCCAAGGTCCCTGTAGTTATACTTTGTCCAAATAATTTTGTTGTCGTATTTTGCCCGGGGACTACCATGCATACAAATCGTATTTATCGGGACGATCTTTCTTAGTTTTTCCAGATTTATTTGGAAACTTTCGAATGCCATCTCGATGTGTTTGTCCAAATTAGAAGCCTTAACCAAATCCATATCCTCGTAATGATAACCAATCTCATGACCAAGGTCTGCGATTTCTTTAATAACGTCAGGATTCAAAGTTTGGGGAATGATTCTGAAAAAGTAGGTACCCTTAATCCCCAACGAGTGTTCAAGCTTCGCAGTTGCGAGGGAGTTTCCAGGTTTTAGATCAACATCGTGGCGAAGAATTAGAACTCGCTTTTGTGAAGAAGAGAAGTAGGAACCAAATGTAGAAAAGTTATAGTTACTCTTCAACAGAGCTGAAAAGAGCTTATGTAACGATAAATTTGAGAAATCTTTCATAATCATTCAGCCCGTATTAATCAAGTCTATTGAATCTTATTCCATACCTGGATAAAAAGCTCAAAAACTCCTCACCAATTTTGGATGATCCGATTCGTTCTTTTTTCTGAAGATTAACAACAGAACCGTAACGGTCAAGGTACTTCTCTGTATCTAAAGACGAGTCATCGAGAACTAATAAGTTATCATTGAAATCAGAGGTAGCAACATTCCCGTTACTTGAGAACATGATTATATGATTATTGTTGTCTTTTTGGACAATTATTTTTGAAGTAATCTCATTTGTCACTTCTCGGCTGCTCTCAAATCCATTGTGCCTGATGTAGTCAATAAAATCGTTAATTATTGACTCAAAAATCCGATTTCGTTCATCAAACGAAATCTCAGGAGGATATGATTCGGAAATAATTTTAGCAGGCGAACCGGCAGCCAGACAATTTGCAGGAAGACTTTTATTTACTAGAGAATTCGCACCTATTACAACATTGTTACCAACATTTACTCCCGGCATAATAAATACACGCCAGGGAAGCCAAACATTATTTCCTAGAGTGATTGGTGCGAATGTTACAGGGAAGCCATCCAATTGCGATAGCCATGATCCATGTGTAAATAGAAGACAGTGGCCACCGATGCCGGTATCATCTCCAATTACTAATGGTTTGGTTGGATTCAGAAATGAATACTCCATTATAATTGCCCGCTTACCAATTTTAAACATGGATTCCGGAGTTTTGATGCCCGCAATGATAACTTGTTCATTTATTCTCGTATCATCACCTATTTCAATTGATTCGGTATCCATAAAAACAAATGACCCAATTTTGACAAACCGATCAATCCTAATCTTCTCGGCTCTAATTATCGTCAGGAATCCTATTTTAGTGTTATCGCCAATTAAGACATTCTTACCAATTAAGACACTTCCCAGACCTATTGACACATTTTTACCAATTTTGTATCCCATGAACTTGTAAATCAAGATTTTAAAGAAGGAGGGAAAAAATCCCATAAGAATAATTTGTTTTATCGGAATACGATTTTTTTTTATAAGCATTCGAAAGCAATCCTTCAGGGATAAATATGAAAATATTGTTAATTTTGGTTTTTACATAAAAAACTCTTGGCCAATGATTTCGGTGTGCCAGTTAAGGATTACAAACCTGGACTGGTTTTCAGAATCTACTCATGAGAAGTAATGAGTTGTAATTCACCATCAATTTGCAAAAAGATTATTACTTAAACTGATATTGAACAAATGGTAACTTCTTGAATTCGAAATAACTTTCAGGGTAGTTTTCCATAAACCAAATAAAAAACATGTTAACATCAATTTTCTCCTGAATCAAAATATTTTTCTTTTTTATTACATCAACTTTAAAATTCGGAGAGCTTATAATCTCTTCAATTTTTTGTAGCATCGGCTTAAAATTTGGAGGTTGATAGAGATTAATTATTTTATATTTATATTGAAGCTCTAACATTTGTTCCATTTCAAGCCAATAATCATCATATTCAACTACCGGAGTGCCCAATAAAGCTGCTTCAGTGCACATTGTAACACTGTCACTAATAAAAATGTCAGCGAAAGCCATGTAATGGAATATATCATTCTTCTTCCCTTTGTACTGATATTTTTCCAGATGCTCAGGTAACTCTCTCTCTGAAGAAATGAGTATCTCTCCTTTATCTCTTAATAACTCAATAATCATCTCTAGGACTGCATTGTCAATACCTCTTCTACCTATATCATGAGTTGCTCCAAATCCGGTACACCGGATCATGAACATCCTGTAATTACGATATTTTTCATCAATTTTCTCAATTGAAGGAGAAAAAATATTTGGATGAAGATAAAGTAAAGCCTTGTATCCATCATAATGTATTTTTTTCTTATTGAACCATCCCAACTCAGTAATTTCAGGTGATAATATATGGTTACAAGTTAAAAGAAAAATAGATTGTTCCGGGACTTGTCTAATAACATCATCTGTATGAATTAGGGAAGGTACTCCTTTAAGTCTGCCTAAAACCGTTAGTAAATCCCCGACAAATAAATCATACTTTGTACCTTTTGTATATTTAAATAATCGGCTTAATGTCCTAAATATACTGATAAAACCGGCGATATAAACATGGACTCCTTTTATCTTTCTACTTTCAGGGAAAAGGTTAGTGTATTCCCAGTTTTCTTCTTTTAGTAATTCCTCTAATATATCTTTGGAATTAATGATAATATCTACAATATGACCATGTTCTCTTAAGGCTTTAATTTGGGCCTTATGAAATTGGAATTTTGCGGGATGGACTAAATAAAATAAATATCTCAAGGATAGTCCTATTTTTTTTGTAATAAATTAATAATCTATATTAACTATATATGGAAATTCAGCTATTGAAATCTAAGTTATACTACACCAAAATTTAAAACAATCTTGGAATATTATTGACTGTCTTGATCACAGTTTTATAATCCATACCAATTGCATCAAGATACCATCGAATATTTTCATATCGAGGTCTGTTTTCGTCTTGCACCTTCATTAATGCTTCTTCTCTTGACATTTGTCCTTCCCTTATTTGGTTACTACGCAAAGTATCATGTTCAGTCAAACCTGCTAATGTATAGTATATATAATTATAAAAACCAGCTGTACCATCTCCAATGCGCCAGGTTGTATTAGTATCTGGAGCCAACTCCCATTCATATTGTTTTAAGGTATCATCAACTATTTTTTCGTCCCACTGCCAATAATCAAAAACATGATAATAGTCATTCTTTTTTGCAAAACTACGGTAGTATTCACCTGAAAGTGTATCCCATAAAGAACGATTGAAATAACCCGGACTTTCAAGCATAGCTCTGAATCTAAGAAATTGATATTCTAATTGTTTAGAAATTCCTTTCTTATAAACATTTTTCTCGACAAAGTTAGGTTTCACACCAAGAAATCCAGCTTTAAAGTGAGTAACCTCAATAGGATTGACCCCCCAAAGATTTAAATCAATATTAGTTTGCTCTTTGACGATTTCAATATAATTAAAAAAATGTTTATCCCCAGCCATAAGTATATTAAGCATACCTAAGTGAGGTGCCTTTAACCAGGCTCTTAAATTCATAGCAATATTACGGCGTTTTTTCGAAATATCCGCTGCGATAATAATATTTTCAACGCCTAATTCAGAGCACATTCTACTTATGTTTCTTCTCGCTAAGTCAGTTACCATACCCCAATCGTAGGTGTATGTAATCGGCTTCATCTTTAACTCATTGACAACTAAGTGTAGTGAATAACTGCTATCTCTACCTCCAGAAAACGGGACTAAACAATCGGCACCAGTACTTCGACGATAGGGTTCAACAAGATTAAAAAGTTCTTCTTTTGGTTTAGGTTTATTCAATAATTTATAGTTATTGCAATAATTACAAACACCATCCTTATCAAACTCAATAAAAGGCATCGTCTCCGGCAATATACACTTTGTGCATCGTTTTAACTTATGCACTTCGTATTTTAACATTGCCTCCTCAGTTATAATTTTATTTATCGATGGTATAAGGTCAGTAGTCCTAATTTTTTTATCCGATATTTCTAATCGATTTGATATTGGAATATCTACAAATATAGCCTCTTCCCAAACCTGCCTAATATTTTCGCATTTAATTTTTTCAAGCGGATATTTCTCGGAAGAGAAATATATATTTTCTTTTTGATTCCCAAAATAAAGACTACCATTGTTTGAAAATAATAACAATTTACCCTTCTTTGGGATAGCCAATGCGCACGCAATTGTTCCTTTACACAATTGCAATATTCTAGCGGGTAAGTCTTCAATCGATCCACCATTAGAAAAATGGCTAACTGTTATTCCGAGAATTACTTCTGAATCAATTTGGAAAAGAGGAGTTACATTTATTTTTTGCCATAACTCTTGATGATTGACGATTATCCCATTATGAATAACAAAACAATCATCACGCACTACTGGTTGATTATCATGTAGGCCATTTGTTATAAGGCGGCTATGCCCAAAAACCAGTCGCGAATTTACTTTATTATTTCTTAATAATTTATTTATATCATAATCAGCTCTTTTAATTTTATACCCATTATCTTCATAATAGACCAATCCACTTGAGTCCCGACCTCTTTGGCGAGCATGATTAGCTAAAAATTTTAAGTGATCTTGACTAAATTGTTTTTCTGATATTAAGCCGAATATACCACACATAAATTTCCTTTTGTTCTCTCTATATCTTGAACTCGGTTAGATTTAATTAATTTTCGTTGCCAGGAATAAGTTTTTTTACAATTCCAAAAATATTATTGAACAGACATTGCAAAACCTCCCAGTGATGCGTCAACAATTTATATCCAGACTAAAAACAAATCCTTCTAAGAAAGTCTTCAAACTTAATGTTTCACAAGCCCATTATTCAAATTTAACCTCTTAAATTAAATTTCAATCAATAAACTATATTTACCAAATTTACAGCTTCAATATTTTCCAGATTCTACTTGAATGATCTGCTTTCCCCGAAGAGTGTCCCCTGCTATAAAAGATTAAGTTTTTGTTTTTCAAATATACCTTTACCGATGAAGTTATCATCTTTTTAAATCGCATTAATATGGTTTTTAAAACTTTTCGAGCGAAACCATATTTCAAGGGGAATACCGAAACCAATTTTATCTCTTCTCAAACGATTTTTTTTGAGGGGAGAATTCCTGTTATTGCTTCTCTAAGAATATTTTTCGTCCAACTTTACTTAATAAATTTATCAGAGTTGAAGCTAAAATCTATTCAACCATTTGGCGAAGAAATTAATCCCCTGCGTTTTATTGAATCGTTGAATACCTCAATTTTTTCGATTCAATTTTTCGCAGATTATACCATTTTGAGATACTTATTATTTTCCCCTGAATTTTAAGGGGATTACCGAGTTGAAGTTTTTTGATCACTTCAAGAAAGGTTGATTCTGTTTGATCAGTCCTGATAAAAGTTTAAAAATCAAGAATGACTTGGTTAATTGCCTCGGGTTGAGTATCCAATATCTAAAAAATTGGAGGGATTTCAGAGGTAAAAATGAACTGTTCATTATCCCGATAGCAATAGAATGATTCAATTCCGTACCGATCACTAGAATGAAGGTATTTGCTTTTTTTGTATCGGAAATGCAAAAAGCCCACATTTAATTAAATTTGTCGAGACAACTCTCACCCCATTCAATATAGGATTTGAGTATTTCCTCTGAATCAGTATTAGAGTTAAAAGAGTCTCCTTCTCAACAGGCTCTTCTCGAATTTCTATGGATTTTTATACTTCAGCATTGTGAATATCAAATATCCACTCAGAAGCAGCATGCTCGGTATCGTAGAGGCAATAATGTTGTTCTCCGAAAATAAATGCACAAATCGCTTCATAATTGGAAGAAAAGCACAGATAACTATCCAAAATATATAAAATCGCACCTTTTAGTAA
>Ga0209570_1001454_pt1 | contig 12876 bp, 8 predicted proteins | sample EBPBio172007_DNA_FD_185861 | JGI IMG/M metagenome (GOLD analysis project Ga0209570, IMG submission 185861) | Wastewater treatment Type I Accumulibacter community from EBPR Bioreactor in Madison, WI, USA - Reactor 1_9/17/2007_ DNA (SPAdes)... | ecosystem: Engineered > Bioreactor > EBPR >... | reverse complement strand
CAAAGAACGGCAGACGCTGAAGAAGATGCATGCCGATCTTGTCGCTCTTGGCTTCACCGGTTCCTACAACCGTGTTGCAGCCTTTGCGCGACAGTGGAAAGCAGATCGGCAGCGCGCGGAACAAACGACAGGGCGCGGCACCTTTGTCCCGCTGGCTTTCCGACCCGGCGAGGCGTTTCAGTTTGACTGGAGCGAGGACTTTGCGGTCGTCGGCGGCGAGCGCATGAAGTTCCAGGTCGCGCATATCAAGCTGTCGCACAGCCGGGCCTTCCTCCTGCGGGCCTACCCCTTGCAGACCCATGAGATGCTGTTTGACGCCCACTGGCATGCGTTCCGGGTCTTCGGCGGCGTGCCAGAGCGCGGTATCTATGACAACATGCGCACAGCGGTGGATCTTGTGGGCCGCGGCAAGGCGCGGCAGGTCAATATCCGCTTTCTGGCGATGACGAACCACTATGTCTTCGAGCCAGAGTTCTGCAATCCAGCGGCAGGCTGGGAGAAAGGGCAGGTTGAGAAGAACGTCCGCGATGCCCGTCACCAGATGCTGCAAGGGATGCCGGACTTTCCTGATCTTGCCGCGCTGAATGACTGGCTGGAACAACGTTGCATCGCGCTGTGGCATGAGACCGCCCATGGCACGTTGCCCGGGACCATTGCCGATATCTGGGCTGAGGAACGGGCTGCCCTGATGCCGCTGCCGGTGGCCTTTGACGGCTTCATCGAGGTGAGCAAGCGCGTCTCGCCCACCTGCCTGATCAGCTTCGAGCGCAATCGCTACAGCGTTCCGGCATCATTCGCGAACCGGCCTGTCAGCCTGCGGGTCTATCCTGACCGGCTGCTCGTGGCCGCGGAGGGCAACATCCTGTGCGAACATGCCCGGGTGATCGAGCGAAGCCACAAGCTGCCCCCGAAGACAATCTATGACTGGCGACACTATTTGGCTGTCGTCCAGCGCAAGCCCGGGGCTCTTCGCAATGGCGCGCCATTCCTGGAATTACCACCTGCCTTCAGGCAGTTGCAGGACCACATGCTGCGCAAGCCCGGCGGCGACCGCGAGATGGTCGACATCCTTGCCTTGGTGCTGCACCACGATGAGCAGGCCGTGCTGACCGCCGTGGAATTGGCGCTGGCCGAGGGCGTGCCGACCAAGACCCATGTGTTGAACCTCCTGCACCGCCTCGTCGACGGCAAGGTCATCGGTGGTCCACCGCTGGATACCCCGCAGGCGCTGACCCTGCGGCGCGAACCCAAGGCGAATGTCGAACGCTATGACGCTCTGCGCAGCCAGATCGCGGGAGGCCGCCATGCGTCATGACCCTGCTGCCGCCGCTATCGTCATCATGCTGCGCAGCCTGAAGATGTATGGCATGGCCCAAGCCGTTGAGGATCTGATCGAACAGGGGGCGCCCGCCTTTGAAGCCGCCATCCCGATCCTGTCGCAACTGCTGAAGGCCGAATTGGCCGAACGCGAGGTGCGCTCCATCGCCTATCACATGAAGGCGGCACGCTTCCCGGCCTACAAGGACCTCTCGGGCTTCGACTTCGCCGCCAGCGAGATCAACGAGGCCACAGTCCGGACCCTGCATCGCTGTGAGTTCATGGACGGCGCGCAGAACGTGGTCCTCATCGGCGGCCCGGGAACGGGCAAGACCCATGTCGCAACGGCCCTTGGCATCCAGGCGATCGAGCATCATCGCCGCAAAATCCGCTTCTTCTCCACCATTGAGTTGGTCAATGCCCTCGAACTAGAAAAAGCCAAAGGAAAGGCTGGGCAGATTGCTGAAAGCCTCACCCGGCTCGATCTCGTCATCTTGGACGAACTTGGATACCTGCCGTTCAGCGCCTCGGGCGGTGCCCTGTTGTTCCACCTGCTGAGCAAGCTCTACGAACGCACCAGCGTCATCATCACCACCAACCTCAGCTTCAGTGAATGGGCGACCGTCTTTGGCGATGCAAAGATGACCACGGCATTGCTCGATCGCCTCACCCATCGCTGCCACATCCTGGAGACCGGAAACGACAGCTTCCGCTTCAAGGCAAGCTCAGCCGCAGCAGCACGAAAAAAGAAGGAGTGAAACCCGCCCTTGACCCACAAATGACCAGAAATCCATAATCAAACCCGGGTCACTTCTCGATGGAAAACCCGGGTCACTTCTCAGTGGAAATCAACACGCGTCAAAAAGCTCAGGCCAGCGGCTTGGCTGCGGGACGTTCATTCAGATCGCGAGCGGGAGCTTGTATCCGGCGAGCTCGGAGAATTTTTTTGCGACCGCGATGACTGCGTCCTTGCTGACACCCATCTCGTCGATAAACGATTGCTGCAGTTTGGGCGACACTTCGGACAGGAAGGCGAACACGCTGCAATCTAAGGCATCGACGCTCTTGCTGTCGGCGATCTTTTCGGCCAGCTGGGTAGCCGTCACCAGCACGCCGTAGGGCGCGCTGACTGTCGACATCACTTTCGCTGCGACCGAGGCCATTGCATCATCTCTGTGAGGTAACTCCTCACGTAATGTAGTCGATGGGCGTCAACAAAGCAATAAAGCCCCGCTTCACCCGGGCTTCGTAGGTCTCACGTGCCACTGTCGGCCTCCGGTTTCACGAAAACTTCCGGCACCATGATCCGATAGCGCGGGTGGATCTTGCCACCTCGGACCAAGGCTCGGTCGCCGCTGCCGAGGTCGAATGCCTCCGGCTCGATCCGTTTGCGCCAGGGATGGTCGTGGCGGTCGGCAAAGACGAAGAACAGGCGCTTGACCTTGATCTTGCAGCACGCCTGGAGGAGGTCGGAAAGCAGTTTCGGGCGCAGGGTTGTCAGGCTCTCGAAAACCATGTCGAGCGAGTGGAAGCTTTCATGGTCGGGCAACTCGTCCATGGCCTCCAGGATCGCGCGTTCCGGCGTCGACATCGTGAGACCCCAGTCCCATGGCTGGCCGGTCGTTTTGCCCTCGATCAAGCCCAGTTTCGGGTCGGCGAACAAGGATCGGGGGCGGGTTCTGATCGGGGCATCCATCGGCAGTTTCACCAGCCAGTTCGGGATGTTTTCCCCATAGACCCAGACCGGACCGCTTTCGCCGAGGCGCAGATAGTGGGCATGCCCCTGTTCGCCGAGCGCCGTGGTGCCGCCGACATGCAGGTCATGACCCATGATATGCTGGGTGGAGAGGATGCAGGTCTTCCAGTCGATGCTGTTCGACGTCGGGGTGGCTGCGGTGCTGGGCAGTGGACGGCGGAAGACGCCTCGGGTGATGCGGTCCAGCCAGCCGCGCTTCACATAGTCACGGAAACTCTCATAGGCGATGCCTTGGGAGACGAGCCATGCGGCATCGACCAGATACCCGGCAGGCACGGCATCGAGCAGTTTCTTCAGATTCTGTGATCTTGCGGCGTCCATGGTGCCTAAAGTGACAGATCTTCAAAGAGGCATCCACGGTTTTCTTTGATGAGGATGCTTTTTCAGCGTTATGGACGCTCCAGCATCACCATTTCCAAAGAACCGAGGGGTTAGCCCAAGTGGAGGAAGATCTGAAGACGCTGGGTCGAGAGACGACTACGACTTGCGGTGGTTGCCGAAGGTCGCAGCGGTGTACCTCCCAGCGTGCCGTCGGACCAGGACTTGGTCCTTCGGGCAGGAGTTTGACCGAGGTTGATGTCCTGACGGCCCAATCTGCCAACCTATAGGTTGGCAACTACGCTCGGTTTGCCAAGCCACGATATGGCAGAAGCTCCGGAAGGCCGGAGCCAGCCGGTGCCGTCTTCACTTGTTCCCGTCGATCCACTTCGACATCAGCCCCTTATCGCGGAAGCATTCGTCCGGAACGGCGCGGCGCTTGATGCGGGCGAGCTTCTTCGCGAAGGCCACCTGCTTCGAGGTCGGCAGCCGGTCCATGTCCGAGACCGGTTTCAGCTGGGCCTGCGCATCGATCCAGGCGCTCAGCGACCGGCGGTCCTGCTGGACCTCCCATGGCAGGAGGGTCTGGTTGCGCAGGGCGAGCGACCGCGCATAGGCGATTTGCTTGGGCGTCGCGGGCAGAGCGTGCGTGGTGCTGTCCATCGGGAACCCCCTTTCTGGCTTGGCTCTGAATATAGAACATAACAGGAACAAAATCAACTGAAGCGTCTACGACGCACTGGTTCGAGAGGGAGAGATGGGCCGGGGAAGATCAGGCCTGAGGGTGCCCGAGAGAGGGCGTCCGAGCCTGATCCCGTCCCTCATTCCGGAGTTTCCCGATGACCTATCTCGCGCCTGTTGCGCCTCCCGTTCCTGTTCCATCCACTGAACCCGCGCCCGCGATCCTCGCCGTTGCCGAAGCGCTGCAGCCCGATCTCGCCCAAGGCTTCCAGATCGACGCGCTGCGTCTGCGCCTCGAGATGGAACGCGCATTTGGCGGCTCCGATGCCGATGGTGCCTGGGACTGGAAGCTCGCCTATGAGGCAGGCGAGGTGGCGCTGGTCCTCTTCCTGCGGAAGTTCGGCCGTGCACTCCTGGCCCGGGCCGGCTCGCCTGCCGCGCTGCTGCCGATCCTCGCCAAGGTGGCGGGCCTCTTGCCCACGCACACCCGCCGCTCGGAGGAGATGGAGCGCTTCCAGCAATTCTCGACGCCGCTGCCAATGGGGATCGCCGCTCTCTCCGCGGCGCAGATCACGCAGCGTGACCTCGTCCTCGAGCCATCGGCCGGAACCGGACTTCTGGCAATTCTCGCCGAGATCGCGGGCGGCAGTCTGATGCTGAACGAGCTGGCCGACGTCCGCGCCGATCTTCTGCGTCTTGTGTTTCCGGGGCGTCCGGTCACTACCTTCGACGCAGCACAAATCGACGATCATCTGGACGTGGGCGTCCGCCCGAGCGTCATCCTGATGAACCCGCCGTTCTCGGCGGTAGCCCATGTCGATGGCCGGACGACCGAGGCGACGGCGCGGCATCTGCGCTCGTCGCTTGCGCGGCTGGCCCCCGGCGGGCGTCTGGTCGCAATCACCGGTGCCGGTTTCGCGCCGGATGCGCCCGCCTGGGTGGAAACCTTCGGTCGCCTGACCGAGACGGCCCATCTGGTGTTCACCGGCGCTGTGTCGGGCGCTGCTTTCGCCAAGCACGGCACCAGCTTCGAGACGCGCATCTCGGTCTTCGACAAATGCCGAGGCGGCGAACGGGGTGGCATCACCGCCGATCTGGAGCGCCCGATATCGCCGGATGTGGTCAGCCTGCTGTCGCTGATCACCACCCACGTCCCCCCGCGCCTCGAGCTGGAGCAAGCGGCATCAGCGGGGCAGGTCCGCTCTTCCCCCTTCCCGGGAAACTCTACCCGCGCCACGCGCCCCGCCATCGGCACATCGCGCGCCACGCTCGCAACACCCCTCGCCACCACTGGCGCGCAGCTCGAGGCCAAAGACCTCGCCTACGCGCTGCGCGAGACAGTGGACGATCTCGGCTCTGCCCGCCTTTCTGACGCGATCTACGAGACCTTCCGCCTGCAGGCCATCGACATCCCCGGTGCGGCACCGCATCCGACCAAGCTCGTGCAGTCGGCGGCCATGACATCGGTCGCGCCCCCGAAACCCTCCTACCGCCCGAAACTCCCGGTGGCCGTCCTGCGCGACGGCCTGCTGTCCGATGCGCAGCTTGAGACCGTGATCTACGCGGGCGAGGCGCATTCCGCGCATCTCGCAGGGTCGTGGATCGTCGATGAGACCGGCGACATGGTCTCCGCTTCGCCCGATGATGACGCAGACGCCGTCCGCTTCCGCCGTGGCTTCTTCCTTGGCGATGGCACCGGCGCTGGCAAGGGCCGCCAATCTGCCGGGATCCTGCTTGACCACTGGTGCCAGGGTCGTCGCAAGGCGCTCTGGATCTCGAAGAGCGACAAGCTTCTGGAGGACGCGCAGCGCGACTGGTCTGCGCTTGGCCAAGAGCGGCTGTTGGTGACGCCGCTCTCGCGCTTCCCTCAGGGCCGCGACATCCCGCTTTCCGAGGGCATCCTCTTTACCACCTACGCAACGCTGCGCTCAGAAGAGCGCGGGGCCAAGAAGTCCCGCGTCGACCAGATCGTCGACTGGCTCGGGGCGGATTTCGACGGGGTGATCCTCTTTGACGAAAGCCATGCCATGGCGAATGCCGCCGGATCGAAGGGCGAGCGCGGCGACACGGAAGCCTCGCAGCAGGGCAGGGCGGGCCTGCGCCTGCAGCACAAGCTGCCGAATGCCCGTGTGGTCTATGTCTCGGCCACGGGTGCCACCACGGTCCACAACCTCGCCTATGCTCAGCGCCTCGGACTTTGGGGTGGCGAAGATTTCCCCTTCGCAACGCGCGCCGAATTCGTCGAGGCCATCGAAGCCGGTGGCGTGGCAGCCATGGAGGTCCTCGCCCGCGACCTGCGGTCGCTCGGTCTCTACACCGCACGCTCGCTCTCCTACGACGGCGTCGAATACGAGATGCTGGAACACGCGCTGACCCCAGAGCAGCGCGGCATCTACGATGCCTATGCCGGGGCCTTCGCCATCATCCACAACAACCTCGCGGCCGCCATGGAAGCGGCCAATATCACGGGTGAGAACGCCACGCTGAACCGCCAGGCCAAATCTGCTGCCCGATCCGCCTTCGAGAGCGCGAAACAGCGCTTCTTCGGCCATCTGCTGACTAGCATGAAAACCCCCACCCTGATCGCCGCCATCGAGGCCGATCTGGCCGCAGGCCATGCGGCCGTCGTCCAGATCGTCTCGACCGGCGAGGCGCTGATGGAACGCCGCCTGTCGGAGATCCCGACCGACGAATGGAACGACATCCGCGTCGACATCACCCCGCGCGAGTACGTCTTATCCGGAGTTCCGGATAAGACATAATATGCCGCGTCCGCGTTATGCAGAGCGCGGCGCTTCATGTCGTTGATATGCTGATTCATTTTGGGATCTCCACTTGGCATAATCATGATGCCTCTGCTCTCAACCGCAGAAGGACACCCCGACATGACCTCCCCCTCCTCTCACCCCGGCGGCACGACAGCCGCCGGTCGCAGAGGCATGCTTACAGCAGAGCCGTTTGGCCGCTATGGTCGGAGGAGGGGACAAAATGGCGGAATTCACAGGTGGTGGATAACAGCAGCACGGCAACAGAATTGGCGCGGGTTCGGGCGCGACTTGCCGAGTTGGCTGAAGAGCAACGGCAGCTTCACCAGGCTCTTTCGGCGTTGGAGTCCCAGCAGGCCGCAGAAACAGCGGCACAAACTAAGCGTCCGTCATTCGAAAACGCCCCGGTCACGAACACGTCGACATCGGACGAAAAGGTCGAACTGTTTCGACGCCTGTTTGCTGGCCGCCCGGACGTATTCCCGGTGCGATGGGAAAACCGCAAGACAGGGCGCGCCGGGTATTCACCCGCCTGCTTCAATGAATGGGTGAAAGGCATCTGCGGAAAGCCGACCGTCAAATGCGGAGACTGCAAGCATCAGCGGTTCATACCTCCTGACGTCGGCATCATTGAACGGCACCTGCGGGGCGGCGACGGTCATTCGGCCAACTTCGTTGCGGGCGTCTACCCGTTGCAGCGGGACGACACCTGCTGGTTCCTTGCCGCAGATTTTGACAAGGTGTCTTGGGCGGAGGACGCCAGTGCCCTGCTTGAAACTTGTCGGGCGAAGGGCGTGCCTGCTGCACTGGAACGGTCCCGATCAGGCAATGGCGGCCATGTCTGGTTCTTCTTCGCCGAACCGGTATCGGCTCGGGCGGCCCGTCAGCTTGGATCGGCGCTGATCACGGAGACGATGGAGAAGCGACCGGAGATCGGTTTTGCGTCTTATGACCGCCTCTTCCCGAACCAGGACACGATGCCCGTTGGCGGCTTTGGAAATCTGATCGCCTTGCCGCTGCAATATTTTGCGCGAAAGGACGGCAACAGCGTCTTCCTTGATCCGGATCTGCGGCCATACGACGATCAGTGGGCGTACCTGTCCACTCTGCCAAGAATGCCGACCGAGGCAGTGGCCAACATTGTGGCGGCCGCAGAGGCCTCTGGTCAGGTGCTGGCAGTCCGGATGCCGGTTGGAGATGAAAATGCTGACGAGCCCTGGAAAATGTCCCCGGCGCGCCGCCCGAAAGCAAAGCCTGCGGGCGTGGTGATCCCGGACACCATCAAGGTGACTGTCGGCGATCAGGTCTACATCGACCGAACTGGGTTGCCCCCTCCCATGATTGCCCAACTAATACGGGTCGCTGCATTCCAGAACCCCGAATTCTATCGAGCACAGGCTATGCGACTGCCCACATTTGGAAAGCCCCGCGTGGTGTCCTGCGCAGAACTGCACCCCCGGCACATCGCCTTGCCTCGGGGCTGCTTTGATGAGGCGGTTGAAGTCCTGACCGAACACGGTGCGCAGGCAGAACTGGACGACCAGCGCAGCGATGGAACCCCGCTGCCGAACACGGTTCAGTTCCTTGGTGAACTTCGGCCGCCGCAACAACGCGCCTTCGAGTCCCTCACCGGGCATGATACTGGCGTTCTGGCCGCGACCACGGCCTTCGGCAAAACCGTCGTCGCGTCGGCCCTGATTGGTCATCGCGCCCGAAACACGCTGGTTTTGGTCCATCGTCGGGAACTTCTCGACCAGTGGGTTGAGCGGCTGAAGACCTTCCTTCAGATCGACCCCAAGCAAATCGGCACAATTGGCGGGGGACGGCGGAAACCGACAGGCATGATCGATGTGGCGCTTATCCAGAGCCTGGTCAGAAACGGCGAGGTCGACGACATCGTGGCTGACTACGGCCAGTTGATCGTCGACGAATGCCACCACCTGTCTGCGGCGAGTTTTGAACTTGTCGCGCGCAGAACGAAGGCGCGCTATGTGGTCGGTTTGTCGGCAACCGTCGCTCGAAAAGACGGGCACCATCCCATCATCTTCATGCAATGCGGCCCCGTACGGCATCAGGTTCATGCCAGATCGCAGGCTGCTGAGAGCGGCATTCGGCATCGGGCGCGTGAGCGCCACACCCGGTTCAAACTGCCTGAAGTGCTTGCGATGGCGGAACGGCCCGCGATGCCCGCGATCTATGCCGCCTTGGCTGAAGATGCCGGTCGAAATGATCAGATCTTTGATGATGTGCTGAAATCTCTTGAGGCGAAGCGGTCACCGATCGTGCTGACCGAGCGCAAAGACCATCTGGATTATCTGCAGCAGCGGTTCTCCAAGTTTGCGAAGAATCTGGTCGTGCTACGGGGTGGCATGTCGGCAAAAGACCGGAAGTCTGCCGCCGCCGCGCTGAATGTCCCCTATGACGAGGAGCGGTTGATCCTGGCGACGGGACGCTACATTGGCGAGGGCTTTGACGACCCTCGGCTCGACACCTTGTTCCTGACGATGCCGATCGCGTGGAAGGGGACGCTTGCGCAGTATGTTGGCCGTCTGCACCGACAGCATGACGGCAAGAAGGATGTTCTGGTCGTGGATTACGTCGACAGTGCTGTGCCTGTGCTGGCGAGAATGGCAGCAAAACGGCGGTCGGGATACCGTGCACTTGGCTATGTGATGGAATAGCAGCGCCCCACCCTGTGCGGGACGCTGCTAGTATGTGGGCCAGCAAGATCTCAGGACGGTGCGATGGTCATTGCCGGGTCTTCGTACTCGTCGCGGTCGCAAGTATTGCCATCAGCTTGTCCGACGGCGGCCGAAACTTGCCAGGCTTGATCAGTGGGGCATGATGCGCATCGAGAAGAGCAAGCTTCTCGGTCGGGTCCGCGCGCAAGTACATCTCGGTCGTCTGGAGGCTGGCATGACCCAGCCAAAGGGCGACCTTGCGGACATCACCTGTAGCCTGCAGCGTGTGCATGGCGCAGCTGTGCCGGAGCACATGCGGGGTCACGTGCTTGTCGGCAATCGAAGGGGCCGTGCGTTCCGCCACGACGACATGTTGGCGGAGCCGGTAGGCAAATCCATCCCGCGTCATTGGACCACCATCGCGGTTCAGGAACAGTTCCGGCCCGACATCGTTGGGACGGACGGCCAGCCAAGCCCGAATGGCTGCTTGCGTCTCCTTCCAGAGCGGCAACACCCGCTCCCGACGGCCCTTCCCAAGCACCCGGATATTTGCGAACGAGCCCCGCGGGAAATCGTCCATCCGAACAGCGAGAAGTTCAGACGCCCGCAGTCCTGCGGCATAGGCCAGGTGAAGCATCGCCCGATCACGCAGCCCAGCCGGCGCTCTGCCGTTCGGGGCTGCAAGCAAGGCGCGCACCTCGTCCTTCGTCAGGTAGTCGATCAGCTTTACATCCGCGCGTTTGACGGGCAGCGACCTGATCATCATCGCCTGTTCGAGGCAGGCTGGACGCCTTGGTTCAAGGAAGCGGAAAAACGCCTTGATCGCTGCCAGCCGGGCATTGCGGGATCGCACGGTATTGGCTCGACCCTCTTCGATGTGCTCGAGAAAGGCCCTGATCAGGCTGACGTCGAGATCCTCGATCGCAAGGTCAGAAGGCTGTCGTTTGAGGCGTGTGGCCGCAAACCGCAGCAGGAGTGTGAACGCGTGGGCATAGGCGGCGATGGTATGTTGGCTGGCGCCACGCTCATCGGGCAGGTGCTTCTGCAGGAAAGCCGACAGGTCCGGCGCGAGCGGGGTCATGCTGCACCCCCGATCCACGTCTCTTCCGCCCTTGCCGCGATCATTTGCAGCAAGACGGGGGTGGCTTCGAGATACCAATAGGTATTGGCGATATCGACATGACCGAGATAGGTGCTCAGGGCCCGCATGTGCCGCAGGACCGACTGCAAATCGTTCCCGCAGGTCTCCAGAGACCGAACCGCGAAGGTATGGCGCAAATCGTGTAGCCGGGGGCCGGGACCATTCGGATTGCGGTAACCGAGCTTGCGCACGATCCGTACGAAGACCACGTGTGCTCTCGTCGCTGTCGGCGCGTGACCATGCCCGAGCACGAAAAGATCATGACCGGCATCACGGACGATGCGCCGCTGATCGAGATAGCGCTCCAACGCTGCACGGGTCGAGGCGTGAAGAGGGACGAGGCGGCTCTTGCCAAATTTGCCCCTGCGGATCATCAGGCCATCCTCCGTCAGGTCGTCGCAACGCAGGGACAATGCTTCCGAGATGCGCAGACCTGTCGAAGCCAACAATCCGAACAGCGTGTGATAGGTCTGCGGGCTGATCGGAGACAGGCCCGGAACCAGCAGCGCCTCCGCCAGGATGCCACTTATCTGGTCTTGCGAAAGGATGTGGGGCGCAGGTCGGCGGCGCCTTGACCGGCCGAATAATCCTGCCACTGGAACCTCGTGCTGCGCGTCCTCTGCATGCAGGAACATCGCGAAGGCGCGGGCCTGATCATATCGGTCTTGTGCAGAATTGGGCGTGGCCGCCCTGCCTGCCCACTCGAGGATTAGTGCCGCGGTTAAATGCGGATCGGTCCGGTCGGCAGCAAATGCGGCGAACTCGCGCAATGACCTCTCATGTTTGGCAAACCCTTTTCCAAGGGCGCGATGAAGGTTGATGTAGCGGTCGACATGGCGATGCATCATGCTGCGTACCCCGGCCAAGGCTGGACCACGGCCCCCAGCATATCGATATCGACCTTGGCGTAGATTGCGGTTGTGTCGCGTGAAGCGTGGCGCAGCGCGGCCCCAATCTGATCCAGTTCCGCCCCACTGCGCAGCCATGTCGAAGCCAGCGAGTGCCGAAACACATGTGCGCCGGTCGGCAGGCCGACGAAGCCGCCGCGGGAAAGGACTCGAGAGACGATACCGGCGATCTCGGCCGATGAGCGAAATGGGGTGAAAGGGGCTTGGACGCGTAAGAAGACCCGATCGGACGCAACCACCGGACGCGCGTCCTCGATATAGGCGAGCAGCGCATCACCGACGTCTTGCGGCAAAGGCATAAACACCCCACGTCGGCTTTTGCCGTGCAATCGCAACCTGCTCGCGCGCCAGTCGATGTCGCGGAGATGGAGTTGCCAGATATCGCCTGCTCGCAGGGCCATCCGCGCGAGAAGCAGGATGATGGCGCGGTCCCGCACCTCGACCCCTGTGCCTGTGCCGCAGGACGCGACGATCTGTTCGATGGTCGAAGCCGGGATCGTCTTTGGGACGGTCGAAAGCCTGCGTCGCACCCCTGACGGCACCGCAAGAAGCAGCGACGGAGCACACAACCCCTCGCCGATCATGAAACGCAAGAATGTGCGCAAGACTGTTATCGTCATGCGGACTGACGATCGGGAGCGGTCCTCGCCTTGATCCAGAACGATCGAGCGGACGGCCGCAGCGGTGATCCCCTGCGGTTCCGATCCAAGCTTTGTCAGCCAGCGGCCCAACTCATGCTGATAGCGCCGGGCCGTCTCTGACGTAGCGCCGCGCTCCCGGCGCAGCCAAGTGGTAAAAGTGGCGACGCGTGGATCGGCCGGTAATTCCGTGGACACGACCACCGGGATTACCCCCTCCTCTCTGAGGAAAAACACGAAGGCGCGGGCACCACGGCGGCGATCCTCATTGCCGGTGCCTTCGATCCGCTTGCCGCGTTTGGTCTTGATCCCGCACTGGCAGTCGTGATGGGCAAACTGCTCGATCACGTCGACATCGATTTGGCTGGTCGGAATACGTCGCTGCAGAGCCCATTCCGCAAAATGCCGCGCCTGACTCATGCGAGAGTTGTAGGTGACCTTGCCGTAGCCTTGGCCAGCAAGCCACGCGGAAAAGCCGGCCAAATGCGGGCCAAGCCGGGCAACCTCGTCTGGAATGGCCACATGGCCGGTGTCCTCCAGATAGCGAAGAAACCTCCGGACCTCGGTGATGTAAGCGGGGTCCCGCAACTGCGCGGCGCTATAGCGGCCGCACCGGCAGCGGTGTCGCGCAAAACGACTGATCGCCGCAGTATCAAGATCCCTGATCGCGA
>Ga0209570_1001453_pt1 | contig 12888 bp, 8 predicted proteins | sample EBPBio172007_DNA_FD_185861 | JGI IMG/M metagenome (GOLD analysis project Ga0209570, IMG submission 185861) | Wastewater treatment Type I Accumulibacter community from EBPR Bioreactor in Madison, WI, USA - Reactor 1_9/17/2007_ DNA (SPAdes)... | ecosystem: Engineered > Bioreactor > EBPR >... | reverse complement strand
CGCCAAGCCCAATCCCCATTTCCGCCCGCGACGGGGCGAGCCCGTCCTGGCCTTCGACGTGCTCGACGAACTCGGGGTGGCGCCGACGATCATCGAGATCAGCCGCGAGGGCCATCGCCGCACCCGCGAGGCCCTTTGCCTGCTGCTGCCGCTTCTGGCTGGAGAGCGCGAAGACTACGCCCCGGCCTTCGCCGATGATCCCATGCCGCTGGAGACCATGGCCGGGCCAGTGCCGGGCTGGGCGCTCGACGCCTATACCCGTGAGGGGAAAGCGGCGCTCCGCCGGTTCCTCGGCACCCAAGCAGGCTTGGCGACATGGACGCGCCGCCACCTGCCACCCGGCCAGCGCCTGCCGCTCCTCGCCCGCGTGGTGTTTCACGTCGAGGGCGGGTTGCTGGTCAACCGTCGCCGAACCGTGCTGTCCGATCAGCTACGCCGCATCAACGAGGAGGAGGCTTCGGGCGGCGCAGCCGAAGCGACGCGGAAGGCCATGGGCCTGATGCGCGACGACCTGCCGATCCTGAACACCATCCGCGCCGAGATCATGGAGGCCCAGAGCGATGCTTGAGATGGTCCTAACCCGTGATCATGTTTCCTTATCACGCCCTACAAAGGAGGTTTTGCACACTTCTGCAATCCGTTGCATTCGGGATGACGAGGCCGAGCAGATCGAAGACCTTCTTCGTTACAGTCTCGCGGCGAACACGATCCGCGCGCATCAGTCCGACATGCAACATTACTTGGGCAGGGGCGGCAAAGTTCCTGCCACGCCCTCTGAGGTTGCCGCCTACATCGCTGCCTTCGCGGGCAAGCTCGCGGTCTCGACCATCGAGCGGCGCATCGCCACGCTCTCCAAGGCCCACGACACGCTCGGGGCGGAGAACCCTTGCCGCTCGCCGCTGGTGCAAACCACGCTTCGAGGCCTCCGCAGAAAATTCGGTACCGCGCAGAAGCAGGCCAAGCCGCTGGTGAAGGACGAGTTGTTCGCCATCCTCGATCCTCTGGGTGACGGCATGAAGGACGTGCGCGACAAAGCGCTCTTGCTCCTCGGCTTCGCGGGCGGCTTCCGGCGCTCTGAGTTGATCCGGCTGGACGTGGCCGACATCGAGTATGCCCGGCAGGGCATCATCATCACGCTCCGACAGAGTAAAACCGATCAGGAGGGCGCAGGACGCAAGATCGGTATCCCCCATGGCCGCACGCGTCACTGCCCCGTCGCTGCCCTTACGGCGTGGCTGATGCGCTCCGGCATCACCGAGGGCGCGATTTTCCACCCGATCAACCGGCACAGCCAGCTACAGCCCGAACGCCTGTCAGGTGATGCCGTCTCCGAGGTCATCCGCGAGCGCCTCGCCGCAGTTGGCATTGATCCCACCGGTTACAGCGGGCATTCACTCCGGGCGGGCTTCGCCACCAGCGCCGCTCAGGCCGGGGCGTCCACCTTGAAAATCCGCGCTCAGACGGGCCACGCCAGTGACGCTATGCTCAAGCGCTACATCCGCGACGGCGAGCTATTTGTCGGCAACGCGGCGGGCGTGGTGCTGTAGAATGTTGGCTTGACGCCACCCTCTAGGTCCCTGACTATTTGCAAGTTGGGCTAGATTCGAGCAGCGCTTCAGGTTGTCTCGATAGCAGCGTGTTGGCTTTTGCCTACGAAAAAGATCTTGCAGTTTTCCAAAAGATTTATTGAAAGATTCCTGTATTCTGGGTGGGAGCATTCGTGGGTCGCCAAACAACCAAGCTACGAGCTATCGACCTCTATTCCGGCGTCGGCGGCTGGGCATTGGGGTTACGTCTCGCGAACATCGAAGTAGTCGCTTCCTATGAGAAATGGGGGCCTGCTAACGAGACAAACTTCAAAAATAACTTCCATCAAGCGCAAACAGTGGACATTCGCCGGTTGGCACTTGCGGACATCCCGAACAACATAGACATCGTTGTTGGCAGCCCTCCCTGCACTCAATTCTCCTACAGCAACCGTGGCGGGGGCGGTGACATCGCCGATGGCCTTGAAGATGTGAAGCGCTTCCTGACAATTGTCGACCACTTGAAGCCGCATGTCTGGGCTATGGAGAACGTGCCCCGTGTGGCCAAAATCATCGAATCGGAGCTCAAGAAGGGCGGATTGCTCGAGGAGTTCCGTCATTTGGGCTGCTTCACTCATATCATTGACATGGCCGACTACGGCCTGCCACAGCGGCGGCGTCGGTGCATCGCTGGCAATTTCGACTTCAGCCTTTTGGAAACCTACAAGGCCAAAACGACACCACGCCTACTTGGTGATGTGATCCGCTCACTGACTGGTGATACCGTCGTTGATCCAATATTTGGCATCGAATTACCTCGCGACGAACTGACCGATCATGTCGCGGAAGACGTCCTTAACTCCGAAGAGGTCAGGATCAACCGATCAAACAAGACAAGGCACACAGTTTACAATGCCATGCCGTTTCCCGATCCGTTGGACAGGACCGTGCGGACGATCACCGCAACGTGCACGCGTGTGTCGCGCGAGAGCATCGTCATTGCGACCGAATCTGAGCAGGGGGAGTACAGGAGGCTGACTCTGCGAGAACGGGCCAGTCTCCAAGGCTTTCCGATAACCTTTCAATTCTACGGCGCAAACTATGGCCAGAAACTAAGAATGATCGGAAATGCCGTGCCACCCGCGTTTTCCTATCTGATGGGGCACGCCCTCCAGGGTCACTTGGCGGACAACGTGCAACCCTTGGCGGAAGCCGCCCAAACTTTGGTGCGACCTATTCCCGCGCCAGTGGAGACACCACCAGATCGCGCGGGAACGCGTTATCCCACCACCCGGACCTTTCGGTTCGCGATACCCAGCCTTCAGCTTAAGAGCGGTGTCCGCTTTGAGTTGAGGAATTATCATAGCGGCCCCAATGCCGGATGGGAGGTTGCCTTCTACTTCGGAACCTCGAAAAATATTCTCAGCCTCACGTTGGAGCGCTCCTTGGCGCGGCTGTTAGCATCGGCCATGTCGCCTCAGCTGACAGAAGCAGTTGCCGCCCCTCTCAAAAATCTCATGGATTACATATTGATGGCCGACATTCACAACTTGCAGGCTGTCTGGAGCCATCATGGGCCAGGCGGCACACGGCCTTTCATGGTGTTGGACAAGCTGAGCGAGACAGGCGCAAGCTTGATCGATGCTCTGGCAGATCATGGCGCTGAAGCGCAGCGCCTGATCCTCTTGGCACTCGAGCATGAATACCGCGACGGCCTCGCTGATATCCCGGGTGTGCCGAAACTCCAGCGCAACGCAAGCTTGATCCTTGCCGGTCTGGTTATCGCGTCGCACGTCAATCCGAACCTCGCAGAACGGCTAAGAATCTCGCGCAAGGAGAAGGCTACAAAGAGTTCAATGCGGTAAAAATCACGACCTCCATCCTATTCCGAAGTGAATTCATTTAGAAGATGAGGCTCCTGAGGTCGCACAAAATTGCTTAATCGTCTGAGAGTTTATGTAGAAGGATATTGAATGGCCGCAGTTGGTGCCCTTAGAATTATTGTATCCAGGTCACCGGTACAATCGATATATGTCGCAGCCAGATAAATATTGGCGGGGGATAGGAATAGATGGAGCAGGGATTCATCGAGGCAAGTGACGAGGAATCCGTTCGCTACTTGGTTGCGGAGCGGTTCGTGCGATGGTTGGAGCAACGCGTCCAAGTCGACGCACGAGGCGATGACGTCTCGTTCTCACCAGTGGACCCTACCGGTCGGTTCTGGTTGGGCCGCATCGGCCCCAAGGACTTCGTCACCTTAGCTGATGAACGTCAAGACCGGCTTGAGCCGTGTGCAATTGGGCTGCGAATGAGACCTGCGGAAGTGGGGCCATGGCGTTTCACGGTCCATGTCGGTCTTGTGCTCTGGCGCCGGCGTCGGGCCGACGAGGGTAGCGGTTTTCGCTGGGCCTGGGAGAAGTCCGAGCGTATTGAGGTTTCGCTGCATCTAGAAACACCACACGAGGTCGGTGATCAGGTGCATGGCGCTGATATCTTCGGCAACGCCTTTGTCGCGGCTGAAGCCCAATCACTCTCCGCTGAGATCAGGACAAGGGTTTCAGATCGCGGCGGCTACCCTACCCTGGAGTTGACCTTCGTTAACACTAGCCCTGAGGACGAAGACTTAGCCAAAGGGCGCTTCTTTGAAGCGGACCTTTCGGTTGAAGGTCTCCTCCGCATGCCCTTCCAACTTGAGGCCTTGCCTGACAGCTTTCGGTTCAACCGCAATGTTGAAGCCTACGGCATAAATTGCGGCTTCTCTGTTGATGACGATGGCCGCATACGGACGTGCGACGGCCCTGCCAAGGATCGCGCCCGACCAGAGTTCTGGCCATCGGACGACCCAGAACCGAGCTTGGACTTCGATTCGCTGGCCGCCAATCCGGTGACCACCGCTCGGGATTTGTTAAGGGTGTTTTGTGCCTGGGGGAACGGAGTCTGGAGTGAAGGCGCATTGGCAGAACGCGCTGCCGGAGAGAGGTGGTCCGACGGGATGCGCATCGAGGCCGCTAAAGCTCGGAGCGAATTCGAGGATGAGATCAAACGTATTCGTCAGGGCGTTGAGCTGTTGGAAGCGGATGAGCAGCTTCGAAAAGCTTTCTGTCTTATGAACCGCGCTATGGCGATTTCTGCACGCGGGCGATATACGAAGTGGCGTCCATTCCAGTTCGCTTTCCTCCTAGCGAACCTCCGTTGCTTGGTCGACCGGGTTGATGAAAGCGACGTTGTCGACATCGTGTGGTTTGCCACCGGCGGCGGAAAGACTGAAACCTATTTGGGGCTACTGCTGACCGCCGCCTTCCTGGATCGGATGCGAGGGAAGCTTTCTGGCGTCACAGCCTGGTCCCGGTTCCCCCTCAGGATGTTATCTCTCCAGCAGACCCAGCGTTTTGCCAACGCGCTAGCCGCCGCGGAGTTGGTCCGGCGCGATGTTGGGATCAAAGGCGATCCATTCTCACTCGGCTTCTTGGTCGGCGGCGGCGCTACGCCCAATCGCATTAAGAAGGAGAGCGAGCGCGCTAACGAGGACGCGGACAAAATTGAGGAGATGGAGAACCCATTCAAGCTCCTTGATGCATGTCCGTTTTGTCGAGAGCGGAGCGTCACCACCAGCTTCGATCGCGTACGGTGGAGGCTGGACCATCGATGCATGAATGCTAGTTGCCCCGTGGCTGGAGAAGCACTGCCGGTTCATGTGGTCGACGACGAAATATGGCGCTTCCTCCCGACCATCGTCATAGGAACGCTTGATAAGGCAGCCAACATCTCCCGTCACACAGGCATGCGTGGGCTCCTAGGTGCGCCGATGGGTAAGTGCTCAAAACCAGGACATGGCTACACCTACGCCAAGCGAGCCGAGTTCCCGACTGGTTGCTTGGTTCCGGATTGTAAGGCAGCTACATCGGCGTTGTCCATGGAGGCTGACCTCTTCCCGCCGAGCTTTCGCCTGCAGGACGAGTTACACCTCTTGCGAGACAGTCTTGGTGCCGTGGATGCGCACTATGAGTGTGCCATGGACGGCATCCAGGAAGAGCTGTCCGGGCAGAAGCCGAAGATACTGGCGTCCTCAGCGACACTATCCGGGTATCTGAAGCAGGTGGATGTACTTTATCGTCGACAAGCCCGCGTCTTCCCGCAACCGCCACCCACCGATGGCGCAGGCTTTTGGGCCGCCGACTCGAACAGGCTAATGCGCCGGTATGTAGCGTTTGCGCCTCGTCGACTAACAGTAGAATTCGTTGTTGATCGGCTCATTGTCACGCTGCAGTCGTCGATCCGACGGCTAATCCAGGAGCCCAATCGGCTGTGTGAGGAGCTTCGCGTAGATACCAGCTACGCGGACTTTCTAATCGACCTGTACGGAACGAACGTCGTCTACGGCAATACCTTGCAGGACATCGACGCAGTCGTCCGCTCCTCAGAAACCCAATACGCCGAACTCACGCCGCCTCCAAACGTCGCGACACTGACCGGTCGGACGGATTTCGATGACGTACGTAAGACTCTTGACCGGCTTGAACACCCCGAGGCGGATTTCAATCAGCGGCTCCATTTAATCGCCGCTTCCTCGATGATGTCTCACGGCGTCGACATCGACCGGCTCAACGTAATGATCATGTTGGCCTTCCCGTTAGGTGTGGCCGAATTCATTCAGGCGACAGCGCGCGTAGGCCGCAGATGGCCTGCAATAGTTATCGTTGTGCCGAAGATGACACGCGAGCGGGATGCCAGTGTCTATCGCTCATTCCCGCAGTTTGTGTCGCACGGAGATCGGTTCGTCGAGCCCATTCCCATCACGCGCAAGAGCCGACGCGTCTTGGAACGGACGGTCTCGGGTCTGGAACTAGCACGCATCACTTTGGTGCACGAGCCCACCACGGGTGACCGGGTCACCACCATCAAGGCGCTCAATAACTTGGTTAGGCAGAAGCCCGATCTTCTACAGCAGGATGAGCTAGCGATCGCGACGGCACTGGGACTGACGGAGGAAGACGAGTTCATGCGGGACCAGCTCCATCGCTGGTTTGAGATGTTCCAACGCAACTTAAGGGAGCCTCCGGCCGATTCCCGATTCCTGTCCGACCTATCACCTACAGGTCACCCGATGACATCATTGCGCGATGTTGAGGAGCAGGCGCCGGTCAAGGGAGACAGCACAAAATGAGGGAGTCTCGTAGCGCGTCGCAAATCCTCTTCGGTCACCTGCCTGAGCAAACAGTGGACGCCGCCGGCGGCATCTGGAAGGTTAAGCGCTGGAACGACCCCAAGGTGGAGCATTCGATTGACACAGGCGCCCTCCGGGAAGAACTAATCCGCGCGGCGTTGCCATGGCGTGACAACTCCCAGGACGGTGGGTTCGTAGATGACCTCTATCAGCAGCGTCCTGTCCGCGTGCGTTCACTCAATAAGGACCAGGGTATCTGGTGTGAACCCTTCCCGCGCCTATACCTCTGCCAAAACTGCAAGCGCCTGCACGATGAGCCTATTGGCCGTTGCGAGTGCGGCTCGCGACGACGGAGAGGCCAACTTCCATTTGTAGGTTACCACGATGCGTGCGGGGCCATAAAAACGCCGTACGTCCGCAAGTGCCAAAGATGCCAACAGCGTGCTGTGCGTTTCCCAGGGACCGCATCAGCCGCAGAGCTGATCTTCTACTGCCCTGTCTGCAACGACGTAATTCATCGAGGCTTCGGCGCAGCCTGTGACTGCGACCATGGCGGGGCGCTATCATTTACGGTCCACCGATCTGGCACGGTCTTCAAACCGCGCGGCATCAGTATGATTAACCCACCGAAACGCGAAATTCTGACGCAGATCGAACAAGCGGGTGGTGGAGAACGAGCCCTTGAATGGGTGATGTCGGGGATGACTGGACGCCGGCTGGCTGACTCTGCGCCGACACAAAGTCCGGAATCAATCCGACGGCTATTGGAGGATCGCGGCTTCGACGCCGCCACGATCGATGCGATGGTCGCGGCTATGCCTGCCGGACCCGCCACACATACTACGGGGCCTACCCTGCCAACATTAATCCGCAGTGTTGCAGAACGCGAAGCCCGGCAGATCGCCCTGGCGACTTTCGAGAGCCGCATGACAATCCCCGACCTTCTGTCGCGCGCGGAAGCCGCATCAGTACGGCACCTATACGAGACGACTTATCCGGCAGCGATCACGCGCAGTGGGCTCGAGCGTATTGAACTGATCGACAAATTCCCCGTGCTCACAGCACAATTCGGTTACACGCGTGGTCCCTCCGGCCCAGGCGAAGGTAGGCTAAGGACCTATCGTGACCCGAGTGGGGATTACACTGTCTACGGCGAACTTGCACAGACAGAAGCTCTGTTCCTCCGCCTTGATCCACTCAAGGTGCACACATGGTTGGTTGGGCGAGGTCTCTCCATCGGCCCGGCTGGGGACGCTCGAACTGCCTCAACCGCGATCGTGTCAGCGATGGGGCCGCCAGAAACCCCTACAGATGCGACGATGCGAGTGACCGAACTGGTCCACTCCTATTCGCATGCATTCATCAAGCGCGCAGCGGTATTCGCCGGCATCGAGCGCAGCGCCCTTTCCGAGGTCGTTTTGCCGACCGCATTATCGTTCTTTGTTTATGCAGCTGCACGAGGCGATTTCGTGCTTGGCGGCTTGCAAGCACTGTTTGAGTCAGAACTACATCAATTATTGGACGGATTAGTCGAAGATGAGCATCGATGTGCGTTAGATCCTGGATGCGAGGAAACAGGAGCTGCATGCGCAGTCTGCCTACATCTCGGTGAACCGTCCTGCCGAATGTTCAACACCTCTCTATCGCGCAAAGTGCTGGCCGGTGGCGCTGGCTATTTCGACATCACAGCTAAGCCCAGCTGACCGCCTTCTTGGTCGCCTCTGACCCAACGACTATCAAGTGTGATCGTGCGCGGCTCATCCCGACATATGCCTGCACTTGGTTGGCCGGTCCATTGTTCTCCGCGAGGACAAGGACAACTGCTGCAGCCTCCAGCCCCTTAAAACGAGACACACTTTCAACCGGCACGCCTCTGCTACCCCACTTGCCGAAGGAATAGGCACCGATTGACCTTTCTCGCAGCCGTTGCGCCAATGAAACATCCTCGCAGAGGACCACGATGCTCCTGGGCGTAAGTCCTTGGTCCAGCAGGGACTCGACCACAGCCAGGACATCAGATTCTCTCCGTGCGGGATCAAGGGTTTGCCAGACCGGTTGAGGTCCGTTCACCCCACGGTCCTTACATTTCGCTCCGATCACCGCGGCCACACGCTCGGCAATAGGTCGAGTGTTCCGCATGTTGCGCGTAAGCTGGTAGACGAATGGTCGCCGCAAATCTCTTGACCATTCTCTTGCCCAGATGTCCTGTCGCGGGTCCGCAAACTCGAAAAAGGGAGCGTCCTGTTGGGATGCTATGAGGCAACGCAATGCGTCCAGCCATAGGGGTGAGAAATCCTGCGCTTCGTCAACAACGATAGCGTCGAATGCAGTCGCGGTCGTGGCACAGGCTTCGATCAGTAATTCTGGCGCATCTTGTTCCCACCAACTGGCATTTCTCTGGGCTGGGATTGGAAGACGGGCTTTAGCGGCCTCCGCCAAACAAATGGAATGGAAAGTACCGACGATTAGCGCTGGCGGGGAAGCAGTTCGCTTCCCCAAGTCTGCGCCTAGCAGCTCATTATAGCAGACTAACAGGGTGCGGAAGCCATCCTTTGCCAACTGCTGCGCCCGGGCCACAGCGAGAATGGTCTTCCCGGTACCTGCGCCACCGAGGATGAGCCCGCCGCGGCTAGCACGCAGGCCAGCGAATGCCTCTACTTGATCGGCGGTGAACACAAGTACTTCTTGTTCGACTTCTGCAAGCTGCACAGCAAGATTAGGAGCGGCTGACACGGTTGGTGCTAGAAGACTGACAAGCTTCGTCGCGTCTTGCGCTGAAAGCTTGCCCTCCAGGCCCCAGTGCTCAAAGCACGCATCTATTGTAGTAGCGATCGTATCCAGATCACGTTTGGAAAAACTGATTGCTGGAGAGCCTGCAGGGCCAACGTTCGGCAGTACTGCCATATGGGGGAAAGCCACTGCGTGTCCGACCCGGACCATTCTAGCCAGTCCGTTCTCCTTCAGCCAACTTAGTAGTGCATGCTTTGAGTCAGTGGCTTGCTCATAGGGGTTCTTAATCTCGTTCTGCTCGCCGTGCCGATTGATCGACGACCAGCGGCCCTCGCGAATCTCAATACCTCCGCCCTTAACCTCGAGCACCAGAAGGCCCCTCTTAGGGTGGATGATCACGAAGTCGGCTTCGCCATCACCCTGCCTTCCACCCCGCCGCGACTGCCAACTTACATGGTGAAGTACAATCCAATCGTCCGACAGCCGGCGAAGAGCGTTGGCTACCCGACGTTCGGAATCCTCTGACGGTTCGTCTTTCCCCAGTCCAAAGTAACGCACCATATTATGCATCCAAGAAGTCACGAAGATGCCGGCTTTTGCTTCGGCGTTTGAGCTTGCGCAGCGCCTTCGCCTCGATTTGACGTATGCGCTCGCGTGTCACCAAGAATTGTTGGCCGATCTCCTCTAAGGTGTGGTCCTTGCTCAAGCCGACGCCGAAACGTAGCCGCACGATTCGTTCCTCCCGTGGCGTGAGGGTAGAGAGCAGCTCTCTGATCTGTGCCTCGAGCTCGTATTGCGAGATAGTCTCAAACTGAGACGGACTATGGTCCGGCACGACCGAAAGTAGAGTTACGTCCTCTGTGATAGGAGAGTCGCCTTCGGCTACCTCTGTCGCCTGTACACGCCACAACAACTTCATCAAACGATCACGTTCGATCCCCAGTTCACGGGCGAGTTCGTCCTCGGTCGGCGTCCTACCGTTAGCAAAGGTAAGCCTCGATCGAGCTCGCCGAATCTTGGCGAGCTTCTCCCGCAAGTGCACTGGCAGTCGAACAATGCGGTCCTCATCTGCGATGGCTCGCTCGATACGCTGCTCGATCCACCACGTAGCGTAAGTCTTGAACCTGAACCCACGCTCTGGATCGTAGAGTTCAACTGCCCGAAGGAGCCCTATGAAACCCTCCTGTTGCAGGTCCTCAGTCGCGATAAACCGGCGTTCTCCGCGACGTCTGGCAAGCATTACTACGTAGCGAATATTCGACGAAACGAAAGCTTCCCTCGCCTTCTCCGCATCTCGTTTGACACGTCGGACATAACCTGCGTCCAGATGTGACGTGTTAGGCGGTAGCTGAGCAGCAAGCTGAATGCGGCGGCCCAGTTCGCGCTCTTCTGCGTGGGTGAGATAACGAACTTTCCTTTTAGAACCGGCGTCCTCGGCCGCGTCGTCGATTGGGACGCCCTCGTCGTCTTCGACGATGATGCACCCCGCGCTTACTAGCTGACTTTCGACCTCGATACATTCTGCGATAGAAAGCTGCTTGCGGAGATAGGTGCGATTGACGTCGTTGCGATTGAGCTGTCCCTCACCTCGTTCAGCATCAGCCATGAGTGATTTAATGACCCGCTCGACAAGATCAGGGCGGACTAGGTCAACAGACGGCTCGGCGCAGTTTGGAGCAGCAACGAGATCGTCCGACGCGTCGGCGGCGTCTTCGTCATTCTCCCACTCCTCTCCAGCCAATTCTTGCATTCTGCCCCCACCGCTGGAAGAACAGCGATCAGCGAGTTCAGCAAATTTGCCATTCAATGCATGAGAGCGTTGGATTATCGCTTGAGCAAGAGTGATCTTGTGATGGTGGCAAGAACTGCACCTTCGCAAGGTCGCCGACAGACCGCTTCTGGCATTGCGCTTCCGTCATCTTCATGTCCGCATCCTCACTAAGTTTCCTTGACAACGCACAGGCTTGGACTGGGCTCCAGCCCAATACAGCCTCGCCAGTGGCCGGGAGCAGTCAGCACCCTACCCATCAGTCCATTCTGACCAAGGCGCTCCTGAGCGATTTCACCCCTGCCAGTCCGCTGTTTGAGGGGCTGAGGCGTGACGCCGCGCCGGGTCTCCCCTGTGGCGCAGCAGCACGAGACCTGATGAATTTGAACCCGCCCACGGCCTCGCCATCGTGACGGCGCTGCTTGGCGCACGACATTGGTCGGGAAATTTAGCGGCGGCCTCACAGTTTGGTGAAGGGGGGGCCCACATGCTGGGCGGCCAGTGCATCGAGCTGGATGGCAACCAATTTCAGCTCATTGTTTGGCAGCTTCCGTGCTGCCGAGTTCACGCGAGCCAACAGCTTGTCCCGTTCCCCCGTTTCAGTGATTTCGCCAAAACCGAGCAGGTAATTGGGCGTCGTCTCCAGAACGGTAGCGATCTTCACGAGCGTCGCTAGGTCAGGCTCCCTCTCGTCATTGCAGTAGTTGTTGAACCGCCGCTCGGCCAGTTTGGCACGCCGCGCTGCCTCCGCATTCGAGATGCCGAGGTTCTGTGCCTGCTGCTTGAGACGTTCTCCGAAGACCTTCATCGGAACACGGTGGGCCGACAAACCACTTCATACCATGCCCATTTCGTGCTTACGTCTCAGAACGTATCGAGCCAATTGGAACATTGTCATGTTTAAATCGCCAGACCATCTTCCGACCAATAGGACGTTGGATAATCTGTGTTTTAGACTGACGCGGCGCGACAAATCGGCTTGGTTAGGGTCACCCTCCCAATCGTGTGCGGCGGCAGTTTTTCTGGCTGTCAGTCTCCTGCCAATTTCCATTTGCAGCGCTAGAGTTCAGCCTGAAGTTAGCCTTCAAAGTATTTGCCTGAAGCTCGCGCCGGAGGCCGCCGGGCTTGCAGAGTTGCGGGATGCAGGGAAATCAGAACTCGAACTGCGTGTTTTAGTCCGCCGAGCCGGAGGCCCGCTGATGCTGCGTGACATGATGACTTGGATGGTGAGTGAGCTTTACACCTCATTGCGCTATGTGCCGCCCAACAACGTGACCTCTCGTGTTGAGTCGTTGTGCAGGTCAAATTTCAAATAGTACTGATGCTATTCAGCAGTAAGCTTGCAGGCGGAGGTGGCACGCACACTCGCATGAAGTCATTCCTCTGGCCATTGGCCAGAAAACTGGTACAAACTGGCCAGTGCTCAAGGAGGAGCGGCAGCTAACCTCCTGATAAACCTAGGCTTGCCAAATGAGGGGTGCCCTCCTTTCGGGCGCGCCATCTTTCAACCGTCTCCTTCCGGCCAAGATGCGCCCTGCTCAGCCGCGCGCGTGGAAAATCCGCAAGCTCTCGAAGCTGCCGGCGGGGTCCAGCACACCTTCGGCGACCAGCTTATCGGCGATGCGCTGCGCGACATCGAAGGCGTAGGAGCCGGAGTAAAGGATCACCTGCCGCATCCCCTTGAGGCGGCCGATCAGCAG
>Ga0209570_1001452_pt1 | contig 12899 bp, 11 predicted proteins | sample EBPBio172007_DNA_FD_185861 | JGI IMG/M metagenome (GOLD analysis project Ga0209570, IMG submission 185861) | Wastewater treatment Type I Accumulibacter community from EBPR Bioreactor in Madison, WI, USA - Reactor 1_9/17/2007_ DNA (SPAdes)... | ecosystem: Engineered > Bioreactor > EBPR >... | reverse complement strand
TGGTTGGAATTGTATGGCCCAAGGGAGCATCGGAAAAGCGATGAAAGTAGGTGAGCTTGCCCGCGTCACGGGCATCAAGGTGGGTACTATCCGCTATTACGAGCGTGAAGGGTTATTGCCGGTTGCGGGGCGCACCGAAGGCAACTACCGTATCTACAGCGAAGATCATTCCGAACGACTTTCCTTCATTCGAAATTGCCGCAAGCTGGACATGGCCCTTGATGAAATCAGGATTCTGCTTCGGTTCAAGGACTCCCCCCTAGAGAACTGCGGTGGGGTCAATTCGCTACTCGACGAGCACATCCGGCATGTCACCGACCGGATTGGTGAATTGCGTCAATTGGAACAACATCTGCGAGAGTTGCGCCTAGCGTGCAGCAAGACGCAGGAGGCGGCGCATTGCGGCATTTTGAATGAACTGACGCAGGGCAACAGAGTTTCTGAGGATCGTAAGCCCCGTATTGATGGGCACGTTCGGAGTACTCATAAAAACACCGTGTAAAGAGGTTCCGGTTGGGATGTAGTGGATATTGATCGCACTCGCTCTATTTGCGGTCACATCGGAACACGTTTTCCTCATCGCGATAGAAACAGCACTGCTGCTGCAGCGCTGTCTTGAGGCGATTCCGGGCGCGGTAAATGCGAATCTTGGCGGTGGCAAGGGAGCATTCGCAGATTTCCGCCGTTTGTTCCGCGCTTAATTCCTCAAGATCGTGCAATACCAAGGCGGCCCGATAATCCTCTGGCAAGGTATCGATGACTTGCCGCACACAGGCATTCATTTCGGCGGTGGAAAGTCGCGCTGGGGGAGTGCGCGATTCATCCGGCAACTCCCCCGCCTCCTCAATATCGACAATCTGCAACCGGTGTTCCGGAAGACGGAAATAGTCGGCAGCAACGCGGGTGGCAATCGAAAACGCCCATGTCTTGATGCTGGAACGAGCCGCAAAATCGGGTAATCCACGCTCCACGCGAAGCAAGGTTTCCTGCAGCAAATCGTCCGCAATCGCATGATCTCCGGCGTAGCGCCGGAAATAGCGCAGCAGCAACGGCGACAACTCTCGCGCCAGCGGTTCAAAGGCTATTGGGCTGTTCTGGATGATTTTTCCTTTCGAAGTCGAGATGGTTCGCGCTTATGCGCTGCAAGCCGTTTCGCAACCGGGTTTTTCGGACTGACCTTCTTCGTCCTTGATGAATTGCAAGGCAGTGGAGGCCACGGCTTGAGCATGAAGCATGGTTTCCTCGGGAGGCATGTCGAAGATTTCGAACATGGCCTCGTCGTAGGTATAAGAACGGGTAGCGACAAGCGTCTCCGCTTCGATGGCAGGAAATCGCTGTTGCAACATTCTGGAGCCGCAACGCAAAGCACAGCCCTCGATGGCGACAACGCGGGGAGCTTGACTGACCAGTTGATCGAAACCGCTCGATGCAGTCAGTGCGTCGCCCAGACAGATACGAACCGTGCGATCCCTGGCATGGCGGTAACACACCAAATTTGCGGCCACGCGGGCCACTTCGCCTTTCACGCAGGCGCCCTCGCAGGAAATGATGGCAATACGGCGCGGCGATTCCTGCAGGAAAGGGCGAACATAATCGGCGCCAGCCTGACAAACGCGGCGGCTAGTGGAGCATTCGGTCATGGTGCCTCCTGATCAGCAGCAAGCGCACTGGGCCGCAGCGCGGCTCGTGCAGGAAGATGGATTGGAATCTGCATTGCTAAGCGTGCCATTGGCTGTTTCAAGTACCTTGCCTGCGGGTTTCTGGCGCACCACATCGGCCAGTTTAATTGCCGCCCCGATTTCCGCTTCGCTCAATCCAGCCGCCCTGGCGACTGGAATGTGTTTTTCAATGCAGGGAATGCAATTGCTCGCAATTGCTGCGCTGATGATCACCAGTTCCCGTTCGCGCTCATTCAGGTCATTCATGGTTTTCTCCAAAAAGTGGAGGCAAGGCAAATTGCCCTGCCTTTCCTCTTAGACGTAAAACCAATGGCGAGGGATACACTTTTCGTCTGAAAATCAGAAAAGCAGGTTGAAAACGTAACCGACCAGTGTGATCCCTGACGCTACCACACCGACAAAGGTGGCAATCAGGCGTGGTTTCAGTACCTTGAGCGCTCTAACTCTTGCAGCAATATCGATTAGTGACGGTCAACACTGTTGAAAAGCAACCTCCGCATGAGCGTCATGCGTCGCTTGAAGCTGGCGGATCATCGGGCAGATGAACGACCAAATCTTCAATTCTGCACTTGAAATACGTACAGAGTTTGTCGAGAACGTCGGCAGACGGGTTGTAGCCTTTGTGATTGGCTAGCTTTGACAGCGTCATGCGATGAATACCAGTTGCTTCAGCGACCGCTATTAGCGTCACCGCATGGCCTTCATTGAACTGCTTCTCGGCTAGTAATTCTTTGAGTCGGAATCGGAGCATATACACCTCGCGTCATTTGAAGCGTAAATATATCAAAAGAACTTGACAGGCTGCAATAGATGTGCATAATATGCATCATGTGATGCGTTTACGCGTCACATGAATCCGATAAACATCACAGGAGATTGCAGATGCAAACTAATCAAGCATGTTCAACAGTTCAAGGTTCCGGTCTCGCATCGAACGGACAACCCCATATTTACGCACTTGCCACGACTGATCGGAGTCGACTCAAGATCGGGCGCTCGGTGGATCCTATTGGTCGCATTGTTGATCTGTCGCGCGTTTATTCAGATATCGACCTGGCACGGTCGGTCGTGGTCAGGGTGGATACGAATAATGTCGAAAGCTTGCTGCATACGGTGTTCGAACCGTTCCGGCTACATCTGCCGGAGCAGGTAGAGGGGTATACGGAATGGTTTGCTGGTGATTTCGTTGAGGAAGTCGTTGACCTTTGCCAGCACATCGCACAACACCGCCGAGCCGATTATCAGGTGATTCGCGATCTGCCCGAACGCGTTCAGAACTATCGTTTTGAACCGGCTCAGACGCTTAGCCTGTCTCGCCCTAAAAAGGCAAGAGTGTACCAGCCGCAGATCAATCCGGTCGGATTTGCCGAGCTATCGAAATGCCACGCAAAACTGTTTCTACGGACACTTCAGGAACGCAAGTTTCAGGAAATCCTGATCAGAAAGGGACGCTATCTGCTTATCCGGCCGGTCTTGCGAGAAGAGGAGCAGGAATGCTGGCTGCGCTCAACTGATTCGTCGGACTGGGGGCGGCGACTGATGCGGGCCGGCGCCATCCGGCACTATTTTGATGGGGATACGCACACGACGAATTTGGTGAGGTCCGCATCATTTGTGCCCACGGATGCGATTCGCGGCCGTGAGTACTACTGGCTCAATGACGAATGGGCAAAAGCTGTATTTGCTGATTCCGGTCATGAAATTGGTGAGCAATCTCCCAGTTTCGAGGCAATTCTGGAATTTCTGGCGCCGTTGCCGCGCCGGATCGACGATCGGGTTTACAAAGAAAAGTGGCAGATCAAGCGTGACCTGCGTCAAGGGGGGATGCGCAAATGAATACGACTCCTGCACTCGACAACACTGATAACGCGACCAGTACGGAATGTCGCCTGGAAAACCTTCAGCAGTTCATCGCTTCACTGCGCATTCGTTCTGAAACCGGCTCGACTAGTTGCCGAACATCCGGAACGAGGATGGTGTCCGTGTTCAACATTCCGAAAAAGAAGCGTGAGGTACTTGTTTCTGATCGTGATGTTTCGAAACGCGACGAGCGCATTTTCTCGCTCATTCGGGAACGGGGGGCTATGCGGCTGCTCGGAGCCACCGCATCGGCAGAAATGGCTGAGGCGATCGGGAGGTTACATGCCACCCACCCCAATTTCTCAAGTGCGGTGAATTACATCCTCGGCGAAGAAATGCTTGCCCGCCAGAAAAACACTGCATTGTGCGGGTTGCGCATTCTGCTGCACGGTGCGCCCGGCGTCGGAAAAACGGACTTCGCCTTGACGCTTGCCGATTTGCTTGCGCTCCCTCGGGAAGTGATCAGCATGTCGTCGTCGCAGGCATCGGCACAACTGGGCGGCAGCGAGGAGTATTGGTCGAACAGTCAGCCGGGAATTGTGTGGAAAAAGATCGTGCAGGACACACATGCAAACCCGCTGTTCGTCCTGGATGAGATCGACAAAACGCCAACGAACTGGGGGGATCCGCTAGGGGCACTCTATCAGTTGTTGGAGCAAAAGTCGGCGGCGATTTTTTGTGACAAATCGGTGCCGTGGTTACCGGTTGATACTTCCATGGCGAACTGGATTTCAACGGCGAATGATGTCGAAAGAATCCACCCGGCACTTCGATCGCGTTTTACTGAGTTCGAAGTCCAGGCGCCGAGCGAGAGCGAGTTGATCAACCTGACGCAACGTCTCTATTCGGTGCTGCTTGCAGAGTTCAGCCTGAACGATCGATTCCCGGCAGAGCTTGGCATGGACGCAAAAGCAGCGCTCGCAAACATGAGTGTGCGCGAAGCAAAACACGTATTACGCACGGCGCTTGCGCAAGCATTGCGCGAAAACCGCGATGAACTCCCGATTAACGGTAAGGGCCATTCTGCGACGTCGCGCCGCCGGATCGGCTTTCTATAAGGAGAATGCAAATGAACAAATTTGGTCGATTCAAGCAAACCAATTTCCGAGACTGGCAGCTTCGTGATCCGCAGCTTCTCGATATTCTTGCTCGCCAGCAGCAGCAACTGTGGCAATTGGCACGGGTGGCGAACAAGGACGACGCAGTGGTCGTGGAGGCATGTCAGGCACTGGATGCCGAACTTCTTCACTACGCCTGCCAGCGTCTTCGGGCGGGCCTTGATGTGGCGGCGAGTGACGATTGTGCACAGTTGATCGCACAGTCCGTGCTGGACGCATCAAATCAGGAAGACGCAGTTGAACATTGGCAGAAGTGGTTAAGCGCTGCCGCCTATTGGCCGGATCTTGCTAGCAAACAGTGGTGCAGATCGCTCGAAAAATCGGCTGCTCTGGTCATCGAACAGCTTGAAAGCGATGGAATCGAGGTCAATCAGGCAACCGCCGAAGAAATCGAAGCCGCGATCAAGGTATTCGAATTGAAGGATTTGTTGCCCCCGGATCTGTACGCGAGTTTCTTTCCGATGCAGGCGACGGAAGAGGCCGAGAGTTGAAGGGCTTGCGAGAGTTATTTTGAACTTGCCCGAGATTGCCATCGAATGGAGAGATGGACTGATGGCAAATGAATAATGTTTTTTGACGCGAAAGCGTATGAGGAGATTGATGATGGATTCAACGACTATTTTTATTCTTGTTTCTTCTATTGCTGGTGTTTGTATCGGCGCAGCCATTGCCTGGCTGGCCGCGCTCAGTGCGCAGCGTTCGGCAATCGAGACGGCAACGCTTAAAACTCAGGCCGAAGCTCAGGATGAGCTCTCCCGTTTGCGGGAACGTGTTCGTTCTCAAGAAGAGATTCTTGCGCAGGAGTTGAAGTCACAACGCGAGTTGGAGGCTCGTTTCGATAAACAGCGTGAGGAACTCGATTTCGCTCGAGATGAAGTTTCCAAGCTTGCGGAACGTGCGGCGCGGGTTCCGGAACTGGAGCAGGGGGCCGTTAGAACGACCGACGAACTGCGCAAGCAAGCCGAGGAATTGCGCCGTGTCTCTGCTGACGCTTCAGAAAAAGCAGCCATTGCACAATCCGGCGCGCAAAAAATTGAAACCCTCGAAATTGATTTGGGCAAAGCACAGCAACAGGTGATTCAAGCGAATGAATCCGTGAATAATCTGACGGCGCAAAAGGCAACGCTCGAGGAGCAGGTATCGCGTATTCCTTCCCTGGAAAATGAACTGACTTCGGCCCGCCAGCAATTGCAGGAAAAACACGAGGCGTTGGTCCGCATCAGCGAACGCCGCGCGGCGCTAGAAGAGCAGAACTTGCGTATTCCGGCATTGGAGGATGAATTGCGGGAAGCGAAGCAGGCATGCGCGAATGCTGAATCCGAGGTGACGCGTTTGACCGCTCTGGTATCGCAGTTGGAAACGAAACTTCAAGCTGAACTCAAAGCGTCACAGGAAAAGCTTGCTTTGCTGGAGGATGCAAAAAACACGCTTTCGGAACAGTTCAGGAACGTTGCCAACGATTTGCTGGAAGAGAAATCCAAGAAATTTGCCGAGCAGAATCAGGCGAATCTCGGCCAATTACTTGATCCGTTGCGCCTGCAAATTACCGAATTCAAGGGCAAGGTCGAGGAAGTCTATGTGCAGGAAAGCAAGGATCGCTCGGCGATGGGGGAGCAGGTGCGCCAACTGGTTGCGATGAATCAGGCGCTCAGCCAGGAAGCCAAAAATCTCACCAACGCCTTGAAGGGCAATACCAAGGCGCAAGGCAACTGGGGAGAATTGGTGCTGGAGCGCGTGCTCGAGGCATCCGGCCTGCGCAAGGGTGAGGAGTACATTGTCCAGGATAGTCAGCTTCGCGAAGATGGGAGCCGGGCGCAACCGGACGTGGTGATCATGTTGCCGGAACAACGCAAACTGGTTGTGGATTCCAAGGTGAGCTTGATTGCTTACGAAGAGTACACGGTTGCCGAGTCGGATGAAGAACGCTTGATTGCTGCGCGCCGGCATCTGGAATCTGTGCGCAAGCATGTACAGGGACTGTCCACCAAGGCGTATGAAAAGCTTTACGGCAACGGGCTGGATTTTGTCCTGATGTTCGTGCCCATCGAACCCGCGTTCATGCTCGCGATTTCAAATGACGATCGCCTGTTTATGGATGCATGGGAACGCAATGTCCTGCTCGTGAGCCCATCCACCCTACTATTTGTTGTTCGCACGGTTGCTCACTTGTGGCGGCAGGAACAGCAAACACGCAATGCACAGGATATCGCCAAGCGCGGGGCCGAGCTTTACGACAGGTTGGTGGACTTTGTGAAGGACCTTGAACAGGTCGGCAATCGACTGCAGCAGGCGAAGGATTCCTACGACGAAGCCCACAAGCGTCTGGCAACGGGGAGGGGTAATGTAATTCGACAGGCAGAAATGCTGCGCGGCTTGGGTGTCAAGGCGACAAAAAAATTGCCTGACACATTGACTGGAGCGGCCCGAGACGAGGTATCCGTCATCGAAGGTATGGATGCCACTTCCGCACCATTTGCACTCCCAGAAAGCATTCCTGGCTTGAATCTCGTGGAGGAGCGTGTTGCTGAAAATGTTCATTCAACGCTTTGAACGTTACTGGGACTGTTGTAGCGATCCGGGCGCTGGGAAAATTCAATGCACACGCACTGACCTGCGTCCGGAAGAACTGAAGGAGGAGTTTGTCTATGAAAACAAAGAATTTTGGAATGTCCGTGACTCGAAAATTGGATATCCTGCTTTTTATTGAAATCCACCGGAAATTCATCGTATGAACCGCGCAGTTCTCTATTTGCGGTCCAGCAAGGACCGTTCCGATGTCTCGATTGATGCCCAGCGCCGGTCCTTGCAAGAGCTTGCCGAAGCACGTGGGTATCTGATCGTAGGCGAATACGCAGACGCGGTTGAGTCCGGCAAGGACGATAACCGGCCAGGGTTCCAGTCACTGTTAAGCGATATGCGTAAGGCCGGCCGATCTTGGGACAATATTTTGGTTCTTGATACTTCCCGTGTCGGAAGACGGCGGGCGCTGGCGATCATATTTGAAGAGATGGAGTGCAAGAAGCGGGGCATTCGTGTGATCTACAAATCTTTGCCGGAATCAGACCCCATGACCGAAATGTTGCTCAAGTCCATTTTTCAGGCAATGGACGAGTGGCACTCGCTGAACAGTAAGGTAAAAGGCATGGCAGGAATGGCCGAGAATGTAAAACAGGGGTGGCGGGCCGGCGGCAAAGCTCCCCGGGGCTACCGTTTGCAACACGAGGAAACCGGGGCTGTTCGTGATGGGGTGCCGGTCACAAAATCAAAGCTCGTTCCTTCTGAAGATGCACCACGGGTCCGTGCCTACCTTCAGCACCGGGCAAAGGGTTTGCCGCGCCCCCGTGCCATGGAATTGGCGAATGCAGAGTGGCCGATCAGCAGTCTTGTCGACATGGATCGCAATGCATTGACCTATGCTGGTCACACAATCTGGAACCGAGCGAACGAACGGCATGATGGGGGCTACGTTGGTGGAGAAAAATGGAAGCCACGTGATCAGTGGGTAGTTCATAAGGAAACGCATGAACCATTGATTACTGAAGATGAAGCGGAATCCATCTTGGCCTTGCTGGAATCCAAAAAACACACCGGCGGGGCAAAGCCCGGTGCGCGCGTCTATCTGCTGACCGGGATGTTGTTTTCGCCGGATGGTACAGCGTGGATGGGCGATAGTGGCTCGTATCGCCTCGGCGGTCGTGGGCAGCGCATTCAGGCCGATGCAGTGGAGTTGCCAGTGTTGGAAGCTGTTTTTGCAGCACTGGATTCCGAAGAAACGGCAACGGCTATTGCTGATCACTACCGCAAGCAATCCAATGATTCCGATTTGTTGAAAAATGAAATCGACGCATTAGGCCGTCAGTTGGCCGAAATTGATCGCAAGGCGAGCAGGTTGGTCGAACTGATTACGCAAACAAGTGCTCCTGCTGCGTTGCTTCGCCAAATCGAAGCACTTGAAAGCGAGCGCGAGAAACTTGCAGAGAGAATTGATGCTCTGGAAGCCGAGAGCAAAGCGAACTGCGAACTTGCCAATCTCAAACCAGCAGATGTGCGAAAGTTTCTTCGATTGCTGGCGGATGAGATGCGACGAGACGAAAACCCCGAGGCGTACCGGGATATGTTGCGTCAGATGGTGGAAAAAATTGAGCTGTCGCCAGACGGCTTCGAAGCGAAGGTTGTGCTTCGCTTTGCCGCACCCGGAAATACCGGGATGCAGCTGGCGTCCCCACGGGGAATCGAACCCCGGTTACCGCCGTGAAAGGGCGGTGTCCTAGGCCTCTAGACGATGGGGACCCGGACTTTATTCTTTCGCGCTTGGTGGAGGTAAGCGGGATCGAACCGCTGACCTCTTGCATGCCATGCAAGCGCTCTCCCAGCTGAGCTATACCCCCGGTGCTGCGAAAGAAGGGCGCATTATAGGGACCGTCCCCAGGCTTGTAAACCCCTGGGCGGCGAATTTTTTACCCAACGAAATCGGCGAGCTTGCGGCGTACCCCTTCGCGGCCGATCAGGGCGATGACGGCATCGACCGAGGGGGTTTGCGCCTGGCCGGTCAGCAGTACGCGCAAGGGCATGGCCAGCTTGGGCATCTTGAGGCCGTGGGCGGCAACAACTTCCTTGATCAGTGCAGAAATTTCCGGGATTTCCCAGTTAACGTCGGCGATCTTGGCGGCAAAATCAGCAATCGCTGGCTTGGCCTCATCGCTCAGATGTTGCGCCAGCAGTTCCGGATTGGGGTGAATCGGGGCGTAGAAGACCTCGACGGCGTCGGCGAGGATGTTCAGGGTGTTGCAGCGATCCTGATAGAGCGCCACGGCGGTGCTCAGGTCCGGACCGGCATCAGTATCGACGCCACGGGCAGCGAGGCGCGCTTTGATCTTGGTGGCCAACTCGGCCGCCGGCGTCTGTTTCAGATAGTGCTGGTTCAGCCACAGCAGCTTTTCGGTATTGAATTGCGCTGCCGAGGGGGTGATGTGATCGAGATCGAACCATTCGACGAACTGCTGACGTGAGAACACTTCGTCGTCGCCATGCGACCAGCCCAGACGGGCCAGGTAATTGATCACCGCTTCCGGCAGGAAGCCGTCTTCGTCGTACTGCATGACGCTGACCGCGCCATGGCGTTTGGAGAGCTTGGTGCCGTCATCGCCGAGAATCATCGACAAATGGGCGTAGAGCGGCACTTCGGCGCCGAGTGCCTTCAGGACGTTGATCTGGCGGGGGGTGTTATTGACGTGATCGTCGCCGCGGATGACATGGGTGATGCCCATGTCCCAGTCGTCGACCACCACGCAGAAATTGTAGGTTGGCGTCCCGTCGGCGCGGGCGATGATGAAATCGTCCAGTTCGGTATTGCTGATCTCGATGCAGCCCTTGACCTGGTCGTCCCAGCTGACCACCCCGTCGAGCGGATTCTTGAAGCGCACGACCGGTGAAACACCGTCCGGCGGAGTTGGCAGGCTCTTGCCTGGCTCCGGGCGCCAGCGGCCGTCGTAACGCGGCTTTTCTTTCTTGGATTCCTGCTCGGCGCGCAAAACGTCGAGTTCTTCCTTGCTGGTGTAACAGTAATAGGCGCTGCCCGCAGCCAGCATTTGCTGGATGACTTCCTTGTAGCGCTCCATGCGCTGCATCTGGTAGAAAGGGCCTTCGTCGTGTTCGAGGCCCAGCCATTGCATGCCGTCGATAATGGCCTGAACCGCCTCGGGCGTCGAGCGGGCGACATCGGTGTCTTCGATGCGCAGGATGAACTGGCCGCCATGGCGGCGGGCGTAGGCCCAGGAGAAGAGCGCGGTGCGGGCGCCGCCGATATGCAGAAAACCGGTGGGGCTGGGAGCGAAACGGGTGCGAACGGCCATGATCTCAATGTGAAACGGAAAGGGCGCCATTTTAGCCGATGGCGGGTTTGACCGTCTCGCCGAGATATGATTAAATGCGCGCCTTCCGCTGTTGGGGCGGTTAGCTCAGTGGTAGAGCACTGCCTTCACACGGCAGGGGTCACTGGTTCGAACCCAGTACCGCCCACCATCTTCATTTTCCCCATTCAGCAGAACAGTTCCCGCAGGTTGGCCGTGGATTGACGCCCGACGCGCGGCAACCCGTCTTCTATCCAGGTGCGGGCGTGTTCGCGCCCCCGGTCGCGCAGCATCTCGAAAAATTGCAGGTTGGCGGCCAGTTTGGTGTCGGTCCCCAAGGCGTTGATCAGTTCATCTGCCGCAATCACATGGAAGCGGGCGCAGGCGATGCGCCGTTCCAGTCTGCCGATATGCAGCCACGATCGGTCGACCACCTCGCGCAGGTCGGCAAACATGCGCATTTCGCGCAGGAAAGCGGCGTTGAAGGCAATGTCCAGGGTACGCATCTTGATGTCTGCCGCGCTGTCCGGGGTGGCTTCGTGCCGGAGCGGGGTGAGCAGGACCAGCAGGGTATCTTCGGCGCGACATTGATAAATCAAAGGGAATACCGCCGGATTGGCGCTGTAGCCGCCGTCCCAGTAGGGTTCGCCGGCGATGGTGACCGCGCGGTGCAGGGTGGGCAGGCAGGCGGATGCGAGTACCACGTCGATGTCCAGCTCGTTTTCGCGGAACAGGCGCAACTTGCCGGAATTGGCGTGCGTGGCAGCGATGAACAGGCGTACCGGCGAGCGCTGACGTAGCGCCGGGAAATCGATCTGTTCGGCGAGCAGGTCCCGCAACGGATTGAATTCGAACGGGTTGAGCTGGCTGGGCGAGAGGTAGTGAGTCAGTCCGAGCAGCATCTTGACCGCCGGATTGAGGCGGAAATCCTTGCCGTCCGCGCTGGGTAAAACGATTTCAAACGGGGTTTTTTCGGCGACGCCGTGCCAGAATTTTTCCAGCGCTGCTCGCGCGGCATCGCGTCCACCGCGACGTAGTCCGTGCGCGAGGACGACGGCGTTCATGGCGCCAGCGCTGGTGCCGCTGACTCCGTCGAAGGCGATGCGTCCATCCGCCAGCAATGCGTCGAGTACTCCCCAGGTGAATGCACCGTGCGCGCCGCCCCCTTGCAGGCCGAGGTTGAGGGTGAATGGCGGTTTTGCTGCATGGCGCATGACGAACTCCTCGATGAATTTGGACGAGTATTCCGCGGGTTTGCTACAACGTCATGGCGCATTGCGAAAGGCGTGGGCGGCGGGTAGTATTCACCACTTTCTTAAAAGGGCCTTTGGGCCTGCTTCCATGCGGCGTTGGCCGAGTGAATACTTCAGGCAAAACATGATCTTCAATACCGAATTCGAAACGCTCCCACGCGAACATCTTGAAGCCCTGCAACTGAAGCGCCTGCAGGCGACTGTGCAACGCTGCTATGCGACTGTCAAGTTCTATCGCGATGCCATGGACGAACTCGGGGTACGCCCCTCGCATATCCAGAGTCTGGCGGATGCGCGCCTGCTGCCCTTCACCAAGAAGGAACAGTTGCGCGACAACTATCCCTTCGGGATGTTCGCGGTGCCGACCGAGCAGGTGGTGCGGGTGCATGCCTCTTCCGGCACCACCGGCAAGCCGACCGTGGTCGGTTACACCCGCCGCGATATCGATACCTGGGCCGAACTGGTGGCGCGCTCGCTGGTGGCTGCCGGCATCCGCCCGGGCGACCGCCTGCATAATGGCTACGGCTATGGTCTGTTCACCGGCGGTCTGGGCTTGCACTACGGTGGCGAGAAACTGGGGGTGATGGTGGTGCCGATGTCCGGCGGCCAGACGCACAAGCAGATCATGTTGCTGGAGGATTTCGCCGCCAATGGCCTGTGCTGTACGCCGTCCTATGCGCTGAATATTGCCGAGGAAGCCGAGAAAATGGGTGTCGACATCCGCAAGCTACCGCTGCGGGTGGGAATTTTCGGCGCCGAACCCTGGAGCGAGGAGATGCGCTTCGAAATCGAAGCCAAACTGGGTATCGACGCCATTGATATCTACGGGCTTTCGGAAGTGATGGGCCCGGGCGTGGCGGTCGAATGCGGCGTGGTCAAAAAGGGCCTGCATGTCTGGGAGGATCATTTCCTGGTCGAATGTGTCGATCGCGATACCGGCATGCCGCTACCTTACGGCGAGGAGGGGGAACTGGTGTTCACCTCGCTGACCAAGGAGGCCTTCCCGATCATCCGCTACCGCACCCGTGACATTTCCGTGCTCAATATCGAGCCCTGCAAGTGCGGGCGCAGCCATGTGCGCATGCGGCGGGTGAGCGGGCGCACCGACGACATGCTGATCATCCGCGGGGTCAATGTCTT
>Ga0209570_1001450_pt1 | contig 12937 bp, 7 predicted proteins | sample EBPBio172007_DNA_FD_185861 | JGI IMG/M metagenome (GOLD analysis project Ga0209570, IMG submission 185861) | Wastewater treatment Type I Accumulibacter community from EBPR Bioreactor in Madison, WI, USA - Reactor 1_9/17/2007_ DNA (SPAdes)... | ecosystem: Engineered > Bioreactor > EBPR >... | reverse complement strand
AACCAGTAAGTCATTTTTACCATGAAGATGTTGTTCGCTTCGGAGTTGATCAGATTTGAAAAGCTTTTTCCCATCTGAAACTCACCGGGATCATCAAAATTGGTACGATCGTGACTCCAAACAAGGAAGAGAGTAGAACCGGGGAGGAATTCCCATCTGTAGATCAGGTTCAGACGAAGCGATTTGAAGTTAAAATCGGGATTTTCCATGACAAATGGATTTGCGCCGCCACCGGGATTAACCACATATTCACCATTGGTTTCGTCAAACTGAATGGTTGAACCTTTTGTGCCATACACCCTGTAATCCATTGTTTTTTCTCGTTCCAACTCTTTCAGGTTGGAATAACTTCCGATTGAAATGAAAGGCTGAGCAAACAACTGAAGACTCATCGTAGGGGTGAAGGTGTAATCCAAACGAATTGTTGCAAAAAAAGTTCGCTGATCAAGTTCGCCAAAGATGTACCTTGTGCCATATGTTGAAGTTGCGGCAGCATCATCATAACTTGTAACATATTGGGCTTTTTCACTGTTTACTTCGTATCCGGGATAGAATGTAAGCCGCAAAGCCTCACTTGCACGCCATGAGCCACCAAGCTGGAAATTATAATAAATACTTCCAAGATCGTCACCACCAAAATAGTAATCACCGTCCACCGTTAGAGAATTCCTGGTATCTGATGAGAAACCCATTGCTCCACCCCAGCCACTTGGCATTTTTGCAGTTGGTCCACCACGGGTATGCCTCGGATTAAATCTTTCAAGATCAAAACTGAAATTATATCTAAACTGGTAGAAATTAATGAAATTTATACTTCCGTTGGTGAAAAAGCCGTTTCCTTCTATCTCCCCATCAAAATTATAAGACTTAAAATGAGCTATATAAATGCTTTTAGAGCGAGAAAACGAATCTTTTTCATAGTCACGCAAGCCAAGAACAACATGACCATTGATGTAGTTACTCCGTGATGAGAACCCAAGATCGTTAACATTAAAACCGGGTGAAAGGGCACCAATTGCGGTGTTTATGTAAAAATTGCCTTCTTGTTTGTTAAGTGCAATTCTTCCACCCCATCCATTAAGTGAAGTGGCGTTTGTATCAAGTTTTGCATACCTTGAATCGGGTCTTTGGAATGCATGAATTGGCCTCTTTTGCAATTCGGTAATAAATTCCTTCGAACCGTTGATCCCCGAAAACATAAAATATCCATTAACCACATATATCTTGGCTGAGTCGAGAGTTACCCATCCATCCATTCCTGCAGCATAAGAATTTTTGCTGAAAGCAGACTCTAAAGCAGGATCATCAAACTTTCTGATTAATGAAGTCCCCATAAAACCGAGTCCATAGCGTGAATCGTCAAATTCTTTCAGGCTTCTGAATACTGTGGCGTTTGCCAATGGCTCAACCTCGGTTTTGGTTGTAACTCCATTTGTGTATGATCTTGCATTCATCGAATTGGTGACTGCGTTAAGTGCATAAACCGACCATCCATCGGAGATTTTTCCTGTCAGTTTTGCGGCACCAAGAATCTGGGTATTTGTTGGATAGTCAACAAAATCACCATCGGCAGCAGAACCTGTTGGTGATTTACCAATTCTGCGGGAATAAAACATGTCGGGGTTGCCCCAGTTGATGCCCCAGTTGCTGTTGGTTCCACCATATCCAAAACTTAAGAGGTTTGAACCTTCGATAAAGAAGGGGCGTTTTTCATCAAAAAATGTTTCAAAAGAGGAGAGATTTAATACCGCAGGATCCACTTCCACCTGTCCAAAATCGGGATTAACTGTAAGGTCAAGCGTAAGATTGTTGTTGATTCCCCACTTTAAATCTGCACCAATGGATGTGCCATATTGATTCCCTTTGTAGAACGGATCGTTCCCGTCGTGGATCAAATATTGCGCTTTTGAAAGGACATAGGGCAAAACTTCGATGTTGGCGTTGTTTCCAATGTCTTCAAATCCTTTAAGTTCGGCGAATTTTTCAACAAATCCACTTTCACCTTTTTTCATAAGGATATAATAAGACTCCTCACCCCTGCGGGCAATGCTTCTTTTGAAGTTGATTCCCCACTTCATGTTGCTTCTTTTATTAAATCTGAGTTGAGAGAATGGAATCTTCATTTCAACCGACCAGCCGTCGGCTGTTCTGGCAGTTTGTGCATCCCAAACACCGTTCCATGAGTTATCATCCCAGTCTCTGTTGAAGAGGGTTCCGTCACCAACTGATCCACTGGGAGTGGCATAAAAATAGTATCCCGAGCGTTTATCGTTGTAGGGATCGAGGAAAAGCATAAAATAATCGGATTGAACCCACTGATCTTTTCTTGAAAGAACAGTAACTATCGAATCGGGGTCAGTGTCGTAACAGTGAGCTGCCACATAAAAAGCTTCATCATCGTAAGTAACTTTGATTGCAGTTTTTTGTGTGGAGATTTTACCTTCTTCGGGGTCACGCTGGAAAAAATCGTAAACCTGCATATCTTTCCATACAGATTCATCAAGCCTGCCATCGATATTGATGGGTTGCGTTGTTTTGGTAATTTGAATGTCTTTTGAACCTTTTATTCCGCTTGCCTGTGCGGATACTGCTGCGATTAAAAAGAAGCAGAGTAGAAAGTATCTTCTCATTTAATGGATTCCTGATTGTTTGTCTAATTAGACCGGAGGAAATAAAAATAGTTGTGCGAATATTGTCTTGAACGGGGGCAGATTTCGTCGATTAATGATGAGTGGTGAATTATGGGGATGAGGAGCGGAAAATGTAGCCCCGGATTGGAACAAAAACAAGGAAGATAATAAGAACAGTGGACGCGGAAACACGCAGATTGAATGTTGCGGAACGCGAATGAGACTAATTTTTACACAGAAGTTTTTAGTCGAGAACACCTCGCAGTTTGTCCCTGAAATAATTAAAACTTGGGGAAGAATTATTTGTTATATCCATGTTCGGGCTGATTTTTTCTGCCCAATTTGATTTTTCTTTGCTTACTGCTTGCCACCCTTTTTTTGAAAGTGATGCAGAACCTCCGGCGTAAATAGCATCTGCCAGTTTCTCCCATGTTCCACATATAGAATCATTGTGATAACCATCAAGGATCGAAGTTTTGGCGTTTGGATAGGCGGATTTAATTGCATCTATATCACCCAGGAACCAGGCTTCCCCCTCATCAATGGCGATACAAAATCCGGTTATTGGCCTTGGATCACAACTTTCGAGAATTGCTAATAATTCCTCTCGATACTTCTTCAAACATTTATCATCCAAATCACAAACAACTATCAAAACCGCTGGATAATCAGTTGGATAAGTATTAAAAGTTTTACCATATCCTCTAATTAGCTTTGGGAGATTATTAAGGAGCATTTTATTCCTCGGATCCCTTGAATTTGAGAGATTCCTGGGGATATGACCTATACCTTTATAGGGGTGTACAGTGCAGGTATGATTTTCACCAATTATATTTGGAACAAGTATCTCCAGGGCTCGTTTACCGGACTCATCTTCAACAAGGATTTCAAAATGCATTTAATTACCTTAAATTGAGATAATCACTGTACCAAAGCCCACCCAATGGTAACCCCTCTTCAACAAGGTGCTTTATTGAAGGAATCTTGCTCGCCCTTCGTATTTGTGAAAAACCATCTTTTCCTTTTTCAAGAATCCATACTTCATCAGGGTTAAGACCATCGATAAAATAAGGTTGATGCGTCGTTACAAAAACTTGAGAACCACCTTTTCGACCGGTGGCATGTTCACGGAACTCCGCCGCCAATGATTCTAATAGTTTGTGGTAAATGCCGTTCTCGGGTTCTTCTATACATAAAAATGGAGGTGGACTTGGATCTTCCAAGAGAAGTAGATACGCAAATACCTTCAGTGTCCCATCAGACATATTTTGCGCAAAAAATGGGTCTTTAAATCCCTGGTCGTTAAATCGCAATAACAATCTGCCATCATTGGTTTTTTCTGTATCTATTTTTTCAACTCCCGGGATCTTCTCAGCAATTCGCTTCAAGATATTCTTAAATCGTTCGGGATGTTCACGCTCAATAAATTGAACAACATTCCCAAGGTTATCTCCATGAACATTAAGATGCTTTTGCGGTCCTGCCATGGGTAAACTTCTGGCGGCATCAGGTGTAAAATAACTCAAATACCAACCTTCAATAAATCTACGAAATGCTGAAATTCTTGGATGCTGTTTTAAAGAACCTAATGTAGCTATTCCTAATTTCCTTTTATCCTCTAATTCAACAATTTCGGTTTCTTTCGATTCTTCAAAATCTTTCCCTGATCTAATAGATTCCATCAATTTTACCAAATCCAATTCATCTTTGGACTCGTCTATTCGAGTTCCATACTGATCACCTTTCCATGCCACACCACTTCCGCTATTTAAAACCAAAAAAGAGAATGGCCAGCCATGTTTTTGATTCTTCCTCCTCTGTCTTAGCCTTTCCTTTAGAACAAAAGGTCTGTCTGTCTGATCTAATGATATTGCAAGTTCGTAGGTTATAGGTCTGGCATTACCATCTTCCTTGTAATAAACCTCAAATTCTATGGGACCGGTTTGACCCTGAGAAAGGATACTTCTGAATCCTCCGCGCCCACGGGAGTAACATGCTTCTTCCACACCCGATCTAAGACAGTCAGCCAGAAATCCAAATGCATCGAATAATGTACTCTTCCCTACACCGTTTTTACCAATGACTGCCGTCATTGAAGTGAGGGGTTGTTCATCCTGCAAATTCCATAGACGACCTAGAGTTATTTCTTTCAACGCTTTAAAATTTTTGACTCGAAAACCTTCAATTTTCGCCATCTGGTTTCAGTTCCTGATAGATTGAGACTTTAAAAATGTCCCCATATTTCTTAACAATAAAAATTGGAGACAGTTTGATGAAATTAAATTCCAAATAATATGTAAAAATAATAAAAAAAACCCGCCAATTTGACGGGTTTTTTTTAATATCTATCTCTTAAACTTCGGTTCCTCAAGTGTTAGGGTTATCGAGATTCTGTGCGAATCGGGTAATCTGTCATCTTCTGCCATGTTAAAACGGGCGAAAGAGTAATCGATGTTAAGTTTTGGAAGTTTTACACCTGCACCGATTGTAAATTGTTTTACATCGTTATAACCGGCACGAACCGCAACTACATTCTTAAAGTTGAATTCAAAACCAAAATGAGGGTCGATGGACACGGGTCCCAAATTCATCGTGGCAGCATATTTCCTGCCTTCAAATCTTACATCAAAATCAACTGCAGGAAGAAGTACCCCGCCGAGAATTTCAAGTGCATAAGCTGCACCAAGTTTAAGAGTTGGTGTGATTAATTCATTTCTTCCTGTACTCCAGGCAACAAGAGTGGTTGTTACATCCTGAACAGCGGCACCAAGCATCAATGCATCGGTAGCTTTGTAGGTTGCACCCACATCAAAACCAATACCTGTGGCACCAAACTCTGCGATATCTCTTCTTATAACTTTAAAATTGGCACCAATCGAGAGTTTATCATCAATTTTTTTGGCTGCGGAGAGATAAAATGCCCAATCCTGATTTGAAAATTCTTTGATTTTGGAGTAGTCAAGTTTATCGTTTGTTCTGATATCAAGAACTCCATCACCATTGGCATCATAAAGTGCCTCACGAGTGTCGTAGATCCCGTCAACTCCGAGTCTCAGAGCACTGACAGCAAAAGTATAATCTTTTCCAAAAGGAATCGCAACTCCACCATAATTGTAATTCACAAGATTGCCATATCGTTGGTCGTGCATCAACGAGAGCTGTGGATAATCCAAAGCTGCGAGACCTGCGGGGTTGTAATAAGCTGCGGTTACATCATTTGCAACAGCAGTGAACGCTCCGCCCATTCCCAGAGGTCTTCCACCAACACCGATTGCGAGAAACTCACCGGCATATTTTCCGGCTACGGTTTGTGAATAAACAAGAGGTGTTGCAGTTAACAGAAAGAGCAGAATTAAAAGGCTTCTTTTTGCCATTATTGATAGTTCTCCGGTACCTTGTAAAAAAAAGATGTATCAAATTCGAATTTGAGAAATAACAGATTTAAATTTATCAAATAATTCTTTATAAAAAGGGGGAAAATTTAGTTTACGGTTGCGAAACGGACAGACTTAAATCTAACCCGGTGAATTTATGTGACGGCTATGTGATTCTTATGTGACGGCTATGTGACTGGAGAGGCGTTTTATGTAATTCCGGGCAATTCTTATGTGACGGCTATGTGACTGGAGAGGCGTTTTTACACCTTATGACTAACAATTTAAAAAGCTAACTTATTGTTTTTCCATAAGTTAGCTTTTGGTGCTTCCGGGGGTTTTATGTGACTGTTATGTGACTGGAGTCTGCTTTTTATGTAATTCCGGGCAATTCTTATGTGACGGCTATGTGACTGGAGTCTGCTTTTTATGTAATTCCGGGCAATTCTTATGTGACGGCTATGTGACTGGAATGAATAAATCGATTAAATATTGATGTTTCTTGTATGAAGTTTATTAAATTTGATTAAATGAAAAGAAAGTTTCGCACAGATTTATGAATCCTGAAAAAGTTATTAAAGAATTGATTAAACTGCCCCGGGAAAGTGAGTGGGTAGAATTCAAACAGAATAATGCAGACCCTTCTGAAATTGGGGAATACATCTCTGCAATTTCTAATTCTGCTGCTCTCTGGAACAAAACTATGGGTTTTATCTGCTGGGGGATCGAAGATAGCTCACACAGAATAACGGGGACAACTTTCAATCCGACTGAACAAAAGATTGGTAACGAAGAATTGGAAAACTGGCTTTTGCATCATTTGAATCCAAGAACTCATTTCTCAATTCATAGAGAACTGATTAACGACAAAATGATCGTTTTGTTTCAAATCGCAGCAGCGACTCAGGCACCAGTTAAATTCAAAAACGAAGCTTACATCAGAATAGGATCATATAAAAAGAGGCTTAAAGACCATCTTGAGAAAGAACGATTGCTCTGGGATATCCTTTCTAAAAAGCGATTTGAAGATGAAATTGCCTTGGCGGATATTGATGACGACCATGTTATTAAGTTCTTAAACTATCCTGCTTTGTTTGAATTGTTGGGTCAACCACTAGCCGACAATAAAAAAGGGATTTTAGATCGTCTGAGCAAAGAAGCATTTATTAAAAAAAATGCAAACGGAAGTTTTGATATTCTTAATCTTGGGGCTGTGCTTTTTGCGAAAGATTTTAATCAATTTCAAAGACTTTCACGCAAAGCCATCAGAGTTGTTGTTTACAAAGGAACTTCAAGGATCGAAACTGAAAGGGAATTTATCAATTACAAGGGATATGCAACAAGCTTCGGTGAAGTGATTGACCTTGTAAACAGCCAACTCCCCCAGAATGAACTAATCGGCACAGCTTTTAGACAAAACATCAAAATGTATCCCGAAATTGCTATAAGGGAGCTCATTGCAAATGCTCTGATTCATCAGGACTTCTTTATTACAGGAGCAGGACCGATGATTGAAATCTTTTCTGACCGTATTGAAATCACTAATCCGGGCAAGCCCTTGATCGACACACTCCGTTTTATCGACGAACCACCACGATCAAGAAATGATGCTATCGCAGCTTTTATGCGAAGAATAAATATCTGCGAAGAAAGAGGTAGTGGGATTGATAAAGTTATTTTTAGTATCGAGGCATTTCAGTTACCTGCTCCTGATTTTCAGGCGATTGGAGATAATACAAAATCAATACTCTACTCTCCTAAAGTCTTTAAAGAAATGTCGCGAGATGAGAGAGTTAGAGCATGTTACCAACATTGTTGCCTGCTTTATGTATCAAACAAGGAAATGACCAACAATTCGCTCCGCCTTCGATTTAATATCGCAGAGGAGAACTATTCAATGGTCTCGAGAGTCATCTCTGAAACAGTAAAAACCGGATTCATCCGTCAGAAGGATACTGAAAGCAAATCACGCAGATTTGCCAGATATATTCCATTTTGGTCATAACTATCTTATGTGACGGCTATGTGACTGGAGAGGCGTTTTTACACCTTATGACTAACCATTTAAAAAGCTAACTTATTGTTTTTCAATGAGTTAACTTTTTGTGCTTCCGGGAGTTTTATGTGACTGTTATGTGACTGGAGTCTGCTTTTTATGTAATTCCGGGCAATTCTTATGTGACGGCTATGTGACTGGAATGTGTAAAAAGTAATGGTTTTATAATAGTTCCCATATTTTTGTAATGCTTATCACTATTTTTTTTTGAAAAAGTTGTTTAATTACACGGGATTTCATCAAATTTCCTTAACTCTCAACGACAACAAACTATATGGGACATCCATGTTTAAGAATACACAAAAATTGATCTTTCGCTTTTTTATTGCTTTGTTTTTTATTTCCTTCACTGTCCCGGCACAAATCCAGGTAACTCTCCCTGATATGTTGAAACTATTTAATGCCGGAGATATCCACTATGGTACCAATTTTGAAGGGCAGATCAACATCGGGCAACCGGGAGCAGATAAAGTATATGATTTCTCATACATTCCACTTTCAAACGAATTTTCTCTCAATCTGAATACCGACGATATCCCGGTGCTTGCCTCTCGTTATCCCGGATGTGTTACATTTGGCGAAACACCTCAGACCGTTGAGAATAACCCCGTTTTCCTCTTTTCACCCGATTCATTTTATATCGTTGGTCAGGCATCTCTGGTTCCCGAATGGAAATTTATTCATCGTGAGCCATATGATGTTTTTCCCCTTCCTGTGATTTACGGAGCAACCCATTCACGATTTATTAAAATGACAGATTCAACCTTCAACTTGTCAGGAGTTCTGCAGAGTGTTGATACTTCTTCCAGTGAGTATCGCTCCACTGTTGACGGCTGGGGCACTTTGAAAATTGGAACGATGCAATTTCCTTGTTTACGCGTAAAAAGAGAGTATATCCAATATGGCGACAAAGATTTTGTTTACCTTACAAAGGAGGGAGCGTTTATAACTCTGATGACTGAAGCCACAAACCCCGACTCCGGCATCGTCGCAGCCCGCGGAACCATCCTGCTCGGAGCTGCTCTTGTTGATGTAAAAGAAGTATCGCCTGTTCCCGTGGAATTTAACCTCTCACAAAATTTCCCGAATCCATTTAATCCCTCAACGGTAATTCAGTTTGGGTTGCCCACGGCGGGTTATGCAAGGCTGGAAGTTTTTAATCTGCTCGGAGAATCTATTGCGGTTCTTTTTGATGGTGAGACGAATGCCGGCAATCACTCCGTAAAGTTTGATGCCTCGGCTCTTGGATCCGGAGTCTATTTTTACAGACTATCATCTGCAGGAGAGGTATTAACTAGAAAACTAACGCTGTTAAAGTAATTTACATACCAAAACTTTTAAATCATCTTCCATGGGGGTTGCCAAAGAATGTGTTGTATTAGTTGGCAACCCCTTTCCCACGAGTCAACAAAGGAATTGTATCCTGTTTTGGACATAAATTTTTGGAAGTACAGACCTGATTTTTGCTACCGGTCTGTGATCTTGATTAAATTATTATAGCCGCCACCAAAAATTGTTTTGTCCTCAAGGAACTGAAGACTTTCAACTTTGTTTACAAGTTTCTCGAACTCCCATGTTTTTCCGCCGTCTTTTGAACGATAAACAAAACTCGGAGATAGAGGGGCGCCGTAAGCTTTAAGCATCCAACCGTTATTTGGATCGATAAAATGGATCCCTTCGGTTATATCCTGAGTATTTGAGAGGATGGATGATTCCCACTTTTCTCCTCCGTCAGTTGTCCTCCATAAAGCATATGAAGTATCGTTCACGGAACTGGTGTACCACCCATGTTTTTGATCTAAAAACTTAATATTTGATGGGAATGTCTGGTCATTAAGATAAGTCTCTGACCAGGAAGCACCTCCATCGGTTGTTTTTTTGATGTATGATACCAATCCCCCGTTTTTCTTTGCCCCGGGCAATATAACATCACCCATCATCCATCCGGTATTTTCATCAATAAAGAAGAGGTCATTAAATTGTCCTTCAGGAGCAGAATCAACCAACAATTCCTTCCAGGTTTTACCTCCATCATCCGACTTTTTAAGAATTCTCTTGTCAACTTCCAAAGAGAAAGCGTAACATGTCTGCAAGTTAAGAAAGGTCATTTTTTGTGGAAACCCGTGAAATTGAACTTTAAGATTTTTCCATTTTTCGCCACCATCTGTGGTAGAAAGTACGAAAGTTGACCCTGCATCATCATAACAAATTGCGACTCCTTCTTTATCATTAAAAAACTTTATCTTCTCAAAATATGAAGCTTTCATAGCCGAAACCAAAATCCAGCTTTTCCCGCCGTCGGTTGTTTTCACTAATCCATTCTCATCAGTTGCGAAACCCTTTTTTGAATCAATAAAATAGAAAGCATTAAAATGGAGATCGATACCCTTAACAATTTGGTCGAAGGTGTTTCCGCCATCAGTTGATCGATAAATCTTCGGCATCAAATCCCAAAATGCGGGGAGCACAAGTCCCGTTTTATCATCAAAAAAAGCAACTTTGGCGAATCCTGATTCCTTGTGTGAATAAGATTTTTGCCATGTTTTTCCCCCGTCAACAGTTCTGTACAAGTCGGTATAAATGGGACCGTCCAATCCCCCCGACAAAAGAACCCATCCGGTGTTGCTGTTTTGAAAATTGATGGAGAAGATCATTTGTCCTTTGATATCGGCAGAAATATCATAAAACTTGCTCGAATTCCAACTTTTCCCACCGTCAACGGTTTTAAAGATAACGATTCTGGAAACGACACTACTTCCCGCCGGTTCCAATATCTCAGTTATCACATAACCGTTTTTTTCATCGGGAAATGTCATGTTAGAAATAACAATATTGGACATTTCCTTCACAATCTCCCAGTTTTTTCCACCATTTGTAGTCTTTAGAAGCTTGTCTTTTCCTGTAACAACATCATATCTTTCAATGGCGTAACCATCGTTTAAGTTGGTAAAATGGACTTCGAGGGGGCTAAATCCGAGGGAAGAATTTCTCATCTGCCAGGTTTTCCCTCCGTCAGAAGTGACATAAAGTTGATAAATTCCTTCAGCCTGGTCATCAGATAAAATTGCCGAACCGGCTACAAATCCGTTTTGTGAATCAATAAATTGCACTTTTGAGAAAAATTTAATCTTGCCAATTTTTTCGGTTTTCCAGGTTTTACCTCCATCGGTTGTTGAGATTAAATTCTCATCAGGTCCTGTAGCCCATGCTTTCTCAACATCGACAGCAGCAATTGAACTGAGCCATATATCTTCACCCGTCTTGAGAGTCTGCCAGTTTATCCCGGCATCAGTGGTCCGCATTACGCTGCCAAGAGTGCCCGTTGCCCACGCTGTGGTCTTGTTAAGGATAACTAAATCGGTAATTATATTGGCGATTGGTGAAGGCATGATAACTTCAAATCCCTTTTGTGGGCGGATAACTCCGGAACCAATCAGGAAGGATAAAATCAACAGAGAAATATTTTTTTGCATGGAGGTGCCTGTAAATTAGTTGTGATTAAAAAACGCATGTGCGTTGTTATTATACTTTCAGAACATCAACTGAAGTTCCAAAAAATGATTAAATCAAGCGTAAAAGATAAAGTATTTTAATTAATAAAGGCAAAAGAAAATTTTTAAGTTGTTGTTGTTTTAGGAGGACTGTTTCTTTAATTCACATTTAAAATAGTTGGCTATTTCAAATTTGGATATCTGTCCAGCGGGCAAAAACTCCGGCTTTATATTTGAAGTCAACTTAAATAGATCATCCTTATAAAATTAGTCCGTTTTTCTCTTTTTCCTTCTTTTTCGTACCTCGTCACAACTTTTTCAATGCGCTCTTTGTCGCAGTTCTCAAAAAGAATATCTATATCCTCAATTTCACCATTAAACAATACTTGTTCAATCACCACCTCTTCCGGCAACTCTTTTGACTTGTCGTAAGACCAAAATAAATGTGGCGAAAATTGCGATATCTTCATTTCAAAATCTGTTTATTAACAATACTTAAATTAACCAATTATTGACAATTTCCACATATTAGATTGGGGATGGGTTGAGAGGATTTTAGGTTGTCCATTAAGAGGAAGAATGTCCCTCATTTTGTAGTGCTTTTGAAAGGTGTCATCAAAAATATTATTCTTCATAAAATCCCTCAGCTGCATCTATCAGCCTTGGATCTGCTGATGTTATAAGATCGAGATAAACAATAAAGTCCGGTGCAATATTTTCTATTATGGAGGCATGTTCAAAATTCCAATATTTCTGATAAACTATCAGGTCGCCATTTTTATCCGGGATCAGTCGATTGATTTTTATAAAATCTTTTAATTCACCATCCAGGTACAACTCGGTAATTTTTTCATGCAAATCCCCGAACTTCATCTCAACAGCTTTACCCGAAGTAAAATAAATTGAGTAGTTTTCACAATCAGAATTTTGCAAGCGAACATTTTCATTCATTTCATATCTGCCGACAAAATGCTTATCTTTTAACGATGTTCGATACTCAAACTTTAATCTTTGCAAAAGCTCATGTTTATTTACCATAGTTAATTGTCCAGTTTCAGATTTAACAACAAATCCGGTTGCCCTGAGTTTTTTGATAAATTTTGATACATACCCAAGCGAACAACCGGTGAGTTGCGCTATTTCTCTATAGTTTTTGTTCAGAATATCGGGATTTGAAAAGAACGCTATTAACAACTGGATACCCATTTTCTCTAATCTAATCTTTTCAGAGTTAAAATGGTTCTTCAATGCCGACTTCGTTCTACCTCGAATATCAAGAAAAATATCCTCCGTTCGGATAAATGCATTTCCAAAGGTATCAACAAAAAATATCCCTTTTGATCTCAAAACTTCTGACACTTTTTTACCGATTTTCCCGGTAATTAC
>Ga0209570_1001442_pt1 | contig 13038 bp, 10 predicted proteins | sample EBPBio172007_DNA_FD_185861 | JGI IMG/M metagenome (GOLD analysis project Ga0209570, IMG submission 185861) | Wastewater treatment Type I Accumulibacter community from EBPR Bioreactor in Madison, WI, USA - Reactor 1_9/17/2007_ DNA (SPAdes)... | ecosystem: Engineered > Bioreactor > EBPR >... | reverse complement strand
CATGGCAAAGACTGAGAAGGGGGTTAGCGCCAACCCGGTCAGTGCTCCCTTGCGCCAGGTTGTTCCGCTGATGCGTGCGAAAGCGGTCGTGGCGGCGGTCTTGGTCAGCAAGCGAACCAAAACGATGGTGAGGGCCAGGCCGATGCCGCTGGTCATCTGTCGCCAATCGAGGAGCGAAGTGGTGAATACGAACAGGAGGACGGTCAGCAAGTCGCCGAGGCTACCAAAGTTCTGCTGCGCTTGGGAAAAGCATATTCGTCGGTGGCGGGCGGCGAGGCCGAAAACCAGCGCGGCCACCAATGGCGAAAACTTGAGGAAGTGTGTGAGTGCGGTCAGTAGCAGGATTGCTAGAGCTAGGGCGACGGTCGAGTTGCGATGTGGGGAGTTTGCCCAGCGCAGTATGCCTGGTACGGCTACGCCAAAAGTGGCGCCTAGCGCGACAGATACGATCAGTACGGCGGCCGAACTCCACAGCGCATCGAAGATTCCCTTGTCGCTGGAGAGTGCCCAGTAGGCCAGGGTTGCCTTGAACACCATCACGGCGAAAATGCAATTCAGGGCGGAGAGGTGCAACAGGCGCTCGGTGACCTGTCCGGCGCTACGTGTCTCGTTGATTACCCTGAGGATAGCGGCGGGGGATGTCGACATGGCCAAGGCGGCGAGCAAGAGAGCGGTGAGCTGGTTCAGATCGAACAGGCGTCCAATGGCAAAAACTGCGGCGAAGGTGGAAAACGCTTCCGCAGCAGCTGAGATGCCGATCCATGGGTTTGTGCGTAACCAACGCAGGTTGATGCGGTATCCGAGCTCAAACAGGATCAGGGCGAAGGCGAAATCGGCGAGCAGTATCACTGCTCCTTCCGGGGGGTTGCCGAGGAAACCGCCCTGGCTGGCGGACATTGCGAATCCGGCAATACCATAGCTGCTGATGCGAGGGAGTCCCAGCCAGCGATAACCCGCTTCTCCGGCAGCCCAGGCGATTGCCAACGCAAGTGGCCAGGCGATGCCCTGAAAAATGGGAATGATTTGCTCCATGGTGAACTCCTTGGAAACGACTGGCGTGCTTAGCCCGCGCTATCTGTTGGCAAGGCTTCGAAACGGCGCAGTTTGCGCCACAACGATACCCGGTCGATGCCCAGCAGTTGCGCCGCCAGAATGCGGTTGCCGCCGGTATGTTCGAGCATGCGCAGAATATGCTGGCGTTCGTTTTCGGCCAGGGTCATCGGCGGACCCTCTGCGCGTGGGGGGGCGGCATCGGTCGATTCTGGCTGACGGGCGACGGCGGGTGGCAGCAGGTCGAGAGTGATGCTCTTGCCGGGAGACAGAGCCACGCCGCGTTCGATCAGGTTTTCCAGTTCGCGGACGTTGCCGGGGAAATCGTGATTGAGCATGGCTTCGAAGGCTTCCGGGGCGATTTCGCTGACCGGCTTGCCCATGCGCCGGGCAGCACTGGCCAGGAAGTGCGCGGCCAGCAGCGGGATGTCGCCGCGGCGATCCCGCAGCGGCGGCACCTGCAGGCCGACCACATTGAGGCGGAAGTAGAGATCCTGACGCAGCCGGCCTTCCTGCACGCATTGCACCGGATCGCGGTTGGTGGCGGCGACGATGCGCACATCGGTACGCACCGGCTCGCGGCCGCCAAGGCGGTAGAACTCGCGCTCCTGCAGCACCCGCAACAGTTTGACCTGCATGGCGGCCGACATTTCGGTCACTTCGTCGAGGAATAGCGTGCCGCCGGCGGCAGTTTCCAGCAGGCCGGGCTTGCCGGCGGTGGCGCCGGTGAAAGCCCCGCGTTCGTGGCCGAACAATTCGTTACCCAGCAATTCCTCGCTGAAGGCGCCACAGTTGATGCCGACAAACGGCTGCCCGGATCGCGCACTCTGTTCATGCAGATAGCGGGCCATCACTTCCTTGCCCGATCCGGTTTCGCCCACGATCAGCACGGTGCAGTCGGTGGCGGCGACGCGGGTGGCGGTATCGAGCACCGCCTCCATCAGCGGGGAAACGGTCAGGATGCGCGGGGTGGCGGTGGCGCGGGTCAGCGCCGAGCGCAGGCTGGCATTTTCGGCGCGCAGCGCGGCCTTTTCCAGCGCCTCGCGGACCACCTTGCGCACCTCCGCCAGCCGGAACGGTTTCTGGATGTAGTAGAAGGCTCCGGCGCGCATGGCGTCGACGGTCGAACTGGTGGTGGCGTGCGCGGTAATCACCACCACTTCGCATTCCGGGCGGCGCTGCTTGATTTCGCGCAGCAACTCCAATCCATCCAGACCGGGCATGCGCAGGTCGGTGAGAATCAGCGGGTAAGCGGTTTCGGTCAGCATGGCCAGGGCGTCGTTGCCGTTGGCCGCGGTGTCGGAGGCGATACCGTCGCGCTCCAGGGCGTGCGCCAGGTTGTTGCGGGCGATGGGTTCATCGTCGACGATCAGCACGCGCGGTTCAGCCATGGGCGTGTTCCTTGGTTGTCAGATCGGGGATGTGCATCCAGAAACAGGTACCCCGGCCGGGGGTCGAGCTGACGGTCAGTGTTCCGCCATGCTGGCTGACAATTTCGTGTGCGACGAACAGGCCGAGCCCGGTTCCCTGGCCGACGGCCTTGGTGGTGAAAAAAGGGTCGAATACCCGCGGCAGGTCGGCTTGCGCGATGCCGTGGCCGTTATCCTCGATCTCCAGCGAGGTGCCGTGGCCTTCCGGCATCGACTCGCGCCAGGCGGTCAGGCGGATCGTGCCGTCGGGCGGAATGGCTTCGGCGGCGTTCTTGACCAGATTCACCAGCACCTGCTGGAAGCGTTGCCGGTCGACATCGATGCCGAGTTCGTCCGCGAGATTGAGTTCCACGCGGGCATTGGCCGGCAGTTGGCCGCGCAGCAGCAACAGGGCTTCGTTAACCAGTTCGTGCAGTTCCTCGCGCTGGCGATGAAAGGCACGGTCGCGGGAAAAATCGAGCAAGGCCGACACAATGCGCTGGGCGCGCAGCACCTGATCGTCGATTTGGGCCAGCAGGCGTGCCTTTTCTTCCGGAACAGCGGTTTCCTGCTCCTCGATCAACAACTGGCAGGATGATGAAATGTTGGAAAGCGGGTTGTTCAATTCGTGCGCCACACCGGAGAGCATGGTGCCGAGTGCGACCAGGCGGGAAGATAGCGCGATTGCCTGCTGTCGTTTTTCCAGTTCGACCAGGGCGCTGTTGATCGAGGCCTGCAACGAGCGCACTTCGCTGTCTTCCTCTTCGCCTTCCAGTCGCCCGGTTTCGCCCTTGGCGATCTGTTCCAGTCGCTGCTCGATGTCGCGCAAGGGGCGCAGGATGCTGCGTGAAACAAAGAAACCGGTGGCGACTGCCAGCAGCACCGCGGCCAGAATCGCCGAGAGCAGATCGCGCTCGTGGCCATCGACCGCCTCGCCCAGACGCTTGCGCGAGTATTCGTCGAGCGCTTCGCCGCTTTTTAGCAGGTTGGCGCCGACCTGATGCAAATCGTCCTGGATTTCCTGCGGGATACGCCCGCGTTTGAAACGTCCGGCGAGCTCCAGCAGCAGTTCGCGGTAACGCTCGGGCTCGCTGGCGGCTTCGGGGTCGGTCAGGACCGCGCGGACCGCTTCCGGGAGATCGGCGAAGGCGTTGCTGGCCTGAATGGCCTTGTCGATCGCCTCGGTCAGGTCGACCGGCTTGCGGTAAAGCAGGTAGTTCTTCTCCAGCCGCCGCGCGTGGCGGATGGCGTCGTGAAATACCGAAACCTTGTGCTGTTGCGACAACTGGGTTTGCAGGCTACGGAACTGGATCAGCGCGCTGGTGACCAGGACAATGAACAGGGTGCCGACCAGGCAATAACCAAGAATGATCTTGGCTGAAAAAGAGTGCAGGAAACGCATGCTGAGCATTTAGACCATCGGGTGTTGCGAATTGCAACCGGCGAAATTTAGTGGGTTCATATAAATCAATGCCTTACAGATATTGCAACACGACTTTGTGACGAATGCTGCAATTTGCAACGTGTGGCTATTGTGCGCCTGGCAGAGGCTATTTTTTAACACTTTGAAAATAAACAAAAAAATGTTTTATGGTTGGGTTGGCACGTTATCTGCTCAGCAATTATCGATCCAAGGCGAGAGCATCGGATTAGTCAGCAAGTTTGTTCTGTATCGAAAGAGACTTTTATGGCCCGGGATTTCCGGGCCTTTTTTTATCTACCGCTTTTGCCGCGGCTGTGGTGCTGGCGGTTAGAATGCCGCCGGGCGCCTTGCCCGGCGAACGCCATTATCTATGCCCCTGCTCTCTGTCTCCCGCGCCTGTCTGGCATTCGGCCATGTTCCCCTGCTCGATCATGCGGATTTTCAGCTCGATCCGGGCGAGCGCGTGGCATTGATCGGCCGTAATGGGACCGGCAAGTCGTCGTTGCTGGCGGCGCTCGCCGGCCGGACGGCCCTGGACGATGGCACTGTATGGCAGGCGCCGGCGCTGCGCATCGGCTATGTTCCGCAGGAACCGCCCTTCGACCCCGGACAGACCGTTTTTCAGGCAGTGGTCGGTGGCATGGGCGAAATTTCCGCTCTGCTGGCCGAGTATCATCAGATTTCGCATTCCCTCGGTGAGGGCGCACAGGCAGAGGAGCGATTGCTGCCGCGGCTCGATGAACTTCAGCACCAGTTGGAGGCGCTGGGGGCGTGGTCCTGGCAGTCGCAAGCCGAACGGGTCATCGAACGCTTCAGCCTGGACCCGGATGTGGCCGTGGGCACGCTGTCCGGCGGGCAGAAAAAGCGCCTGGCCCTGGCGCAGGCGCTGGCGGTCGCGCCGGATGTGCTGTTGCTGGACGAGCCGACCAATCATCTCGATATCGGTGCGATCGAGTGGCTGGAGGATTTGCTGCTGGCCTCCGGGGCAGGACTGGTGTTCATTACTCACGACCGGCGCTTTCTCGACCGGGTGGCCACCCGGGTGGTCGAACTCGATCGCGGTGCGCTGGTGAGTTTTCCCGGTTCGTTTGCCACTTATCAGCAGCGCAAGGATACGCTGCTGCACGAAGAGGCGCTGGCCAACGCCCGGGCCGACAAATTGCTTAAGGAAGAAGAGGTCTGGATTCGCAAGGGCGTCGAGGCGCGGCGAACCCGGGCAGTGTTCCGCGTGCAGCGCCTGGATCGTTTGCGGGCCGAGCGCGCGGAGCGGCGTGAACAGCAGGGGCGGGTCAGCCTGCAACTGGATTCCGGCGAGCGTAGCGGACAACTGGTGGCCGAATTGCTGCACATCGAAAAATCGTTCGGCGGCAAGGTGGTGGTCCGCGACTTTTCCGCGCGCATCCAGCGCGGCGACAAGATTGGCCTGGTCGGCCCGAACGGGGCGGGCAAGACCACGCTGCTGCGGATGATCCTCGGCGAGCTGGAGCCGGATCGGGGGCAGGTCCGACGCGGCACCCGGCTGGAGGTGGCGTATTTCGATCAGTTTCGCAGCCAGCTGGATCCGGAGGCACCGCTGGCCGAAGTGATCTCGCCAGGGTCGGATTATGTCGAGATCGCCGGAACCCGCAAGCATGTGGTCGGTTACCTTGGTGACTTCCTGTTTGCGCCGGAACGCGCGCGCTCCCCGGTCAAATCCCTGTCCGGCGGCGAGCGTAACCGTTTGCTGCTGGCTCGCCTGTTTGCCCGGCCGGCCAACGTACTGGTACTCGACGAGCCGACCAACGATCTCGATATCGAAACCCTGGAGCTGCTCGAGCAATTGTTGCAGGATTATCCGGGCACCCTGTTCCTGGTCAGTCACGATCGCTGCTTTCTCGATAATGTGGTGACCCAGACGATTGCCGCCGAAGGCGAAGGCGTCTGGCGGGAGCATGTGGGCGGATACGCCGACTGGGCGGCCTGGCAGGCGGCGGAGCGGCAGGCGGCGGCAGCGACGCGGAACGAAGCGCGCGCACCGACCAAAGTCGAACCGGTGGCCAAGGCGAAAAGCGACAAACTGTCGTGGAAAGAAGCGCGGGAACTGGAGGCGTTACCCGGGAAAATCGCCGCGCTGGAAGCCGAGCAGACCGAACTGACCCGCAAACTCGAAGACCCCGGGCTGTATCAATCCGAACCGGCCCAGGCGCAAGTGGTGGCTGCGCGTCTGGCAGAGATCGACGAGGTGTTGATGGGGTTGCTCGAGCGCTGGGAGGCGCTCGAAGCCCGAGGCTAGCTGGCTGCTAGAGGTTTTCTTCGGCGGGCGGAGGAAGAGTGTTTGCCGGTACGCCCAGGCGCTGCATTACCGCTTCTGGGGTCAGGTGCAGCAGTTCGCCGATTTCCTTGTAATCATCCGGCAGGGCCGGGTCGTTCCAGTGCAGCGCCGAATGTCGCGCCAGACGCACGGCGAGAATGGCATTGCGCGCCCGGGTGGACTGGGCGTGCTCGTCGTCCATCAGGTTTTTCAGCAACTCGGGCAGGTGCCAGGCGTGGCACAGCGCCAGTTGCAGGTCGAGCAGCGGAAAACCCAGAATGGCCATCTGAATGGCGCTGCTGCGCATGGTGGGGTTGTCGCGACGCATGGCCATGGCCTGCAGCGCCAGCTTGGGAGCGAAACACCAGATCAGTATTTCGGCAAGATCGTGCAGCAAGGCGGCCAGGCGAACTTCTTCGGCATTGATGTCGTGTCGCCAGACGGCCCAGTCATAGGCATATTCGGCCGCCCGCTGGGCGCGCCGTATAACCTGCATGACGCCAAGCAGCGCTTGCGGCGCGCTGGCCTTTAGTTCGCCTTCGATGGTCGGCAGGTTGCCGAAGCGTTTGAAGAAGGGGTCGATGCCGGACATCATGATGGCGCCGGCGACGGTGGTGATCTCGTGCTGCAGGCTTTTGCCGTGCATCGGCTGGATATAGGCCAGCACGCGCACCGACATGATCGGATCCTGCAGGACCACCTGGGCGAGTTCCCGGGCGGTGACGTTGTCGATGTTTTCGTGCATTTCGTCGAGTTGCCGGCGCGTATGGCGCAGGATCGGCAGGCTGCTCTGGCTGAACAGCGCCACCCATGCCTCGACATTTGCCAGTGCTTGCTCGATCATTTTGCCTTTTACCTGAAGAAGTTTTTATAACTCCATGTTTTTAGAGTTATTTGGATTAAAACTCTCCCGCGCCGTTTCGGCAAGCTTTTTTTGCATGCGATAATCCGCCTCCCATCTTCCGGTGTCAGAAAATGCGCTACACAATTGTTCCGGTGACCCCCTTCGAGCAGAACTGCACGCTGCTGTGGTGCGAAAAAACCCACGAGGCGGCGGTAGTCGACCCTGGTGGCGATCTTGACCGCATCCTCCAGGCGGTTGCGCAGGAGGGGGTCGTGCTGAAAAAAATTCTGGTCACTCACGGCCATGTCGATCATGCCGGCGGCGCGGCCGAACTGGCCGAGCGTCTTGGGCTACCGATCGAAGGGCCACATGAGGAAGACCGTTTCTGGATCGAGGGCATGCCCCAGCAAAGCCGGATGTTCGGCATTGGCGGAGTGCGTAGTTTCGAACCGGCGCGCTGGCTCAAGGATGGCGATGTGGTCAGTTTCGGCGAGGTCGAGTTGCAGGTGCTGCACTGTCCGGGGCATACCCCCGGACACGTGGTGTTCTACCATGCGCCGAGCAAGCTGGCTCAGGTGGGAGATGTGATTTTTCAGGGTTCGATCGGGCGTACCGATTTCCCGCGCGGGGATTACGACACCCTGATCCATTCGATCCGCGACAAGCTGTTTCCCCTAGGCGACGAAGTGGCCTTCATCCCCGGGCACGGCCCGATGTCCAGCATGGGCGAGGAGCGGCGCTATAACCCGTTCTGTGGTGGACGTTACGGTTGATGCACGAGCGGGTGAGGGAGGTTACTCCGCCTTCCGCCCGACGTTGTAGGCCCAGTCGATTGCCGCCAGTTGGGCTTGCGCAAACTCGGCGCAGCCGATGCCCAGCCCGGTCAGGGTTTCGCTGGCGGCGGCGTATTTCTTGCGTTCGCCCGATTCCACGGCACGCAGGAGCTCGCCCAGCGGGCCGGCGCGTTCGGTCAGCGCCAGTTTGACCGGTGTGGCCACCGGCAATTGCGCGAGGATGTCATCCATTGAGAGATTGAGCAGGACGTCAAGCAGAGAGAAAATCCCGGTCATGAAGGCGCTGTCGGGCTCGATCGCCAGTTCCGGCGGCGGCTTGATCTGCTGGAAAGCCAGTTCCATCAGGCGGCCGCGCATGGCCGCCCATTGCAACAAGGGATTCGGTCCGTCGATATTGTCCGGATCGGCATACACCAGCAGTTGCAGCCAGCGCTGCAGTTGCCGCCTGCCAAGCAGCGAGATCGCCTGCGCGTAGCTGGTGACCGGCGTGCGCAATCCCATGGCAGCGGAATTGACCAAGCGCAGCAGGCTGTACGACAGCTTCGGCTCCTGCCGGAAAATTTCTTCGAGTTCGCGGGTGTCGGCGTCTTGTGTCACCAGCGAAAGCAGTTGCAGCAGGTGCAGGCGCCGCATGTCTGGCTTCATCGGCTCTCGGGCGCGGGTCAGCAGAAATTCGGTGCTGACCAGCGCGGCGTTGTTGGCCAGCGCCCATTCCAGATCCTGCCGGGTCTTCACTGCGGTCAACGCGATGGCGGACCGTGTCTCCAGCACCATCATCTTCACCGGTGGCGCGGTGCGGGCGTGCGCGGCTTCGAGAATGACGTAATCCCATTTGCCGCCGGGGGGCGGCAGCGGACGATGCGCAAAGGCCAGAACGCCGACTTTGCCGCCGTCGGCGCGCACCCGTTCGGCGGGCTTCAGCCATTCGCTGTTTTTGTCGGAATCTTCCGGCTCCTGGACCAGGAAGACGGTGCGGTCAATTGGCCATCCTTCGCTGTGGGTGGTGCAGGCGCCAGGGCTCAGCGGCACGAACCAGGGCAGGCTCTGCCCCAGCGAAACGGCACTTTCCTTGCCACAAAGATGAATTAGCGAGGCGCAGCACTCCGGAGTGACGGCCGAGGTAGAAACGAACAGGGCGCCCCAGCGTTCTTCGCGGTTTAGCCAAGGGTGAATGAAGACGTGCTGCATGTTAGAAGTGACGGAACCCGGATGGATTGGAATAATTTGATTTGTTAATGCTATCAGTCTTGTTGCCCGGCGTCAGCAGAGTTTTTCGGTAAAACACGCGCGTTCACGCCGCAGCCGTGGCGTTTTGCGGGGCCAACCCGGCCGGGTGGTGGAAAGGGGTGAATCGTGGTTCCAGAATACTGGCAGGAAGCGTCGGCGGCACTGGCCGCAACCGATCCGGTGATGGCCGCTTTGGTCGAGGCTTATGGCGGGCTCGGACTGGCGTCGCGCGGCGATGCCTTCGGCACGCTGGCGCGTTCGATCGTCGGGCAGCAGATATCGGTCAAGGCGGCGGATGCGGTATGGGGCCGCGTGGCCAACCGGCTGGTCGAGGTGTCGCCGGGCAACGTGCTTGCGGCGGGCGTGGCGGGTTTGCAGGATTGCGGGTTGTCGCGGCGAAAAATTGAATATCTGGTCGATCTCGCCGGCCATTTTGCCAGCGGGCAGGTCGATCCGCGGCGCTGGGAGCAGATGAACGACGCCGAAATCATTGCCGAACTGATCGATGTGCGCGGCATAGGACGATGGACGGCGGAAATGTTGCTGATTTTCAACCTGATGCGCCCCGATGTCTTTCCGCTGGACGATATCGGCTTGCAGCGGGCGGTTTGCCGGCACTACTTTGCCGGCAAAAAGCAGATGCCCAAGGTTGTTGCGGCATTTGGTGAGCGCTGGCGGCCATGGCGCAGCGTGGCGACCTGGTATTTATGGCGTAGTCTGGATCCGGTGCCGGTGGAGTACTGACCAGCAGCGCCGGCCGGGGCCTTCCGGCACGATCTGCGTCGGGAGCGTGCCTTGGGGTAGAATACCGGCCGGACAATAGAACGATTGCCTATGAAAACCAGTTTTCTCGAATTCGAACAACCCATTGCCGAACTTGAAGCCAAGATCGAACAATTGCGCTTCGTGCAGGATGATTCCGCGGTCGATATTTCCGAAGAAATCGAGCGGCTGGAAAAGAAAAGCAATCAGCTGACCAAGGATATCTACGCCAAGCTGACACCCTGGCAGATTTCGCAGGTGGCCCGGCATCCGCAACGTCCGTATTCGCTCGACTATTTCACGCGGATTTTTTCCGATTTCGATGAGTTGCATGGCGACCGCGCCTTTGCCGACGATCGCGCGATTGTTGGCGGATTGGCGCGCTTCAACGGGCAACCGGTGATGGTCATCGGCCACCAGAAGGGTCGCGATGCCAAGGAGCGGATGTATCGCAATTTCGGCATGCCGCGTCCCGAGGGGTATCGCAAGGCGCTGCGGCTGATGAAATTGGCCGAGAAATTCGGGTTGCCGGTGATGACCTTTGTCGACACGCCGGGGGCTTATCCCGGGATCGACGCCGAGGAGCGCGGGCAGTCTGAAGCGATCGGCCGCAACCTCTACGAAATGGCCGAGTTGCGGGTGCCAGTCATCGTCACCATCATCGGCGAGGGCGGCTCGGGCGGGGCATTGGCCATTGCAGTCGGGGATGTGGTGCAGATGCTGCAATACTCGACGTATTCGGTGATCTCCCCGGAAGGCTGTGCCACGATTCTCTGGAAGAGTGCCGAGAAGGCCGCCGAAGCGGCGGAAACCATGGGGATTACCGCGCCGCGGCTGAAATCGCTGGGGTTGATCGACAAGATCGTCAACGAGCCCTTGGGGGGCGCGCATCGCGATCACGACGCCATGGCGCTGGCGCTGAAAAAGTCGCTGCAGGATAGCCTCAAGCAGCTATCCGGGATGTCGGCCGAGGAGTTGCTGGCAACCCGCTACGAACGGCTGATGAGCTATGGCCGTTTCAAAGAAATCGCGCAATCCTGATCCCGTAGAGCACCTCCGGCGCTTTCTCGGCGAGCGGCAGGCTCTGCAACGCCCGACCTGCATCGCGCTCTCGGGCGGCCGAGATTCGGTTGCCCTGCTGCGGGCCGCGGCCTTGCTGCCGGAGATCGGCTCATTGCAGGCTTTGCATGTGAACCATGGCTTGTCGGCACATGCCGATGCCTGGGCCGAACACTGCCGGCAGTTATGCTCGAGTTTGAACGTCCCCTTTCAGGTTGTCCGGGTGACCGTTGCGCATGGCGGCGGGCAGGGGCTGGAAGCCGCCGCCCGGGAAGCGCGCTATGCCGCTTTTGCCGAATGCGGCAGCGAGTTGCTGCTGCTGGCGCATCACCTTGGCGATCAAGCCGAAACCGTGTTGTTCAACCTGGCCCGGGGCAGCGGGGTTGGCGGAGCGGCAGGCATGCCTGCGGAGCGTCGGCTGGCAACGTTGCGTGTGCTACGTCCCTGGCTGAATTTGCCGCCGGCGGCGGTGAGCGAATTTGCCCTTGCTCAGGGGCTTTCCTGGGTGGAGGACGAGAGTAATACCGATCGGAGATATTCGCGCAATTTCCTGCGCCACGAAATCCTGCCCCAACTGGCGCAACGCTTCCCCGCGGTGCGGTTTCGGCTGGGGGAGGCGGCAGCGCATTTTGCCGAGGCTGACCGCCTGCTGGCGGAGTTGGCGGAGCAGGATTGGCGCACACTGACCGGGAAAGACGAGTCGTTGCCGATGGAGGGGGTGCGGCAACTCAGCGTGCCGCGGTTGAAGAATCTGCTGCGCTGGCGTCTGCGGGCGCTGGGTTGGCAGTTGCCGGTGGCCAGCCGCCTGGAAGAGTTCGTGCGTCAACTGGTGGAGGCGGCTCCCGACCGTCATCCACGGCTCGAGCTGCCACAGGGGTGTTTGCTGGTCCGGGCCCGTTGTTTACATTTCCACGCTGCGTGATTCTCCCCTTTGCCAACGCCATCGGTTAGAATCCAAAAGTTATTCATTTCCATTTCGAGACCATGATTACCGGTTCCCTTGTCGCCATTGTGACGCCGATGCAGGAAGACGGCAGCATCGACTTTGCCGCTCTGCAAAGCCTTATCGATTTCCACGTTCGCGAAGGCAGCGACGGCATCGTCGTGGTGGGTACCACCGGCGAATCGCCGACGGTCAATGTCGAAGAGCATTGCGAGCTGATTCGTTTCACCGTCGAGAAGGTCGCCGGCCGTTTGCCGGTGATCGCCGGCACCGGCGGTAACTCGACGGCGGAAGCCATCGAACTGACCCGTTTTGCCAAGATGGCCGGTGCCCAGGCCGCGCTCTCGGTGGTGCCCTACTACAACAAGCCGACGCAGGAAGGTCTCTACCGGCATTTCCGCAGTATTGCCGAAGCGGTCGATATTCCGGTGGTGCTCTACAACGTTCCCGGCCGGACGGTGGCCGACATGAGCAACGACACCACCTTGCGCCTGGCCGAGGTCGAAAACATTGTCGGGATCAAGGATGCGACCGGAAACATCGACCGTGCCTGCGACCTGATTGTACGTGCTCCCAAGGATTTCGCGCTCTACAGTGGCGACGACATGACCTGCATGGCGACCATCCTGCTGGGCTTCCACGGCACCATTTCGGTGACGGCCAATGTGGCGCCGCGGCAGATGCATGAAATGTGCGCTGCAGCGGCAGCCGGCGATGCGGCGAAGGCGCGCGAACTCCACTTCCGCTTGCTCGGGCTGCATCGCGATTTGTTCTGCGAAGCCAATCCGATCCCGGTCAAGTGGGCGGTACAACAAATGGGGCTGGCGCCGGGAGGTATCCGCCTGCCGCTGACGCCTTTGTCCGAGAGCAATCGGGCGCGCGTGCTGGCCGCGATGCGCCAGGCCGGCGTGGTCGCCTCCTGACGGGAAATTTATGAATAAGTCATTGATGCTTTGTGGTTGTGCCTTGGTGATGCTGGTTTCCGCCGGGTGTGCCAACTATGGCGGCAGCGTCCTGCCAGAAACCAAGAAAATCGATTACAAATCGGCAGCCAAAGCGCCCTCGCTGGAAGTGCCGCCGGATCTGACCCAAATGGCCCGCGACTCGCGTTATACGGTTCCGGACGGGGCTGGCAAGGGGATGGCAACGGCGTCGGGATACAACGCCGAGCGCGCTGGCGCCGGCAAGGGCGAGCAGACGACGATATTGCCGAAAGTCGAGAACGTTCGCGTCGAGC
>Ga0209570_1001440_pt1 | contig 13073 bp, 10 predicted proteins | sample EBPBio172007_DNA_FD_185861 | JGI IMG/M metagenome (GOLD analysis project Ga0209570, IMG submission 185861) | Wastewater treatment Type I Accumulibacter community from EBPR Bioreactor in Madison, WI, USA - Reactor 1_9/17/2007_ DNA (SPAdes)... | ecosystem: Engineered > Bioreactor > EBPR >... | reverse complement strand
ACTTGGCAATGGCGCAGGTGATGTCCTCACAGTAACAGGTACTTCAACCTTCAATGGTCCTGCAACTGTAACAGGCAACACAAACGTTGGCGGTAACCTTGCTGTAACAGGCAATGGCACTATCGGCGGTACACTTGGCGTAACAGGTAACACAACATTGACAACACTTACAGCCGGTGCAACAACACTTGGTGCAACAACAACAGCATCCTTGAACAATACAGGTAATGCAACAGTTGGCGGTACACTCGGTGTAACAGGTGCTACAACATTAACAGGTGCTTTACTTGCTAATGGTGGCACAACAACAACGAACCTTACAACAACAGGTAATGCTACTATCGGTGGTAATACAACTGTCACAGGCATAACAACATTGAATGGCGATGCTAACTTTAATGGTCCGGCAACAACAGTGAACTCAGTGAATTTCCTTGTAACAGGTATTTCTGCTTTCGGTGGTCAAGTTGATATCGTTGGTGCTGACCTTAATGCGGGTGCAAATGTGAATGTCACAGGTAATGTTACTACAGGCGGTACTAATACAACAACAGGTCTTACAACACTTGGTACAGTAGGTAATCCTTCACTTGCAGTAAATGGTACTTCTGCTTTCACAGGTAATGTGACAATGGCAGGTGACTTAACTGTTACAGGTACTTTGAACTCCGGTAACTTTGCTCCGGCAAATATCAATACTCCGGGTAACTTGATTGTTCAAGGTAACTCAACACTTGGTAATGATGCGGGTGATAATCTCACAGTAACAGGTACTTCACTCTTCAACGGTGCGGTTTCTGTCACAGGTGCTACTGATTTACGTTCTGCAGTAAGCAACTCCACAGGTAACTTAAACCTCAACGATAATGTTGATATTACAGGTAATGCAACAGTTGGCGGCACAACAACCTTAACAGGTGCTCTTGCTGCAAATGGCGGTACAACAACAACAACTCTTCTTGCAACAGGTACTTCTAACCTCCAAGGTGCAGTAAGCAACTCTACAGGTAATTTGAACCTCAATGACAATGTTGATATTGCAAACAATGCAACAGTTGGTGGCACACTTAGTGTAACAGGTAACTCAACATTAGCAGGTGATCTTACAGTAACCGGAAGCACAACACTTGGTAATAGCGGTCTTTCAGATCAGTTCTCATTAACTTCTACAGGTCTTAATATCGCAACAAATGGTGATATCTTTGATTTTGCCGGACCGGTAAATGTCGCTGATGATTTAACTATCACAGGTACAACCACTTCAGGTGGTGCACTTACTGTAGCAGCAGGTAACTTGACTGTGGCAACAGGTAACTTAAATGTTACTGCCGGTTCAGGTAACTTCTCCACAGGCGGCGTGAATGTCACAGGCGCAGGTAATGGCGTAACTGTAGCAAACGGTCCTTCATCATTCACTGCGACAACAGGCGCTGCAAATGTGGTAAGCATTGACGGTTCTGCTACAAATGGCGGTCTTAATCTTGCAAGTGCTGATACTGACTTCCGTATGAATGGTAATCCGGGTACTGCTAATGCAAGTTTCCTTGTATCGAATGGTGCTAATGTTACTCCTTCTTGGTCAAATACATTGCCGACAAATGCAACTGCTGCATTCAATCAAATTACATCAGGAACAAATGCAGGTCAAGCACTCACTGTAGGTGCAGGTTCCGTACTTGCTCCGGCTGCAGTAGCAATCGGCGAAGTAAGAGCGAATGAATTATTCACAGGCGCTGACTTCGAAGGTAACTACACTTGGAGTGGTACAAACACTGTCACAGGTGCTGTCAATCACAATGGCAATGTTTCAACATACAATGCTGCTTCGACTATTAACAGTGCAGGTACAGTTGGTTTGACAGGCGTAACAACCATCAACAATGCTGCTTCTACTTTCACAGGTCAAACAGTAACAGCAACAAATGCTGCAGGTAATGCAATTGTTGCAACAGCAAATAATAACATTGCTGTGGCCGCAACATCAAATACTGTAGATGCTGTTAATGCAAATACACAAACAGGTACAGCGGTTCGTGGTACAGCACAAAATGGTACTGCTCTTCGCGGTAGTTCAGCCGATGGTAATGCACTTGATGCAGATAACACCGGTGCAACAGCCACAGCGGATATCAACAATGCCGGTACAGGTCCTTCCCTTATTGCAACTTCATTATTGACAAGTGCAAATAACGCTCAACCTTCTCCAGCAACAATAACAGCAGGTGCAAGATTTATCAATAATCAAACAGGTGCTGCAATGGTTATCTCCGGTAATCCTACAGGTGCTGCTGCAGGAAACACTGATGCTGCTTTGATTGTTCATCACGCTTCTGCTCCTTCTGCAACAGCGTATGCAATCCGTACAAATGGTAATATCCAAATCAATAGCTGGATTGAAGCAGGTAATACGGCTGCTGCTCGTCATCAAAATATCATGATGGGTCATGACCTTGGTCTTTCCGGTCACCCGGGCTTTGATTTCGGTTCCGGCGACGGTCTTGTTATCGGTCCAAGATCAGGAGCAGGTTCAGGTCAATCATTCCAAGTTGATGCTTCAAGCGCTACTACTCGCATAGGTGTTTACACCACAGGCGCGCCTGCCGATCGCTTTACAGAAATCAATGGTGCAAACGGTTCACTTTCACTTAATGGTGGATCTATCAATACAAACTACATTGATGAAGCTGGTACTGCTACATACGCACTTGCTGTTGACCACAGAGGTGCTGCAGGCGGTGGATCACAAGGTGGTGCTGCTCGTTTCAGAATTCCTTCAGGTACTTCTGCAACTGCTGCTCCGACTGTCAGTATTGAGCGTGAATCACCTGCTACGGGTACTTACCCAACATTGGCAGTTTCTGCAACAGCAACAAATGATGTGAACTCTGTTATCGAGGTTTCTCATGCAGGTCAAGGTGCTGCGACAGGTGTGAATATCCAATTCGATAATGTGAACAATCAATCACGTGCTATCGTCGTGGACAATGGTCATACCGTTCTCTCCTTCGCATCATTGAATACAGCTGCTGATTTGAATAATGCAACAGCTTCGGTTATTGAATGGACAGGTGGTAATATTGCTGCTGCAAACTTACCGCAAAATGCAATCAATGGTCAAGTGCTTTATATCACAGGTAATGGTGCGCAGAATATTACTGATGATAGTGGTCAAACAGCTGCAACATTCTGGGGTGTAACCTTAGTCTATAGTGGCGGTGGATGGAGAATTGTTGGAAGCTTATAATTTCCTTCAAGTCTCTGCTAAAAACAGAAAAGGCGTGGTACTTCGGTATCACGCCTTTTTTTATGTCTTGTGGATTTGCCGCATCCCAATTTTCTGTTTTTTGCCCCATCCCATCCTTCCCCGGCGGGGAAGGGGATTTATCTATAAATCATCTCCCCCGATTTGGGGGAGAGCAAGAGGGGGCTAAATCTGCCACGCCTTTTTTTGCCCCATCCCATCCTGCTTTTTTTGCCCCATCCCGTCCTTCCCCGGCGGGGAAGGGGATTTATCTATGAATCATCTCCCCCGATTTTGGGGGAGACTGAGAGGGGGCTAAAATCTACAGTTATCTACATATTCCTCAAAGTCATGATAGGTGAATACGGTGAAGTCATAGCGCCATAGCGGGCACATATCCTATACTGCCGGATACCTTTTTGAGGGCTGAGAGCAAAACGTTCCACATCTTCATTTGACAATAACACTGTCCACTCAATGCCATCATTACTTTCTTCCACATCATAACCTGTGGCGAAAGGAACACGTTCCCATACCAAGGCACCGCTTTTGTACATAACATTGCGTGGCGTATCGAGGGAAATAACCGCCGCCATATAAGTGCTTTCGCCATTGCCACCTGCATTACGAGCATAAATACGAAAATACAGACCGCCCTTCGCCGGCAATGATACCGTGCATTGAGTATTCCTGCCGCTATAGACCATCACCCAACTCCCCCGCTTCATTGTTTCGGACATCATCACCCGATAACTTGTTGCTCGCTCGGCGGCTCCCCATGACAAAGTAGTATTGAACAAAACAATATCCGACACCGTTCCCGGTGCTTGCGTACTGCGTCGCTGCCCTAATTGAGAAGCCCTTGCAAACCCCAAGCTATTAAGCCGCACATCATCCTCACCCCACACTGCAATGCACCAATTCAATAAAGTGCGCAAATGATTGGTATCCTCACGCCAACGAATTGCTATTTCCGCTCTTGTGTGACCTACTTCTATATCCTTTGCATCGCGTTTATCTTTGGTATCCATCACGGCATCATAAGCATTTTGCAATCGTTCAATAATATGTGGCGGCAAATACAATGTTTCACCATGGGCTATGCGCATATCATTTTCGGCAATCACCCCACGTACGCGATCACGCTGGGCTTTATGTTGCAAAGGATATTGCAAATGAAAGCCAAATCCTCGAAAATGCTCATTATCCCGAAATAGATCAAACCCAATTGACCGAGCCACCTGATATTCTTCGCGCATGGTCTGCAATTGCTTATTCATCAATGCCGTAAGGTCAGCACTCTCGCCTTGGTACATCGCATACAGCACTCGCCCCTGCGTATAGGCGGTATAGGGATTATTCAAAGCCCATTGCCGAGTGGCATCGGGCAAAGCCGGCAGCTCATCAACTATCGTAGGAAAGAATTGTTGAACATAATCTAAGCGTTTTGCGCGATCATTCGTTGTATCGTTCGCAAACTTATTATTCGTAAACATAGTACTTCTCCATGTAATGTATGTACAAGTTCATTTGGTTCGTTTTTTTGCCCCATCCCAATTCCCCGGCGGGGAAGGGGTTTAGTTTTCATTATCTATAAATCATCTCCCCAATTTTGGGGGAGACTGAGAGGGGGCTAAATCCGCCGCGACTTTTTTGCCCCATCCCGACCTTCTTTTTTTGCCCCATCCCGTCCTTCCCCGGCGGGGAAGGGGATTTATCTATGAATCATCTCCCCCGATTTGGGGGAGAGCGAGAGGGGGCTAAAATCTATTAGCTTTATATATTTGTAATTATAGAAACAATAAAACATATTCTTAGAGTATTATGTCATGAAAAAACGATTTATGACAGCTAATCAGGAATCATGGGAAGTATTGAAACATCGTTCCCGAGAGATGAGACACAATCCAACAATTGCAGAAAAGATAATTTGGAACGCTATCCGCAAAAGAGCATTCGGATATTCATTTCGTCGGCAGCATGTTATTGGATATTATATCGTAGATTTCTTATGCTTAGAGTGCAAAGTAATCCTTGAAATAGATGGCGAAAGCCATGATAATAAACAAGAGTATGATGCCGCTCGTGATGAATACTTAGAAGGATTGGGTTACCATGTGCTGCATATAACAAATGAAGAAGTGTTGTCTTATGCTGATTTGGCAACACAAAGAATAATTGACTTCTTAAAACAGCACTCACAAAAATGTGAATCACATTCTTATCTATGAATCATCTCCCCCGAATTTGGGGGAGAGCGAGAGGGGGCTAAACTCGTACCCCATCCCGACCTGCTGTTTAATTGCCCCATCCCGACCTTCCCCGACGGGGAAGGGGATTAGTTTTTCATTATCTATGCATCATCTCCCCCGATTTGGGGGAGACTGAGAGGGGGCTAAATCCGCCGCCACCATTTCGACATGCTCAATGACAAAAACAATCCCGAAGGGATGGAATTTATAGAAAATCCGCCGGAGAAACCCGCGAATCCCGCCGTGACGACATAATCCCCGCCTCTTTTGCTGTTCCGAGCGTCTGCACAGTGATAGAGTATGGATAAAGTACTCCAAATGCCCGCTACACTGACCAATCGTTTTGCTTACATTGAGCAAAGTTTTGGTGAAATAGACCAAAAACCGACTACTATCCATCGAAAACCTGCTTTCATACACAAAAGTTTATGTCTTCTATGATAGAAAAGAACTTGTATGTATCAGCAATGTGCTTACATTGAGCAAAGTATTGGTGAAATAGACCAAAAAACGGCTTATATGTATCAAAAACGCCCAAATATACGCAAGAAATCGCGGTTTCCTGCTCAATTCAAGCGGTTTCTTGCTCAATTCAAGTGGTTTCCTGTTCAATTCAAGCGGTTTCCTGCTCAATTCAAGTGGTTTCCTGCTCAATTCAAGTGGTTTCCGGCTCAATTCAAGTGGTTTCCGGCTCAATTCAAGTGGTTTCCTGCTCAATTCAAGTGGTTTCCTGCTCAATTCAAGTGGTTTCCTGTTCAATTCAAGTGGTTTCTTGTTCAATTCAAGTGGTTTCCTGCTCAATTCAAGTGGTTTCTTGTTCAATTCAAGTGGTTTCTTGTTCAATTCAAGTGGTTTCCTGCTCAATTTAAGTGGTTTCCTGTTCAATTGAATGAAGCTTTATAGCATCCGATGAAGGTTTTGATTCATTTCATCCGCTCTTTATGGTATATGATTGAGATTCTTGTGCATTCGAGAGGGTTTTCAGTGCATTTGTCTTGGTTTTTTATGAATATGATGAAGAAGATGCCCCACACGATGCGGTTTTTTGTGTATTTGAAGGAAACAATGAGCCATTTGTTGCGGTTTCCGATGCATTTTATGCGATTGATGGTCTATGTTTTTGGGGTTGTGAGGATATTGTGTGCAAAATCATCTCGTTTTTGCAGCATTTTTTACCCCATCCCATCATTGCTGTTTTGCCCCATCCCGTCCTTCCCCGTCGGGGAAGGGGATTTATCTATGAATCATCTCCCCCGATTTTGGGGGAGACTGAGAGGGGGCTAAATCCGCCGCGACTTTTTTGCCGCATCGCGTCCTTCTGTTTTTTGCCCCATCCCATCCTTCCCCGTCGGGGAAGGGGATTTATCTATAAATCATCTCCCCCGATTTGGGGGAGAGCGAGAGGGGGCTAAAATTCAACGTGCCTTTTTTGCCACATTCTGTCGTTCCCCGACGGGAAGGCGGCGAAGAGCACAAAAAAAAGCCCATGATTTCATGGGCTTTCGCATCAAAGAATGTCAATGAATTGGGTTTATGCTTGGGTTGCTTTTGTCATAAAATTAGTCATGCGATTAATGAAATCTGTCGGATTTGTTAATGCGCCGTCCATGAGCAAAGCAGCATCATAGAGCTGTTTGATTGCATCGCTTATGCGTGTGTCATTGGGGTTTTGCTGAGCGAGTGCGGTCAAATTACTGATGAGTTGATGATTGGGGTTGATTTCCAATACTTTTTTTGTGGGTGTGAAGTCTTTGTCCATCATTTTCATCATTTTTTCCATATGAGGATCTAAGCCCTGTTTGCCCGCGACAAGAGCTACCGCCGATGATACTAAGCGTTGTGAAGTGCGTACATCTTCGATTGCATCACCAAGATTGGATTTGAATAATTCGATGAGTGAGTTTGTGCTTTCGGATTGTTCTGATGTTTGTTCTTGTGATGGTGTGTCGGGTAATTCTGCTTTGTCGGCTGCGACAAGGCGTTTGCCTTCAAATTCGCCGATATAGGGTGCTGTAAATACTTCGACGGGATCGGTGAAGAGCAATACTTCATAGCCGTTTTTGACAAAGTATTCAATGCTTGGATTGCCAAGCACTTGAGCGCGATTGTCGCCTGAGACATAGTAAATTTCTTTTTGATCTGTTTTCATTCTGCCGACATAATCGGCAAGGGAAAGTCTTGTGTCGCCGTCGGTGACCGTGCTGGAAAAGCGCAATAGTTTGATAAGTCGCTCTCTGTTCGCATAGTCATTATTGATGCCGAGTAAAAGCATCATGCCGAAGTTTTTGTAGAATGTTGCATATTTCTGCGGGTCATTTTCTGCCCAATCTTCAAGCAATGAGAGCACTTTACCGGTGATAACGGAACGAATTTTTGCCATGATGGGGCTGTTTTGGGTTACCTCGCGCGATACATTGAGAGGTAGGTCAGGGGTATCCACCACGCCACGCACAAAACGAAGGTATTCCGGCAATACATCTTTGCAATGTTGCTGTATGAGTACTTTGTTGGCATAGAGATGCGCTGAACGCTCGTCCAAATCACGGAACATATTCATTGGCGCAACGGATGGAATGAAGAGCAATGCCTTGAATTCGACTGCGCCTTCGAGGGAAAGATGTATATGGCCAAGCGGTTTGTCGAAATCATTGGTGGCGAATTTGTAAAATTCTTCAAGCTCTTCTTCGGTGATATCTGCTGTTTTTTTATGCCATAGAGCCGTGATGGAATTCACTTTCTCATCATTGAGATAGATGGGGAAATCCACATAGTTGGAGTATTTTTTAATAATGGACTTGATACGATAATCTTCGGCAAATTCTTTGTGATCATCGCGTAAGGTGAATGAAATGGTAGTGCCGCGCACTTCTTTGTCTGATGGTTCAATGCTGTATGTGCCGGTGCCTGAAGATGACCATTTCCATGCTTTTCCGTCTATGTCGGCATTGCGTGTTTCGACTGTTACTTCATCGGTGACCATAAAAACAGAGTAAAAACCGACGCCGAATTGCCCGATGAGGTCGCCTTGGGCACTTTGTTGATTATCGCGAATGGATTGCAAGAACTCGAGTGTGCCTGATTTTGCCACCGTTCCTAAGTTTTCGATAAGTTCTTCACGTGACATACCGCAGCCGGTATCCTCGATAATGAGTCGTTTATTGTCTTTATCGGTGGTAATGCGGATGGCAAGCTCGGCTTCGGGCGAACAAATTTCGCTATTGGTTAAAGTGCGGAAACGCATTTTGTTGAGTGCGTCGGAAGAGTTAGAGATAAGCTCTCGGAGAAATACTTCGGGATGCGTATAGAGCGAGTGAATAATAAGATGCAAGAGTTGCTGCATCTCTGCTTTGTAGGTAAACTGTTCTGCATTTTGACCTTGTTGAGTGTCCATGCTCGATATCCTCCTTCGTGAAATGTAGAAATATTGAACGATAAAAACAGGCGTGTAACGAACAGGAAGGGCTGAATATTGTCAGTGGAAGAATCTGTTTTACCAGAAAGCAATAATAGTGAAATCTGTGGCAAATTCATTGAGAGTAAGCCCTTCGAGTGTAATGGGCTGGCTAAGCGGTATAGTGGCAGTAAAGTGCAAGACAGAAAATCTGGTGCCAAGGAGTTCATAGACAAAGGTAGTGCGAACGCTTGTCAGTTTGTGGGTTTTCTTCGCCGATGCGCCATTGGTATGTGATATAAAGTCTGCTTTCACTTCTTTTCTTTGCACACCATTTGAATTGACGATGTCAATATCATTTGCCAAGGAATCTAAGGTGATATTGATGGTATGCAATCGGGTATAACGAGGTATTTTCAGATTGCCGGGTAAGAAATCGGACAGGGTATCTTTTACTAAGACAGTGAGATTACCGGTATAGCGTATTCTTCCACTGCTTGTATCAATTTTGATAAAGGAAGCATTGGAAAGGGAATGAGATAGGAATTTGGTGGTATCATAAGGGACATAGAGGACATTGTTTTGATTGGTGCGATAAGATATTACTCCGGGAACATCTTCAATTAACTCGGTTTGCATAAAAATCGGTGAAAGCAATGCGGGTTTTACTGTCGTGGAATCAATAATTTTGGTAATGCGATCGGTATCCAAGCCACTTGGCTCTTGGCATGATATAAGTGCAAACATCATGGTCAATAACACGGTGTTGAGCGCGAAAGCTATTCTATAGAGAGTTTTATGTTTCATTGCTTTTAATGATAAACTCGATTATTCAAAGAGAGTATAATTTACAGATGAATGGACAATCCATAGGACAATCCATAATTGAATGATGAATAGGAAGTATTTTTTTCTTTATACTGCAGCATACTCGATTCTATACCCAAAGTGAAGGATAAGGTTTGATTTGGTGCATACATGAACCCGACGGACGCTCTATTCACCATTCCTATTTGTGAAAATCCCGCAGAAGCTTGCAGATAAGGTGTGATATTGTCGAAGCGCAAAGGGGTATAGCGCAAAGCCAGCCCAGCTGTGAGCAGATTTGGTTGTTGATAGACTTCGATGCGCCGATTTTGTGCATTGACCGATTCGAAGGTTTGAGCAAAACGCTCATAGCCCATTTCCAATCCGATAGCGAAATCAGGCGACACGGTATAAAGTGCAGTGAGTGCGCCATTGAAAGGGAATGTGCTTGATTGAGGCATAAGGTCATTATTATTTGCTGTTTGCATATCCAAACGGCGGAATTGCAGAGTCCATTGATCGGGTGGAGTATTGAGGTAAGAAGAGTTGTTCATGCCATAAGGAACGGAAAGCGGTCCATCATTGACGGGCACTTCGGTAATATTGCCCCAGATGTTTGTGGGCGATTGTGCTGATGAATGAGCCAATGTTTCCGTAGTGGTGACAGTGACAGATTCTTCTGTTATGGGAATCATCGGTTCTGCTTGGGCGGCGGAGTTTTGTATATCGGATGCTTGCTTATCAGAATTGACGGATAATTGATTCGCGAATACTGTATTTGCTGATTTATCAGATGCTTGCGGTGTTGGCGATGATAGATAGACATAGCGCACAGTTTCTTTGACCGTATTGCGTGTATCGGTTTCTACAGTATTGGTATTTCTTTCTGTATTGATAGGTGATTGTGTCTGCGTTATGTGTTGTTTCGATGCCGTAGCAGACGATTGCACAGATTGCGTATCGGAAGAAAATTGTATTGTGTCGGTGCCGAAGAGCACAGCCAAAGAAGTTGCCGTGATGACTACACCGCTGAGCAGTGCATGGATATAACCACCGATATACGTACCTGCTTTTGCAAAGAATGAGCTTATTGCACCGGAAGAACCGGCATTGGTCGCCACTGTTGCAGCAGTAACCGCCGCCGCAATAGGAGCCGTATAGCCCAAAGTATTAAAAATTTTCATAGTAGATTCAACGGGAGGGACAAAAGCTTTGATATCCGATTGTAAAGCACCATTAAGAGAGAGTAATTCTTTCAATTCATTACGTAACTCTTGGTTGGTACTCATTTCGGCAAAGAGCATTTCTTCATGTTGATGTTCGAGTGAACCATCCACGAAGTCATACAAAAGCGAAGTGTAATCATCTTGTAACATATATAAAACCTTATGTGTCGTCGTTGAAAGTGATTATGAAAATTCTTTTAAATACGGTAGCAAAATAGACTTGATTTTTTGTTTAGCTCTAAAAACACGCGATTTTGCATTTGCAATGGATGTACCGGTTAACTCTGCAATCTCACCATGTGACATCCCTGAATATTCTCGCAAAACAAAAGCTTCACGGTGATCTTCGTCCAAAAGTTCTAATGAGCGCGTGAGTAAATTAAGCAGTTCTTGTTGTTCATAGCCGGGAGAATGATCGGCAAGCCAATGCTCGACATCATCCAAAGGCACATTATTTTTTTTACTTCTTTTATAATTTAAGCATAAGTTGCGTGCAATCGTCATCAAAAAGCCGGGCACATTAGTCATAATACGCTCGGTAGTTGCACTTTGATGAAAACGAATGAATGTTTCTTGGAATAAATCTTCAGCATGGGCATGGTCATCAGTCACACGATAACAATAAGCGTGAATGCGTGACGAATAACGATTATACAACTCCGTAAACGCTGATTCTCCTGCTAGTCCGCCATCTTTGATCATTACAAAAAGCTCAATGTCGGTGTATGTAGAATATGGTTTTGCCATAAGTACGAGAATTGTTCTAAAGCCCGATAGTTTCAAAAATACCGCATTCGTTTTCCATAAAAACACCTAAGAAGTAAAAACGGTGCAAGCTATATGCAAAAGCCATAGAAAAATGTGGGTAAGTTCAGTATATTCGCACAATCACTATTGGGAAAGCATGAAGGAAGCATGGATGCAGTTGAAGTAAAGTCTATCACAAAGACATTCCGCTCTTCGACGAAACAAGAAGGTTTATGGGGATCTGTGAAAAGTGTTGTTCATCGTGAATATAAACACTATACCGCCGTGAATGATGTGAGTTTTGCCGTACCCCAAGGTCAGCTTTTGGGTCTATTGGGGGCAAATGGTGCCGGAAAAACAACATTATTAAAGATGTTATCCGGTCTTTTGGTCCCGACATCGGGTCAAGCGAGTGTTTTAGGATTTATCCCTTGGCGTCGTAAGCATGAATTCTTGCATCGTTTTTCATTGGTGATGGGTCAAAGAAATCAGTTGTGGTGGGATTTGCCGGCTGCGGATTCCTTCCTTTTGAATAAAGAAATCTATGGTTTGGAGCATAATTCCTTTGTCAAATGGCGTGATGAGCTTGCTGAAAGATTAGATGTAGCCGACAAATTGCATGTACAATTACGGCGATTATCGCTCGGTGAAAGGATGAAATGCGAGTTGATAGGGGCATTATTACACAAACCGGAAGTAATTTTCCTCGATGAACCGACAATTGGGCTTGATGTTGTGGCTCAACACAGTCTGCGAGAATTTATTCATCAATACAACAGAGATTTTAACACGACAGTGATTCTCACAAGCCATTATATGGATGATATTGAGGCATTGTGTGAGAGGGTATTATTGATAGATGAAGGGAGTCTACTTTTTGATGGAGAACTGGAGGAATTGAGTAAAGAGTTTTCGGCGGAAAAAGTATTACAACTTGATTTTTTCAAACCGATTAATGAAAAAGATATTAAAGAGTTCGGTATTGTGACAGAATGTAGCCCTGAGCGAGTAGTACTGCGGATTAATGCCGAGAATACACCAACAATCACAGCAAAAATATTATCAGAATATCCTGTCGCCGATTTAACGATTACGGCTGTTCCGATTGAAGAAATTGTTCGAAAAATCTTTGTGAAAAATTCGTGATCGATGAAGAAAAAGTAAATTTTTTCAAAAAAAGTTGATTAATAAATTTGTTTATATGGAAAAAGTCCTTAATTTTGCAGTCCTATCGCGAACGCAGTAGTTGAAACTGATGCGGGGGCAATAGACAAAGCAAGAAAGCGTACTTTGAAAACAGAGGATAGAATTACGATATTTCGAGACGATTACGTTTTGGGATATTGTAATCAGTACACACAAGTGTAGTACAATTGAGCAGTCAATTTTTTATAGCAGTAGCAATCGCA
>Ga0209570_1001433_pt1 | contig 13164 bp, 6 predicted proteins | sample EBPBio172007_DNA_FD_185861 | JGI IMG/M metagenome (GOLD analysis project Ga0209570, IMG submission 185861) | Wastewater treatment Type I Accumulibacter community from EBPR Bioreactor in Madison, WI, USA - Reactor 1_9/17/2007_ DNA (SPAdes)... | ecosystem: Engineered > Bioreactor > EBPR >... | reverse complement strand
CCTATCCCTACGAAGCCCCTGGCGGGGCAAAGGCATTTTTTGTGGATATCATTTCCTATCCCTACGAAGCCCCTGGCGGGGCAAAGGCATTTTTTGTGGATATCATTTCCTATCCCTACGAAGCCCCTGGCGGGGCAAAGGCATTTTTTGTGGATATCATTTCCTATCCCTACGAAGCCCCGAGCGGGGCAAAGACATTTTTTGTGGATATCATTTCCTATCCCTACGAAGCCCCTGGCGGGGCAAAGGCATTTTTTGTGGATATCATTTTCTATCCCTACGAAGCCCCGAGCGGGGCAAAGGCATTTTTTGTGGATATCATTTCCTATCCCTACGAAGCCCCTGGCGGGGCAAAGGTATTTTTTGTGGATATCATTTTCTATCCCTACGAAGCCCCTGGCGGGGCAAAGGTATTTTTTGTGGATATCATTTTCTATCCCTACGAAGCCCCTGGCGGGGCAAAGGCATTTTTTGTGGATATCATTTCCTATCCCTACGAAGCCTGTGGCGGGGCAGAGGCATTTTTTGTGGATATCATTTCCTATCCCTACGAAGCCCCTGGCGGGGCAAAGGCATTTTTTGTGGATATCATTTTCTATCCCTACGAAGCCCCTGGCGGGGCAAAATGTAATCGATAAATTCCCGACAAAGTGTAAAGATCATTGAAGTGTTACAGGGTTATCTTGAATTTGCTTATGGAAACAATTAAGTTTGAAATAATATTGAAAAAAGAGGGGAATGAAGTATTGGGCGGAAAAAACATGGGACTTCTGGAAAAAGAGGCTGATAAATCGATCGAATTTCTTGTGAGTGTGCGGGAAGGTGAAGTGGATGGGAAAAATTTGAATAACAGAATTGCAGCAGCGAAAATCCTTATTGATAAGATTTATCCTTCAGGTGGTGATAAAAACAGTGATAAAGACGGGATATTGAGAATCGAAGTGGTGGACCTTACAAGAGACAAAGGATTCCCGGCGTGACGATCAGGAAAAAATCTCCTGTTAAGATTGAGAAATTTAGTCTGCTGCCAAAACAGCTTCTGCTTAAAGAATTGATAACGGGCAGCATTTATTCCTGGATTGGATATGGCGGAGCACGAGGTGGAGCAAAAAGTCACGCAATAAGGGAGATTGCTGTGCTTCTGGGGCTCTCACCGGAGTTTGCTTATAAATCTTTAATATTCAGGCGGTATTCCAAGGAATTGTTGAAAAACCACATTCTTCCATTGTATGAGAACCACCCAAAGATTATGGAGCATTACAATAAATCAGAAAAAATATTGTACGCTCCCGATGGTACTCCAATAGTTCAGTTTGGATACGCAGACAGTGAAAGTGATATTTATTCTTTCCAGGGGTTTGAGTTTGATCTGGTATTTATTGATGAAGCTTCACATTGTACACCACATCAGATACAGTTCCTGAAAACTTCCAACCGTTCCGTAAAACCGGGATTCACACCAAAGATGATCCTTACGATGAATCCTGGGGGAGTATCTCATTCATATCTAAAACGACTTTTTATCGATCGAAAATTTGAAAAGCACGAAGACCCGTCACAATTTCATTTTATTCAGTCATATTTATGGGATAATATTTTTTGGTCATTAAAACACTTAAAAAAAGATGGTATTTCTGCCGACACATATTACAATAAATGGAGTGAGGAAGAGAGAAGAGAATATTGTATCAATAAAAGCACCTATGCGGCAAATCTAAAATCCCTTCCAAATGAATTGCGATTAGCTTACCTTTATGGAGACTGGGAAGTTTTTGGAGGGATGTTCTTTAAAAACTTTGACAGACTTCAACAAGTGATTCCACCTTTTACCATTCCTCACGATTGGACATTAACAGGGAGCATCGATCCTGGATTCAGTTCTCCTTGTTCATTTGGTGTAACAGCGAGAGATCACAATGGAATCTATTACAGGGTTTTTACATATTATGAAAAACAGAGGACACCCGTAGATCATGCCCGGGCAATTAGTGAGATGTTAAAACCGGATTCGATTACAGGAAAATTATTGGGAGGTAGAAAACCATCGATTATCGTTTCCGGTACCGATGCATTTGCAAAAAAGGAGCGATTTTCGGTGATAGCACACGAAAACACATTTGCAGATGTTTTTGAAGTGGAGGGGCTGTTTTTAAGTCCCGCCTACAATTCACGCAAAACAGGCTGGTGGGGTTGGAAAAGTTTATTTCCTGCAGAAGGAAAATCACCCCGATACTTCATATTCGATGGATTAAATGAACCTTTGCTCGCAGAAATGATGTCAGTAACTTACGATATAAAAGACCCGGAGGACATAAAAGGGAAAGGGAACGACCCTTCAATTTCAGATCATGCTCTTGATGAACAAAGATATGGTATAATGGCTATGTTTAAACCTGAATCGAAGGTGGAATCACCATCTACCGCGAGGGAAATTAGTGATGATCCTGCAAATTTTTGAGATTAAGTTGATGTTAAATTTAATTTTGGAATAGATGTGACGATGGTGATTGTGCTCAAACTCACAAGCCGGATAAATCAGGTATAATTCATATAAGAATCACAAGTAATTATTACAAATTATTATATATTTGAATAACAAAATATTCGTTTAATCCTGCGAGCCAAAATCTATGATGACATCCATTTTATTCCTCGTTTCTATAATAGCTGTATCAAATTTGTTATTTATCATCGTCTCGAGAATTACTTCAAAAAAGAGATTTGCCAAGGAACAACTTGAACTGGCAAGGATTTCGGCCCAAACACCCAAGCGAGTTCAAGAGGTTATTGCCACTAACGACCCCGTTTTTACTTCAAATAGCCCCGGGAGATTAAATGTTCATTCAGGTTACAGGACTTCTTTGCAAATCCTTAATACAGTTAGTGAAAATATGAGCCAACCGAGGTCATTTAACTCAACCGCGGAAAACTTTAGATAGTTATCATTGTTGTTTTAGTAGTTACCGGTACAACCACCCTTCAAAGACTTTATAAAATTTTTAGCACCAACCAATCTACCCTAAAAAAAGTGCCACCCCAAAATCGAGATGGCACCGAAAGTTTAGTTTAATAAGTACAGTGTTTTACACTCACTCCTTTAAAATTACTTCATTAAGATCATTTTGCGAATCGCAGTAAAGCTTCCGGCTTCAATCCTATAAAAATAAATTCCTGATGGCAGAGTATTCGCATCAAATTTAATAGAATATGTTCCAGCCTCCATTTGTCCATTTATTAACTGTGAAACTTGTTCACCAAGTGAATTGAAAACCATCAATTTTACATTAACATTTTCAGGGAGATTAAACCTGATGGTTGTTGAAGGATTAAACGGATTAGGATAGTTCTGATCCAAATTAAATTCAGAAGGAATTGCTTCGTTTTCAATACTTGTAGGACTGACCACCATAAATTGTGCAGTTGGTGAATAGTTGGAATGGTTTCCTTGTCCATCTTTCATCCTGACTCGCCAGAAGTATCCATTGTTAACGATTAGTCCTTGAACATCTTGATTCTGATTTACGAGATTGTCCATAATGAGAGCGTTTGTGAAATCAGGATTGTCAGCGATTTCCAGGTCATATGTTGCTCCAATTGGTGGATCTGCAGGAACTGCCCAGGATATCGTTGGGGATGTAGTTGTTACACTTATATTGTCCGGTCCACCAACAATTGGGGATGAAGGTGCATCGGATCCCGGTTTAACATAAAACTTCTGTGGTTGAGAATAATCTCCATAAGCGACACCATCAACAATTAATTGTACTTTCCACCAATAAGTATATCCGTCGTGAAGATTTTCACAAAGATAAAATTGATCGGTGGTCACATCTGTAACCGTTGTAGTTGGTGTAAATTCACTTGAATAACTGTATTTTACATTGTATCCGGTTACATTGGTGGTAGAACCGTTCACATACCAGAAAAGAGTTGGTGATGCTGTATAAACAGTAGTGTTTTTGGGATATGTGAGTACCGGTACACCGGGTTGTGAACCTGCAACAATCTTGAAACTGCCTGCACTATAGGTACCAATTGTAGCTCCATGAATTGCTGCTACCCGCCAATCATACTTTTGTCCCTCACAATTTGGTATATCAGCAGGGAATTCATAGCTGATATTATCAACACCCACAACTGCCGGAAGAGTTGTCCAGTTAAGATCAGTTTTCAATTTATATTGCACACTATATCCTGTTACTCCAAAATTTGCACCTTCAAGATACCAGAAAAGGGTAGGTTTTTTGGTATATAGTGTAGTATAGTTTTTAGGATACATAACAACTGCATGTGTGTTTGCCGTACCACCGGTTACTTTAAAAACCGCCTGATCTGACCAAAGAACTGTACCCGTGGTATTTTTAGCACAAACTTTCCATTTATACTGAACACCCGGCTCAAGAGCGTTCACAAGTTGTACAGATAATCCTTCTATATCTGTTAAACCGGCTGTTGCAGTTCCTGTGAAATTATCTGATGCCTTTACTATCTCAACATCAAAGGTTAATCCCTCAGAAGTACCTCCAACATACCAGAACAGATATGGGACAGTGCTATACACCGTGGTGTTACCTTTGGGATAAGAGCATGTTGGTTTTAATACAGTGCCGACACCGTGAGTTGTGAAATTTTTCCATGGGCTGGGGTCTGAATACGCTACCGGACCACCTGCCGGAGTGTAAACACTTCTCACTCTCCAATAATATTTTGTTCCGGGCAAACATCCGCCTTCGGGAATCTCAAAATACAAATCTTCGATTGCAGGATCACCAATGGCAGGATATGTTTTTACAAAACCTCCTGCTCCATTGGTTAAACTTACTTCTACCTCAAAAGTGAGGTCCGTGCTAAACCCTCCAAGATACCAGTAGAGCGTTGGGGTGTTTGTGTAAACAGTTCCACTTAATGGGTAAAAAGGAGTTGGTTTTGCAGCACCACCGGATGTATTAAAATATGAAACAGGTGAGTATTTAAGAATTTTGTCTGTTCCTGCTTGAAGAAGAACAACTCTCCAATAATACTTTGTACCGCCAACGAGTTCAGGAATGGTTTGAGTTATTTCAGGAACTGCTGCAGGATTGATATCAAGAGTTAACCAATCGCCGTCACTTGCGACCGGCGCAGTTGTGGCGGCTATTCCCTCAAGTTTAAAATCAAAACCGGTGTTTACTACATTTGTATAATACGAGAATAAAACTTCAGTTGGTACAACTGTTGCATTAGTTCCGGGATACAAAAGACTTAGATTAACATTTGCATAAGTTCTGAAAGACCGAATATCAGATATCGGGTTTGTTCCTGAAATATGTGCCTCAACTTGCCAGTAGTAAAGTCGATCATTGCTTAAAGGTAGAGCATAACCCGTTGGTACGGGATAAGGGGGTGCCGGGTTTGCCACATAATTTGCAGGGATGGTCTCAGTAAGATGGACATTAGTAGTGGCTATTGATGTCTGAGTATAAATCACATTTGCGTCAAAATTTGCTCCACCTGCTGTCGAAATTCTAATCGTGTAAAAACTTGCGCCTGCCACCGGAGACCAGGTGAAGGTTGGTTCAATAGAGATACCTGTCTCACCATCTGTAGGCGTCAGCAGAAAATTGACCTGTGGTGAGGGGTTAGCCAACCCTGCCCACGATAAAAGAAAAATAAAATAAACGAACAATAAAGTTTTCCTTCTTGTCATGTTGTAACATCCTTTCGGTTTTAGAGATAAACTCAATTGGAAATAATTAAGTATTTGATTTCAAAATTTCTAAGAATGGGGGATATATGTACTTCTCCCTCAAGATTGCCGAACCACATATTATGCACAAGGAACAGCATTGTTATGATGCAAAATGTGTGCCATTCATGAAGAAAATTTCTATCATTTAATTTCAGACAAATAATTCGGTTTTATATCATTTTTAATAAAAATAACTCCAAAGGGAGTGGCAATTTTTGCCAAAATTTTGTTATTTTTTGGTAGTTTTTGCCACAATTTCTTGACATTCTTTTGTTGCACAGTGACAATTTCTTAACGGCGGTGTCCGAGCAGGAAAATTTTTTGTGTATTATTAGTAGAAATAAGAAACCCGGGAATTAAATGCAAAATAGAATTTTAGTAATTGATGATGACCGTGCGTATTTGATCTCAATGAAGCGACTTTTGGAAGGGACTTCGTTTGGATTTGAGGTGGAGACTGCCTCTTCCGCAATCTACGCATTAGACAAACTTGAATCTCAAAGTTATGATTGTATATTATTGGATGTCAGGATTCCGGGCTTAAATGGAATTGAATTCCTGAAAGTTGTCATCTCAAAGTATGCTTCAATACCGGTGATCATGGTATCCGCACAAAATTCGATCGAACTCGCCGTAGAATGTATAAAGCAGGGTGCTTTTGATTATATCGAAAAACCCGTTGAGCAAACCAGACTCTCAGTTTCTATGAGGAATGCTTTGCGAACCCGTACATTGATCTCAGAAAACAAAGTTTTTCTTGATGAGATCAAAGATAAATACCGGATGGTTGGTTCAAGTGAAAAGATGCTTGAGATCAAAAATTTGATTTACAAGACGGCTATGACTGATGTGACGGTTCTCATACAAGGTGAATCGGGTACCGGAAAAGAACTTGTGGCAAAATCGATACATTATAACAGCAAAAGGCGTACAAAAAAAATAATTGTAATGAACTGTGCTTCGTTAAGTAAAGATCTACTCGAAAGTGAATTATTTGGTCACACTAAAGGTGCATTCACGGGGGCAGATGAAACAAGAATTGGCAAGATCCAAGCCGCCCATCAGGGTACTCTGTTTCTCGATGAGATTGGTGATATGAATTTTGAACTTCAGGGAAAATTGTTAAGAGTTCTGGAAGAGAGGAAAATAACCAAAATCGGGGCAAACACCGAAGAAGAAGTGGATGTAAGAGTTATTGCTGCCACAAATAAATCCCTCAATAAAATGGTGGAGGAAAAAACTTTCAGGGAGGACTTGTTCTACAGGTTAAATGTTTTTCCGATAACCATTCCACCGCTGCGTGAACGGAAAGAGGACATCCCCGAACTGTTAAAACACTTTCTGATTAAAAGCTCCCAAAAATATAATAAACCCCTTATTGAAATGTCGGATTATGTGATTAAGTTTCTCTCAGAACAGGAATGGCATGGTAATGTAAGAGAACTTAAAAATTTTGTTGACAGACTGTGCATTTTGACTACAAGCAAAGTTATAAGTCTGGAAGAAGTGTCGTTATTACTTAATCTGAAAGATCAACGATTCACTAATTTTGTCCCTGCAGAGGTAGTTTCAAATCTCAAGCTCCATAAAGCTGAGCTGGAAAAAGAATTTATTCTTGAAGTTCTAAACAGAGTTGATTTTAATATCACCAAAGCCGCCGAAGAACTTGGAATAGACAGAAGCAACCTTTATAAAAGGCTAAAAAAACTGGGAATTTCTCCGGTTCATTAGCTTTTATACAGCGGCATTATTTCATACTCTCCACTACTGCTACTATGACATCATTTATTAGCTGATCCAGTTTGCTTTTTGTTCCCTTTTTGGTGAACGATTTTATTGTGTTTTTGTCCTGCAAAATTTTGAAGGTTATTTCAATATTATCCCCCGATAGTGAATAGGTTCCCGATAGTTTGTTGGCTCCCGGATAACTTTTAACATCCCAAAAAATCAATTTTGCATTTCCACTTTTTTCAGAAATTCCTGAAAGTTTTTCATCGATTTGTTCGGCAAGATTCAGGTGGTCAGACAGTTCAGTTATATCCATAAATACCGAGTTTATAAAAATAACTTTCTCCTGGGAGAGGGGAATCATCGATTTTTCTTTATCATCAAGAATTCCGATATCAAAACTTTCTGCCCCTTTGGGCGAGAAGATTCGGGGCTCCTGAATTCCGCCTATTCCTTCAGCGAGCTTTGGAACCATCTCTCTGGCATGTTGCATTAACAGGCTGATATCCACCGATCTGTTGTCTTTTAGGGCAAGACCACGCATTCCCGAGAGAATGGAGTAGGTAAGCAATCCTTGACCATACTTGCTTGCTTCGTAACTTACAGCATCGGCAGCACTTCCCGTAATAATATGCAAACCCGTTCTGTCTTTCATCCTTTCCATGGCTTTGATCACGGAACTTGAAATATCTCTTTTTTCGGCGAGGTTATCCACTAATTTTCCTGATGCACACGCATCAATTATCAAAACCTGTTTTAGTGCCGCAACATTTTTAAGAAGTTCAATAAGCTCAACTCCTGAAATGGTTGTGGATTTTCTGACTGACTCGTCTTTATAAACTTCAGGATTTGCTGAAAATGCATCCTGTGTAAGATAATGGAGATCACCCTCTTCACCACCAAGGTTCATACCATGACCCGCAAGATATACAACAATAACATCTTCCGAAGATGCTTTTTTTGCAATTTCGTTGAAGGTTTTTATGATGTTAACTTTTGTGGGCATCAAACCCGGTTTGTTATCCGTTGAGAGCAGGTAAGAAAAGGTTCTCTCTTTTGAAAACAGATGTTGGGCTCCCACATTCAGAGCTGTAAAAATGTCACCTGCATCCTTCCCGGCATATTTCAGGTCTAATTTTTCACCGGTATAATCGCCAACACCTACAGAAACTATAAAAATTGCCGGCTCAAGTTTCTCCTTTTCAAAAAGAAAATCGGCAACATCCCCGGGACTTGAGAGGTTTCCATCCTTGTTCCAGGTGATTATTTCAATTTTGTTATCGCCATTTACGAGGTAGGGGTGGTTTTTTAAATCGATACTTAAAAGAGCAGTATTTTGTGAGACATCCAGTTCGGGACCTCTGGCATCTGCAATCATTTCCTTACCGTTTAACAAAACCTGAATTTTACCGATTCCACCTCCTTTGTTTTCAACGGTAACATTCACTTTTTCATAATTTCCACTAAACTCAAATTCCTTTACTTCAGGCCAAAGTTCTATTTCCTTATCAATTGCGGCAACAGACCGGAGTTGCTCACTGTTCATAATTTTTTTGAAAAGACCGGGTTCCCAGTATTTATCTTTTAACTGGTTAAATTCGATAATATCAAGTCCCTGAACATAATACATCTGCTCCATCGCACCGGGGGAGGCATCAAAAAGTCCCGAGGGGTGAGTTACAAACCAGTCTTCAGTTCCAAAGGTAGCAAACGAGAGTAATTCATAACCATCGGTCAGGTCATAAAATGTAAGCAGACTGTTTTTGTGGGAAACGACCATATCCCGCTTAAAATTTACATCCTTGCCAAGCCCTTTCAGATTGATTTTACTTAAAATCTCGCCTGAATTCACATCCCAGATTATGGCTTGTTTATCTTCGCCAAAAGAGATGATTTTGTTCCCTTCATCATCAAAATAAGCTGAAGTTACGCTGTAAGTATGTCCATATAGTGTCAGAAGTTCTTTACCGGAAATTGCATCCCACACTTTTACAGTTTGGTCGAGAGATGCTGTTACAATTTTGTTTCCTGTCTTATTAAATCGTGCAGAATTTACGAATGAGGTATGTCCATAGAGTGTGAGAGTCACTTTTCCTGTTGCGAGATCGATTATGAAAGTTGTGCTGTCTCTTCTTGCAACCGCAATTTTTTTCCCATCGGGGCTGAATGCAATTGATGAGGGATCACCACACACACCACTCAGGTTTTTTTCTTCTTTGTTGGTCGTTAAATTCCACAGAGAGGCTGAGGAATCCATCGTCACAGAGACAATTTTGTCGGATTCAGGACTAAATTCAGCTGCCACCAGGAAACCATCATGCCCTGTAATACGATTTTTTACCTCACCGGAATTAACATCAATAACGACGAGCGAATAATCCATTCCGGGTATCAAAATCTTTTTCCCGTCAGGGCTGAATCCTGAAAACCAGGAGACAATACTTTCCCCCGGGTTGATGCTCCGGGCTTTTCCTGTTAAAACATCAAGTATTTTAAGACTGTCGTTGTCGTAGGTGGCAACTATTTTGTCGCCATCAGGATTAAAATTAGCGGAATTTACAGATACAGTTTTACCCGCAAGATTGGATAATTGTTTTCCTGATTCAACATCCACAGTGATGATCTTTCCGTGATAATCACCAAAAACGGCAGAATTTCCATCCGGATTGAAGTTTGCAGTGCCGACAAGAGCCTCCATACCAAAAATTACCTGGAGAAGTTCATGATCTGCAGTGCGCCAGATTGTGGGGTTTGACTGAAAAAAAGTAACCATCAGTTTGGAGCCATCATCGGAGTAGTGAACCCCTGAAATATTACACGGTTCCTCAGAAAAGAGGTAGAGTGTGGCGATGTTTGCTCCTGTCGCAATTTCGTAAATATTCACCGAGTCGCCGGCATTGGGAACGGCAAAATTTTTACTGTCGGGACTGAATACAGGAAGATTTTGTTCTGAAGGAATCCCCCTGTATTCAGAGATCATCTTTCCTGTAGAAGTCTCCCAAAGTCTGACAGTTCCATTATAGGCAGCGCTGAAAAAATATTTGGTATCCGAACTGAAGTCAGCCATCACGGGCCAATTGATTCCGGTGGGGAGTGAGTGTATAAGAGCACCTGTTTGGCTGTCCCACACTTTTACCGTGCCATCCCAGGCGATGGTAACTATCAGTTTGCCATCACTGCTGTATCTGCCTGTTTCAATGGATCCTGAATGTCCAATCAGTGGAAATATAACATTCCCTGATGCCAAATCCCTTACTTCGACCCGGCCTTCATACCCCGTAATTAAAAGTCTTTTCCCATCGGGGCTAAACGATGCTCCGGTTACAGCATCTCCTTCAGTGAAAAAATTATGGATCAATTTTCCCGAAACGGTCTCCCAAAGTTTTATCGATTGATCCCATGACAGAGTGAAAAACAAACTTCCATCGGGACTAAACTGTGCATCCGAGACTTCCTCACGATGTGCTTCAATGTTTCGAAGCAATACACCTGTTTCGGCATCCCACAGTTTGACGGTGTTATCCCAGCTTGCCGAAAGGATTAATTTTCCATCGGGGCTATAGCTAACCGCATCAATTTTGTTTTTGTGTCCAACGGGAAGGATTAGTTCGGGTTTGGTTTGTGGGAGGACAGTATAAATTGTAATAATAAGGAAGTAGAATAACTTTTTCATGGATAGATCCAAACTTAAGTTTTATGTCTAAGGAATCTAATAATAATTTATTTCACAAACAATATTCAACCTTTTATTTCAATAAATTGTGATGAAACGCAGAGAGAAAATTCCCCCACCTTGCCAAGGAGGGGGTTAGGGGGTGGTTGAGGGGACGCGGATTACACTGATTATCACAGATTTATTTTCAATTGTAATCCTCCCCTCTCATTTTAGGAGAGGGGCCGGGGGTGAGGTCCGAATTCAAGGATGGTGGCGAATTTTTTTACCTTAAAAATATAATTTTAATGCGCTTGACTTTAATAGAATATTTTTGTAAGTTGAATTCAGGTTTGTGAGATTGTATCGATTTTATAAATAAACAGAGGAGGAGAACTTTATTTTTAATCCCTTTTATTTAGATTATTTTTCAAAACAAACAGAGGAGGCAAACTTTATCAGTAGTCCCTTTGATATAGAGTATTTAAAAACAAACAGAGGAGGCAAACTTTATCAGTAGTCCCTTTGATCCAATAATTTCCTGAAAGCGCTGTCTTATTTGGGAATGATGAAGTAATTAAACTTCTAGACTTCCACAACTTTGAGATAAAGTATTGACTGCGCTTTCAGGTTTTTTTCTTTCCGAATTACCTTCTAAAAAATATTTGTTTTCCGCCCGGTCTTCCATCAATCATTACTGTTGAGGTATAAATTCCAAACGAAACCCGCTTGCCGGAGGAGTTTTTACCATCCCAAATAATTCTGTTGTCGTAATGAAGATCTGCCACCGGGATTGAGTTCACGATATTTCCAGCGATATCTTTGATTACCACAACCGTGGATTTGGCACCGGTTTTATATTTTACATAAATTCGTGGATTCACGCCTGTAAATTTAGCGGCTTTTTCTTTCGCAAATTTGTTTAGATCGATTTTTGCTGGAACCGAAGAATAGACATTTTCGTTGCCGGGGAGTGTGTAATATTTTCTTCCGGTTGAAGGGAAATTCACTCCATTTGATGATTCACCTGCATCAAACCAGAACTCAAATACTTCTTTTTCTACCATGGCAGGAAGATTCACTTTATAGTGTTGATCTTCAATCTCTTCCATCTTGATACGATCAGTTTTGCCATATCCCGTTTTGTAAACCAGATAAACGCTTTTAGCTTTTACTTTATCTCTGAACCTTTTGTGCAACGACCATGTCCCGTTCCTTTCCATTTCCAGATTTGGATGGGTGACAGCTTCGAGTGCTGAAACAAGTCCATATCCAAACAAGTTGTCAGGCATCATTTTTTGATCTGAAGTATAACGCAGGATAAATCTTGCCTGTGTGTTTTTCAGGTGTGGGAAGAGAGAGAGAAGTTGACCGCCAATTCCTGCAGCGATAGGAGTTGCTGCAGAAGTACCGTTTGATCTTTCAAACTTGTTTTTTGATGAAGCGAGGGCACCATAAACGGAAACCCCTGCGGCGGAAAAGTCAGGTTTAATTCTTCCATCTGCTGTAGGACCGCCCGAAGAAAAGTCTGCAATTTCACGATTTCTTGTAACAGCGCCAATCGCCAAAGCTTCATATCCATCACCGGGGGTGGAAACATAAAACCATGGGTCATTTGCAGAATTACCTGAAGCAGTAAAGGTTAAAATTCCTTTTGAAAATGCATAATTGATCGCTTTTGTGCAGATTGCAGTGTTTCCTGTCAGGTCTTCATACCTGTAGGCAGCATCATCAAAGACTGTGTAGCCGAGGGAGCTGGTGGTGATATCCACGCCAATACTGTCCATCCATTGAATTGCAGCTGCGTAATTATCCTCTTCAACCATTCTTTCAAATTCAGTTGTTTCGGTTTTTGCGAGTACAAAAGTTGCATCGTGTGAAGGTCCAACAAGTTTTCCTTCAAAAAATCCACCACAAACTGAAAAACAAAAAGTGCCATGACCATGTTGCCCTGCTGGATCACCCTCTTGATTCGCTGTTACTTTATCTTTTTTTACAAAATCATATTCAGCGAGCACTTTTCTTGTTTTAAGTGCTTCGTGTCTCTCCCAGTCGA
>Ga0209570_1001432_pt1 | contig 13165 bp, 11 predicted proteins | sample EBPBio172007_DNA_FD_185861 | JGI IMG/M metagenome (GOLD analysis project Ga0209570, IMG submission 185861) | Wastewater treatment Type I Accumulibacter community from EBPR Bioreactor in Madison, WI, USA - Reactor 1_9/17/2007_ DNA (SPAdes)... | ecosystem: Engineered > Bioreactor > EBPR >... | reverse complement strand
TACACCCTGTAAATTTTTTGTAACCCCTGGCAATATTATATGCCAGATCAACATTTAATTCAGAGGGAACCACCCCTCTGATATCGTAAGCTTTAAAACACGCAATTTTCGACATTTAACTCTCCGTATATCATCAAAATAAATAAAAAACATCTCCCAATTTAATGATATATAGGGGATTAATAAAAGGGGAGGGTTGACCTTGGAAATCGAAGTATTGGTTTGATGCCGAAAGAGGTGGGAAGTTTGTATATGGGAAGATAACCTCGTTGGTGAATAGGCCATACATAGTAACCGGCTTACTTACTTGGTATGTGAGGGATGCAGGTTGGTTGGTATTACAGGCTTGTTGGTTGGATAGGTGGGATATATAGGTTAATTGGTTATATAGGTTGATTGGTTATATAGGTTAGTAGGTTAGTAGTCAAAAAAAGGTAAACAGAAAAATAGTTTTATAAGATACTTGACAAAGTCCTGTTCAATGATTATATTAACATTGTTAATTTTTCACATTATTTATTAGGAGTCAAAAATGGCTATTATGGACATAATCACTAACCCAATGGTTGAAAAAGCAGTTAATAACATTCCTGGGAGGACCTTTAACACTCTGCATGTGATTGAACAGCTAATCGTTCTCGAGAATGAGGCAGTTGGAGAGGTAAAAAGTTATTCGTCCAAAAATTGGAGAGGACTTATCGGAAAAGCTGTAAAACGATTTGCTGTTCAAACAAACAAAATCGAACAGATATCTCCTTCTGATGAATCTCCTGCCAGATGGCGGAAAAGATAAAGATAATATTATATGCGGTTTGATGACATAACAAGAGTTGAAAAATATTTCAGTGCAACTGTTATGCCAAATTTGTTGCATTACAATAATTTCGAAGGATTAAAGGGCTTTCTTGAATTGTTAAATTCAAAATTACAAAAGCTCTCTTTTAACAAATTTGATCTCAGCGACTTCGAATCAAAAATTAGTAGCATTCAACTTTTAACTGAAGTTTATCTTGAACGGGATTTATCATATTACAAGAAACAGATCCCATCCGAACTTTTTCAAAGAAAACCTGCTAAAACATCCGTGCCTGATATTTTGATCATATATTCTGAGTGGGCAGTTCTGATTGAGGCAAAATTTTTTTTATCATATTCACCTAGAGGACTTTATGAACAGATGCAGAATCAAACGTATCTCCTTGACATAATCGCGGGTATGATGCCGGGAAGTGAAGTAAAAACATTGCAAGTTGGCATCAATCCATATGGTGAAAATTTAAAGGAGTTTATTTCTCTGAGCTGGCAAGAAGTTTATGATAATTTTAGTAAACTAATCCCATTGGAGCATTATTTTCTCCACAGACTAAAAAAAGCTGTTGATCGAGTTTAAACAAAATTAGATTTTTCTCAAATTTCATTAATAAAAACGGAGTACAGAATGGCTATCAGCGATGATATTTCAAACCAGGTAATCGAAGAGGCAATCAATTTGCTTGGACGTAATAGTTTTAACACATTTCAGTTGATTGAGGTTTTGGAACAACATCACAGTGAAATGATTTCAGACATAAAAAATTGGTCAGAGAGGAATTGGAGAGCAATAATTGGTAAAGCAATTAAGCGATATTCAATTCAAACAAACAAAATTAGTCAGGCATCTCCCCCTAATGAGACACCTGCAAGATGGAAAAAAGTCACATTATAAACAAACATAGATTGGAAAATCCCATGAATTTTAGAAGTAACATAACACCAAAAGTAAGTGATATCATCGGAACCTACAAGATGACAAATTCCACAGCTTTCGATTTTCTAAACTCAATTGCAAGAAACCAAGTGAATGGATTTTGGCTAAGTACAGCTGTCAATGCCCATTTGTATTACAAAAATGCATACTTTGCATATATCATATTTCATGCTGGTGAGTTTGAATTTAATCAGAAATTTAATGGTCGAATTCATACAGAAACAGTAGATAAGAGTAATTATTTATTCCGCAAACATTTAGAAGAATTGGCTGTAAAACATAATCTGGTTGCTACTCGAATTGTTTTATTCGATAGAATGGACATGCTACGGATTCGGAAAGGTGCACCAAAAGCATTTTATGATGATTTATTAAATTTGATAATTCAAGTTTATGATGACTCTTTTAAGAAACAATTGAAATCAATGTAAAATACTGCTGGCCCATTAAAATTGCAGTTGGATAGATAACGATTCAGAACAATACAATAGGAGCCGCTAATTCTGAGGACTCTTTTACTAAATCAAAAAATATTTGGTATAACGAATAGTGATTCTGCTATTTTGAAATTACTAATATCAACAATTAAGTGTGAATGATGAGAGCGGCTTCTTTTTAACACCGTTTAAAACGATTTTCATACAGCAATTACTTTAGTGACAAAGTCAATAAATTAGTTATAGGTACAAATTTTTATATATTATTATACATAGCAAATAAGTTAAGTTGAGGAGTTGAATATAATTGGAGGAGCTATCGCGAAAAAAGCTACAAATGCTAAACATTTTGCCAAATGTAACAATGTGAAATGTGGAAGCTTCTTCGTTCTTGAGCCGGGCTTACAAGACGAGGAACTTGGTTATTTGTGTCCGGAGTGTTCGGGCAAATCTCAGAGGTATCATATAGTTCAATGCTCTAGCTGCAAAACCGTTCTCAATTTCATTGGTGCGTCAGACAAGGAAGACAAATTTGTTTTTACTGTTGAAAAATGTAGTCACTGTTTTGGAACGGAAGAGGATGAATGTATGATCCATCCGGTTTACGCCACCGACCACTTTATCTGAAGCTTGGAGGCTGTTTTGATATCTGATATCAGGCAGCCTCTTTTTTTTATTCGACCTCAAACACCTCAACTTCAAACTTACCAGAGAATAATATAAGATAAGCGTGAAGCTTTGTTAATTTAGTAACAGTAAGAGAATTCCTGTAGTTGGTGATCTGTTCAATGCCTTTTCTTCTAATCTCGTTGTAGTCCTTCTTATCAGCTTTTTTTAGATATTTTAATTCCAACAAGTACTCATGACCACCGGGGTTAAGTTCTGTTTTGCGAATAAGTAAATCCAAATATCCTTTGTGTGTCTCGAGTTCACTTGTAGTATAAAAAGCATTTGTCCCCATGATTATTGTCATAAAAATCATTTTCAAATTACTCTCTCTGAAGTTTTCGAGGTCTCTGAACGAAATGGTACCCATCACTTTTTGAGCATAATTGACTAATCGATCGATTTTCCCATCAAATGCAAGTTCCTGTACAAGTAGTCCGATCTCTTTGTTATCATACATGAAACTGTTGTCCCTCTCGTATAAATAGCGGAGAAACTCCCAGTATAATTGTTTGATCACATAGTTGGGTATTTGATAGGTTACGAGTTCAAACACAGCTTTTTCAATGGTCAGCAATCCGTTATAAAAAAGTAACGACACTGCATCGGTTTTGGAGTATGGTCTCTCAAGATTATATTGAAGGGTGAGACCCTCTTGTATCTCTTCATTCGTGAATACATCTTCTATGATTGCATTAAATTCATCTTTGGGCAGGAATTGTAATATCTTTCCAATCTTTGTGTAATCAGAGGTGACATTGATATCTGCCATTTCACGGGGATAAGTAAAATTGTTTGAAAAATTAGAAAGAAAAGTGATCACCATTTGTGGATTATACAATTTGTCTTTTGCGTCCGGCGAAAATCTGCTGCCATTGTACCACAATCGCATATCGGCAACCACCGCATCCAAATCAAATCTCCCTTCTTCGTATGTGGTAGCCTTTATCATATCGATTAACTCATTCTCTGTGAATCCTGCCATCTCATGAAACTTATTGTCTAATGTGATATTTTGGGCAACATTAAATCCACTGGTCATACTGTCAAGCGTTACAGGGGTAACACCTGTTGCAAAGAAGCGATCGATTATTCCTTCACCCATAAACTGCTTGATTACTTCGTAAAACTTCCTCACCCATCCATTACGAGAGACTATTTCCTTAAAGAGTTCTGTGTTGAAAGCAAATAATTCATTAGTGAAATGGTCATATTCGTCTATTAGTAGATAGATTTTTACACCGGGATCAGAGCCTCTGATCTTAAACAGGAAATTTCGTAGTATCGTATTTGCATCGTTGGATGAATAGATTTCTTCTCTGTCACTTTCAGAAACTACATTGTACTCTTTTATAAATAAATCGACAGCGCCCCTGATTTCTGATGTGAAATGCTTAAAAATTTCATTGACATCATCAGTCTTAATTCCGCTAAAATTAAATTTTAATATATAATAACTGTTCCTCAGAGGGGTAATATTTTCAGGTTTACCGATGTAATATTCACCAAACAGTTCTTCGAATCGGTCCCGGTGTTGGATACCATAATAGTACTCAAGCATTGAAAGATGGAGTGATTTTCCGAATCTACGAGGACGAAGCAAAAAGAGGTTTGGGAAATTTAATCCTTCCATTTTATGAATAAAGGAAGTCTTATCCACATAATACCCATTTCCTGCAACAAGTGTTGCAAAGTTTGAGGTTAAAATCGGTATTCGCTTTTTCGTTTTCTGGCTCATAAATTTCTCTTAATCAATAAAGAAATATAGTAATTTTTAAAGATTCATGGGGATCTTTGGCTAAAGGGTTGTTCTTAAATAATGCAGTTTCGCCTGAGTCACCTCCCAAAAACAGTTCCGCTTAATCCGCCATCAACCGAAATTGACTGTCCGGTAATATAGGATGAAACATCCATTGCGAGATATGCTGCGAGGGATGAGACTTCATCGGGCATTCCAATCCGGTTTAGTGGTGTTCTTCCGACGATTTTTGTATAATTCTCATTATTTGAGAGATAATCTTCGGTCAGGGGAGTTTTTATGAACCAGGGAAGAATAGCATTTACTCTAATATTGTATTTACCCCATTCTGACGCAAGAGATCTCGTAAACTGATTCACTGCTGCTTTTGAGGAAGCATAAGGAAAGCCTGTTCCATCATCAAGAATTGAGGCGATTGAACTAATATTGATGATAGAAGCTTTTTGTGATAGTTTCATCAACGGGAGCAATCCTCTGCACAGTTCAACAGCGCTAAAATAGTTCAACTCAAAAAGATATTTGATCTCCTCTTCAGAATATTCATTCGCCTTCTTCCGAATATTGGAGCCTGCATTGTTAACGAGAATGTCAAGCTTATCCAATTTTTTCAGTAACAACTTAACAACTTTCAAACGGTCTTCTTTAACAGAGACATCACATGTTATCCCGTCGATTTTATCGCCCTTGTGTTTTTCAATAATATTTAACAGGTTATTCTCGTCTCTCGCAACAATAAAAACGAAGGCTCCGAGTGAAAGGAATTCCTCGACGATTTCAAGTCCAATTCCTTTGGTTCCTCCGGTAACAAATGCGTTTTTGCCTTTAAGGCTCCATTTTTTCATAGTAGTTCACCATAAATTTTATTAAGTTCTTTTATAAAATATCATTTTTAATGTTATTTTAGGCAAAACATGAAATAATACATACGGATGAAAATGAAACGCATAATTCTATTAGTCAGTTTAATGGTCATTTTTGTAAACGCTCAACAAGCAGAGAAACCCAAACTTGTTGTTGGAATCGTTATTGACCAGATGAGGTACGATTATTTATCCAGATACTGGGATCTTTTTGGAGAAGGCGGTTTTAAAGAGCTTGTGGAAAACGGTTACCAGTGTAGCAACACGCAATACACATATTTACCCACATATACAGGTCCGGGGCATGCTTCAATTTTTTCAGGAACCGCTCCATGGATGCATGGAATTGTTGGAAACTACTGGTTTGACAGGGGTTCCAAAAAATCAATTTATTGTTCCGATGATTCCACTGTAACTGCCGTTGGTGGAACACCCGAACAGGGGAGATATTCACCTCGATTACTTCTTTCAAACTCAATCGCAGATGAGATGAAGATATCCAATTCCTTCAAGTCAAAAACGATTGGCATCGCAATTAAGGAAAGAAGCTCAATTCTTCCTGCAGGTCATTCAGCGAATGGTGCCTACTGGTTTGATGAAATTCTGGGTTTATGGATAACTTCCACCTACTATATGAATGAACTGCCTCAGTGGGCAAAAGAATACAATGCCGGAAAGAGACCAAACGAGCTTTTAAAAATGAAGTGGGAAACATCGTTCCCTGTCGAAAAATATACAATGTGCTCGGAAGATGACAATCCACATGAAGGATTATTCAAGGGAGAAACAAAACCTGTGTTTCCGCACGATATTCCCACAATCACAAAAGCATTGGGGAATTTTAGTGCGATCGAAGGAACTCCACAAGGATTAACTTTAACCCGGGAATTTGCAGAAGCAGCAATAATTGGCGAAAAATTGGGGCAGGGTGAATTCACTGATATGCTCACTCTCAGCTTTTCATCAACCGATTATGTTGGTCACAGATACGGGCCACAAGCGATTGAAACTGCCGATATATATATAAAATTAGACAAAGAGTTAAAAGACTTCATCTCATTTTTGAAAAAACAATTTCCAAAAGGTGATTATCTGGTTTTCCTTACTGCTGATCATGGTGCTGCCGAAGTGCCCGGTTATGTAAGGCAAAATCACATAGATTGTGGTCTTCTCGATTTTTCAGCATATGACAGGGTGGCTGAGGATGCACTTCGGAAGAAGTTTTCACATCCCTCAGATGCAAAGTTTATTTCGGATATCAAAAATTATCAGATCTACTTTGACTATGATATGCTCAAACAATATAACACTACAATTTCTGAAGTTACAGGAATAATTAGACCCGAACTTCTAAAATTTGCTGAGCTGAGGGAAGTTTTTGAATCAACCGATCTTGAAACCCGTTCAAGTTCTTATGATCCCCTAAGAAGTAGATACTTCTTTGGCTACAATCAGAAAAGAAGTGGTGATGCCTGGATAGTTTTTAATCCCGGTTGGTTGCAACACGACAGCAAAGGCACCTCACACGGCTCACCGTATGAATATGACACCCATGTTCCTCTCCTTTTTTACGGTATGGGTGTAAACAAAGGAGAATACAGAGGAAAAGTGGAAATTACCGATATTGCCCCCACTGTCTCCAATTTTCTGAAGATCAGTTTCCCGAATGGAAGTTTTGGAAATGTAATTGAGGGAGTCTTTAAAAAGTAGCATTTTTTATATTTTAATGAATTAAATTTGAAACCTGAATGTCGTTTTATTGGCATTCAGGTTTTCTTTTTCCCACGAAACTCCGGATTGGGATGTTTTCCATTTCTACACTCAAAAAGACCGCTTTTTTCTCTCTGTTGCTTTTTGCGGCAACCATGACCAATGCTCTTTTTTTTAATCAACTTGGCTATTATGCTGCGTTGGTCTTCCTCTCTGTTGTTTGGATCAAAGGAGAGAAGGATATTTTCCCCAAAACCGGGCTTGGTCTCTTTATGTTGCTGTTCCTGTTTGCCGAAATAATGGCAATGGCATTTTCTGACAATAAAATACAGGCACTCGAATTTGGATTTAAACGGGTGATTCTTCTGCCAATTGTTTTTACAATTGCGGCGGGAATTAATGATGAAAAACAGCTGAAAATATTTTTCTTTACTTACCTCGTTTTTGCCCTCGGTTCCGATTTTATGTATATCGGTTTTTCGATAGAGTATTTTTTGAAAGACCTTTATAAATTTACATCGGAGGGACCCAGTGTTCTTCTGCATCCGATCACAACAAGTGAACTGACATCTTTCACAGCACTTTTCCTTTTTGCACTTTTTATCAATGAGAGCAGAAACAGATGGAAAATGGCATGGTTGGTGCTTTTTCTTATTTCTTTTGTTTCACTTCTTGCAACATTTAAACGAACAGGGTGGATAGGGCTTGGGCTTGGCATTCTGGTAATTTTAGTCTTGAACAAAAATTATAAGATTATAGCCTTGGGAGTGATGATTTCTATCGTTATGATTTTCTTCTCCAAAAACGAATCACGGGTTTTTATTTCCGATCTGAATGGAAAGCAGATTGCTTCTTTTGAAACTGATGGACTTGCATATAAAGTTCAGACCGGGGAGGATGAACTTTTTGTTTCCGATTTTAACGGTGGATTAAAAATTTATGAAAAGGATACGCTGAAATCTGTTCTGGAAACTCCTGCCCCAATTTATGAGATAGAAAAGTGGGGAGATAAATATGCAGCATTTTTAAGCGATTCAAGGATATTGGTATTAGCGAAGGATCATAAGAAGGGATTTGTAATCGAGAAGGAATTTACCTCCCCCGGTTATTTGGGCAGAGTGCGTGTTGAAAGGGGAATGCTTTATGCCGTTGACAGCGACAGTGGAATAACTGTGTACAGGAGCATAAATGAGATCAACAGACCTCTAAGGTTTCCTCAATTCAGGCGAGGCATCGGTATGGTTGTCGATTCAAATTATATAAATCTGATCTACTCGGATTATTCCCAAACTACGATTAGATTGGACTCTACAGGTTTCCCATTGGACACAGTAGCTTACGAAACAAAGATACCACAAGGATCATCATTTATTAGTTTTATTGGTGGCAGATCACTTTTTTATTTCAACAAAGCTTTTCAACTTGCTGATCCTGTAACCCGAAAAATTATTCCACTTCCTCCTAACACAGATTGTAAGGGAGTGGCTTATCCAACCGTGGCATCCGGGACCGACTCCATTTACATTGTCGGGATGGACAAAAATCTCTATAATCTGACAATAAGGGGCGATTCAGCAGTTTATCTCGACATTAGAGGCAACCTCGGATTTTATCCATTTTCTTTAACAGCTTCGGATAAAAATATTTTTTATACCGACATTAAAAAGAGCAGGCTTTTAAGCTTTTTTGATTTGACAGGGGAAAGCAACAGAAACAGATTGGTAATGTGGCGCATTGGTTGGGAGATATTTAAGGACAATCCCTTCTTTGGCGTGGGAGATATTGATCTTGCCGGTATTTTTAAGGAATATAATCGTCCCTATGAGAAAGAGATAAAGGGCCACCTCCACAACAATTTTTTCCATCTGCTTGCAACTTTAGGTGGTTTTGGAATAATTTCCATTTTATTGTTGTTATATATGATGTTACTAAGAATGTACAAAATATTTAAATCAACTCAACAAAAGTCTTTCCACAGGGCACTTTTAATGGGTTCACTGGCGTGTTTTGCTTCATTTACGGGAGCAGGTTTAACAGAGTTTAACTTTGGTGACCATGAAATCATTACCATGGTCTGGTTCTCTGTGGGTCTTTCTTTTGCGGTGGCAAAGGTTTCGAACAATTTGATGAAAGAATAATAAACGAATAGCATGGCATTAACAAAACAGATTCTTTTCCTTTCCATTATAATATCTTTCATGGTTTTTCCCCAGACACTTTCAGTTAGTGGAAAAGTGGTTGACCAAAAATCCGGGGAAGCACTCTCCTTTGTGACATTGCGGGTTGTGGGAAATAAAACCGGAACAACTTCAAACAAAGATGGCAATTATGAGCTCCTCCTAAAAAAGGGGAATTATAAAATTGTAGCTTCATTTGTAGGGTATCTTTCCGATACAATTGCAGTGGATGTGAATAAGAACCTCACAAATGTAAATTTTTCATTAATCAGTTCACAAGTGGAGTTGAAAGAAATTACCGTATTCCCGGGGGAAAATCCTGCTTTTGGTATAATTCGAAAAGCAATTGAAAGGAAAAATATCCGTAAGGAGATTCTTAAAACTTATAAATTTAATGCTTATACCAAAGGAATAATCAGAACAACAGATGATATAAGCGTTTCGGGAAGCAGAGCCGGGCAGGCATTAACCTTGGGAACCGCCTCCGATACAGGTGACCTGAAGATAACCGGAATAATTGAAAATGTCTCGGAAGCCTACTTTAAAGCGCCTTCGCAATACAAAGAGATTATCACAGCGAGAAGGCAATCTGCGAATGTCCCCTCGTTTGCAAATATTTTAACCGGAGGAAGGTTCATCGCAAACTTTTATGAGGATCAGATAATCTTTTTTGGGAACAACAATTTTATCGGTCCTATTGCAGATAATTCAACAACTCACTACTATTATTACATTAAAGATACGCTCTCGATTGACCACAAAAATATATTTAAGATACACATTGAACCCGATGATCCGGCTGATCCGGGGTTCATAGGCGACCTGTATATCCTCGATAAATCATTTGATCTGATTAAGGTGGAGCTTTCTGCCAACAAGGTAGGAACAGTAGCAAATTTCTTCGATTCTCTAACCTTTTTCCAACAGTATCTGGAATATACAGACAATGCGATCTATATGCCGGCAGACTATAGAATAGCCGCCGATGTCAATTATCTCGGTTTACTCAAAGCGGGATTTGAGCTGAACACATCATTAAATGACTGGGAGATCAACATCCCGCTCGATGATGATATTTTTGGGAAAGCACTGATAACTGTGCTTCCTGATGCTGATTCAAAGGATTCATCTTTCTGGAATGTTTATCAGGGAATTCCCAACACAGTTGAGGAAGTGGAGGCATACACCCGAATCGATTCTCTGGAAAACCAGCCACAAAGTTTTTGGGATAATTTTTCAATTCTCTCCGACAGAATTTCGTTAAACGATAATTTTTCCATCAGCGGATTACCTGCTATGTACCATTTTAATCCTGCAGAAGGGCATACTGCCGATTTCAGGGTAAACGGTTTTGATTTGATGAATAAGCGGCTAACATCTGTTTTGAATTTAAGTTATGGTTTTGGTGATGAAAAGTTTAAAGGTGCTTTAGCAACCACCTTTCTGCTTGGTGATTATCGGACTCACAGGCTTGATTTTAAAGTTTTCGATGGAATCAACACACTTTTCAGAAGTAATCAGGAATACGGCAAGGTTTTCACCTCATTGAGCACTCTTTTCTCAAAATATGATTTTAATGACTACTACTATTCAAAAGGTGTTGAATTTTCATATTCGGGAGAAATTTTTCCGGAGTTAAATATCGATCTTGGCTTAAAAAACAGAACTGACAATTCAGCGGTCGTTACCTCAAATGCTTCAATTTTTAATACCGACAAACAATACAGGCAAAATCTCCCTGTAACGGAGATGCGATTAAATGAATTTTCCGCCGGATTAAGGTTTGATTCTCGAAATTATATTGAAGATGGACTTTACAGAAGGAGATTGTGGGGAAATTTTCACTTCACAACAGAGGCGGAAATCAAATATGTGCCGGGTGATTTAAGCTCCGGGATAGACTATAAAAGTTATTCACTGTGGGGACGAATGTTTCTAAGAACATCATTAAACACCACCATGACAATCAGGGCAAATGTTTTTTCAACAGATGGGGGAATACCCGTTCAGATGCTTTATTCACTTCCCGGAAACATTTCCGGTACCTCCCAGAATCAATCGTTCAGAACACTTGATCTGGGTGAATTTATCGGTGACAGGGGATGGACAGTTTTTATCGTACAAAATTTAGGTGATTTACCTTTACGACTTACGGGAATTTCATTCCTTAAAAGATTAAATCTCCAGTTTACAGGATTTTTAAACGCCGGAATGATTGAGTATGGTCAGGCATCCCTTGCGCTTCAACCGTTTAATGTAAAAAGGCTGACCTCTCCACTCTATGAGATTGGATTTGGGGTGGGGCATCAACTTTTCCCTGTCAGATTTGATTTTGGTTTTCGCCTGAATCACACGGAGGAAAAGAATTTTAGAATAGGAATTAACACATTTTTGATTTTATAGGAAACCATTATGTCAACAATTGAAATTAAAACAAAGGCAGGCAGTTTTTACCCCGGTAAAGTTCTTTGTGTTGGAAGAAACTACGAAGAACACGCAAAAGAACTTGGAAATGAAGTTCCCGATTTTCCGCTTTTTTTCTTGAAACCCTCCTCTAATTTGGCACATTCAGGTGCTGTAATTGAGATTCCCCCTTATTCCGACGACATGAATTACGAAACCGAGCTTGTGCTCCTGATCGGTAAAGACATAAAAAATGTGTCACCTGAAGAGGCAGAAGAGGCTATAATTGGATATGCTACCGGACTTGATATGACTTTGCGTGATCAGCAGAATATCCTTAAGGGGAAGGGACACCCATGGGAGAAGGCAAAATGTTTCGATAATGCTGCAATCGTTTCAGAATTCATTTTGAAAGAAGACCTCCAACTGACACTCGATGAAAAAATCGTATTGGATGTTGATGGTGAAACAAGACAAAATGCCCCGTTAAATTTAATGATATTTAAGCCGGCAGTTATTGTGTCCGAGATCTCAAAAATGATGACAATCGAAAAAGGTGATCTTGTGTTTACCGGTACCCCCGCAGGTGTTGGAAGAGTAACCTCGGGAGCAGTCTTGTCCGGATATGTGGAGGGGATTCCTGAAGTAAAAGCAACGGTTAAATAAATTTAGCCCGTCAGTTTTTTCAACGCCAGCTTCACAATTTCTTCTACTGAGGCTGTAGGATATTCGTCGCAGAGGGAGCCAACAACTTTCTCTGCGGCTTTTTGATTAAACCCAAGAGTGATAAGAGCAGTAAGAGCCTCAACCCTCGCTCCTCTGTGAGCAAACATGGTTGAAGAGGATGACTGAATTGAAGAGACTTTGGTTTTTAACTCGAGAACAAGTCTTTCAGCAGTTTTTTTACCGATTCCGGGGGCTGCATAAATACGGTGTATGTCACCCAACTCTATTGCATTCCGTAGTTCATCAACCCTGATACCCGACAGAAGTGCTATCGCTGTTTTGGGACCAACACCTGAAACAGAAATCAGCAGCCGGAACATGTCTCTTTCATCTTCCGAAATAAACCCAAAAAGTGTAATTGCATCCTGACTGACATTTGTGTGAATGAAAAGAGATGCCGATTGGTTTTCGCCAATCTTCTCAAATGTCATGAGTGAAATTGATACATCATAGCCCACACCATTTACATCTATCAGTAACTGTGTGGGTTTTTTAATTAATAACTTGCCTGTTAAATAACCAATCATGTTTTTATAAGGTATTAAGTATTAGGGAGTCCACTAAAAAAAGGTCGGGATTAGAAGCATTTTAGATCTTTGATAAGTCATTTTTCAAAGGCTTTAATTTTGCGTAATCAGATTCAGCTAATTTTTATTGAACTTTCCGTAAAATCCTTGATT
>Ga0209570_1001429_pt1 | contig 13205 bp, 10 predicted proteins | sample EBPBio172007_DNA_FD_185861 | JGI IMG/M metagenome (GOLD analysis project Ga0209570, IMG submission 185861) | Wastewater treatment Type I Accumulibacter community from EBPR Bioreactor in Madison, WI, USA - Reactor 1_9/17/2007_ DNA (SPAdes)... | ecosystem: Engineered > Bioreactor > EBPR >... | reverse complement strand
GATGGTCTTCCGCCACATCCAGATGGTCAATTTTCAGGGAAAGTTGCCAACAATCGCCCTCCAGATGCCAACAATCCACTTCCAGAAGCCAACAATCACCCCCCCGAAGTGAAAAAGCGAGGGAAAGATGCGAACAAGTGAGAGTAAGAAGAAGAGCAAGGACAAACAGCAACAGAGCAGCCATATAAAGCTATGAAGGCGCATCCGACAAATGAAAAAAAGAAGCGTATCGAAGCAAACCGAAAAGAGCAAGTCACACGCCGATACCGCATAAAAACCATGAGGATAGAGCATTGTGCAATCCATAACACAAAAAACCATTTCCCCTTGACCTTTGCGTAATCTCAGATTTTGCCCTATCTTTGACATGGGATTGACGCTGCATAGTAAACCGATGCTCGGATATGCAGTCCATGACCCAACGCATAATCCACTCTTCATTATTATGACACTATGAAGCTATTACAGATAGTTGAAAAGCAATTAAAGAAAGAACCAAATTTCGTCACCGACAATGGCGAATTGAAAAAATGGGTGGTGCTAAGCAAAGCACGAAATATGGATGAAGAACTTATTGAGCTGTTGCTTAAAGAGCCGACACTCAAAGAAACATTTTTCCGCACCTTGACCATTAACAATGGCGAGACAATCACTGTATTTAATCAATATAAGTTCACCCAGTTTTTGGAGCAAAAAAACTATCTGAATGACAGTTATACCCTATACAAAAACAAAGTAGGGCTTACCATTGATGGCAAATACTTGAGCCAACGCAATGAAGTTGCCTTGTGGTGGCCCTTCAAAGATTGCATTTTGGAAGGCGGGCAAAGCCGTGATGAAGACAAAAGAGAAGAAATTTTCTTCAATGAGTTATTGGCACAAGATGAAATTACCCAACTCTTAGAACCAAAGGTACTCACTAATGCCAAACGTTTTGACAAAGACGGAGAAAAACCACTTGACCAATTTAAGAGAAACGAAAGCGGCACCATCACTGATAACTTAATAATTAAAGGCAACAACCTTTTGGCATTACATACGCTGAAAGAAGAATTTGCAGGAAAAATAAAACTAATTTATATAGACCCGCCATATAATACAGGTGGTTTAGGAGACACTTTTACTTATAATAATAATTTCAAACGTTCAACTTGGTTAACATTTATGTATAACAGGTTAATAGCTGCAAAAGACTTATTGAGAAAAGATGGCGTATTGATAGTGGCTATTGATGAAAATGAACAACCTCATCTGGGTGTAATGCTAAAAGAGATTTTTAAAGATTATGAAGTTCATTGCATAACAATTGTTCATAATCCAAGGGGTGTTCAAGGAACAAATTTCTCATATACACATGAGTATGCATTCTTTGTTGTTCCAAAAGGAAAAAAAATGATCGGAAATAGAATAATTGATGAAAGCGAAATTGACTTTTCCAATTTAAGAAATTGGGGCGGTGAGAGTTTAAGAAGTGATGCAAAAAATTGTTTTTATCCTATCATTGTTGACCCAAACACTTCTGAAATAGTTGAATTTGGTGAAGTGTGTGAAGATGATTTTCACCCAATTAAAAGAGAAATTATCAAAGACGGCAAGGTTTATATTTATCCGATAGATAATGATAATATCGAAAGAAAGTGGAGATATGCAAGACAATCCGTTGAAGAAATAAGAAACCTACTTCGAGCAAGAAAAAAAAGTGGACAATGGGATATTGAAATTGGTAAAAATTTTGGTCAATACAAAACTGTTTGGGTTGACCCGAAATATGATGCAAATGAATATGGGACAAAAATTGTTAGCAGATTAGTGCCTCAAAATAAATTTAGTTTCCCAAAATCATTATACAATGTAAAAGATTGTGTTTATGCAGTTGTTAGCAACGATAAAGATGCAATTGTTTTGGATTATCACGCAGGAAGTGGAACAACTGCACACGCAGTTTTAGAATTAAACAAAGAAGATGGTGGAAATCGCAAATTTATTTTGTGTGAACAAATGGATTATGTTGAAACTGTAACTTCAAAACGTGTTCAGAGAGTAATTGAGCAAAATTCTTTTGATGAATTTATTTATCTCGAACTGAAAAAATACAATCAAACATTTATTGATCAAATAGAAGAAGCCAAAGACAGCGAAGCCATTTTGGAAATTTGGGAGAAGATGAAAGACAAAAGTTTTTTGAATTACAATGTGGACATCAAAAAGCAAGACAAACATTTGGAAGAATTTAAAGCCCTAACGCTTGCCGAACAGAAACAGCACCTTTGCGAACTATTGGACAAAAACCAATTGTATGTGAATCTTTCTTCTCTTGATGATGCGGACTTTGCTTGCAGCGAAGAAGAGAAAAATGTAACACAAGATTTTTATCAATTAAAGAAGTAAGCAAATGGCGTTTTTGTTTGACACATTATTACAAGAATTTGGTAAAAGGGCTATTTCACAAGTTGTAGTTCCTAACCACATTTCCGACAATGTAAAGCCCGGATTTGGTCAACGACCTTACCAGATTGAAGCGTTTCAGCGTTTTATCTTATGTGATTCAGAAGATTTTCAAGGCAAACCCAAAAGACCGTTTCACTTGCTTTTCAATATGGCTACGGGAAGTGGAAAAACATTGATAATGGCTGGTTTGATGTTACATCTTTACCAAAAGGGGTATCGCAACTTTTTGTTTTTTGTGAACAGCAATAATATCATACAGAAAACCAAAGACAATTTTCTCAATCAACAAGCATCGAAGTATTTGTTCAACAATAAAATTGTAATTGACGGAAAAGAAGTGTTCATTAAAGAGATACAGAATTTTGAAGAAGCAGACAATCAAAATATCAATGTGAAATTTACTACTATTCAAAAATTACACGAAGACCTTGTAAAAACTGTTAAAGAAAATTCTATAACTTTTGAAGATTTTAAGAATAACAAACTGGTTTTGATTGCTGATGAAGCTCATCATTTAAGCTCTGAGACCAAACAGATTAAGATGGAAAGCACCCCCTCATGGGAAAATACGGTTGATCAAATTCACAAATCGAATTATGATAATATTCTGTTGGAATTTACGGCAACTTTAGACTATGACAGCCATGAGATTAGCAAAAAGTATCAGGATAAAGTTATCTACAAATATGACCTTGCGGAGTTTCGCAAAGACAAGTATTCGAAAGAGATTAATTTGATACGTTCATTATATGATGAGCAAGACCGAATAATCCAAGCCCTGATATTGAATTTGTACCGTCAGGAATTAGCGACATCTCATAATATCAACTTGAAGCCTGTAATTCTTTTCAAAGCAAAAAAAACTATTGGTGAATCAGAAAAGAACAAGGAAAAATTTCACAAACTAATTGATGATTTTTCTGTTTCGATGCTTGAAACCATTCAAAAAACCTCGACAGTTCCTATTGTACAAAAGGCATTTGATTTTTTTGAAAAGCATGGTATATCGTATGTGGAGATTGTGAAAAGAATCCAAAACAATTTCAGATATGAAAATTGCCTAAGCGCGAACAATGATACCGAAGCAGAAAAGAACCAAATACTTCTCAATACCTTGGAAGATGAGAACAATCCGATACGAGCAATATTTGCAGTTCAGAAACTGAATGAAGGCTGGGATGTGTTAAATCTTTTTGACATTGTTCGCCTTTATGAAGACCGCGACGGCAAAGACGGCAAACCGGGCAAGACCACGCTTTCGGAAGCCCAGTTAATTGGTCGTGGCGCACGGTATTACCCTTTTGCATTAGAAAATGGTCAAGACAAGTTTACCAGAAAATTTGATAATGATATTTCCAATGACTTGAAAATATTGGAAGAACTGTATTATCATACCAAAGAAGACAGCCGTTACATATCAGAGTTGAAGAAAGCCCTTGTTGATTCGGGAATTTATGAAGACAACTTAGTGACCAAAGAGCTTACACTTAAAATAGACTTTAAGGAAACAGATTTTTATCGTAATGGTCACGTTACCTACAATACTAAAATCGTAAAAAGCAATGATAAGATTAAATCATTTTCTGATTTAGGAGTGCAGAAAGTAAATTATCGGCATACATTATCTTCGGGTATTGGGAGGATGTCAAGTGCTTTTTTTGAATTAGAATCACCGCAATCAACCGATGAAGTATATCGAAGTAAAGATGTGATGATGTCAGAAATTCCGGCTCATGTTATACGGTTTGCATTGAGTAAAAACCCATTTTTCAACTTTGATAAGTTAGTACATTATTTTCCCAATGTAGATTCTCTCAGTCATTTTATCACAAGTAAAGATTATCTGGGAGGATTGGAAATAACATTTGTTGGTACAAGTAAAAGATTAGAGGATATTACTCATTTTGATTATTTGCAATCATTGATTGGTCTTCTTAAAAATATTGAGACTGACATTAAGAAAAATTCTACGGAATATGAAGGTTCGGATTATTTTTCAAAACGGATTCATGAAGTATTCCCTGATAAAAAGACAATCCGTTTTAGCAAAGACCCTGCCAGAGAAGAAGGTCAAGAGACAATGCTCGCCAAAGAATCTTGGTATGTATATAATGCTAATTACGGCACAAGTGAGGAAAGAAGTTTTGTAGAGCTGTTTTCCAGACGTTTTGATGGACTCAATCAAAAATTTGAGAACATTTACTTAATCCGTAATGAAAGAGAGGTAAAAATCTATGACAAACTTGGACGTGCATTTGAGCCGGACTTTTTACTGTTTTGTAAGCAACGCGAAAAAGAACAAATAACATATCAGGTTTTTATAGAGCCAAAAGGCGAACATTTAAAAGGTTATGACAAATGGAAGGAAGATTATTTAAATGAAATCAGAACTGAACAAAAAACAATCAAAATTGATACAGACACTTATTTGATAACAGCAGTTCCGTTCTACAATTACAATAGCGAGAACGAATTTAAGAAGACATTGGAAAACGTATTGTCATATTGATTACATTAGTTTCGTAGTTCTTTTGCCCCATCCCGTCCTTCCCCGACGGGGAAGGCGAAAAAAAGAGGGGCGGAGTTTTTGGTAGATAATCTACCCCGTCAGACATAAAAAAAAAGCGGCTTTGCGCCGCTTTTTTTTTACTCAATCTCTATAGTCCATTGCTTTTTCACAAAATAACGGTGAATCCTTGGTTCAAGCCACATCACCGCAAAACAGCAGAGTATGCCCGCAATCACATCCACCACATAATGATAACGCTGATAGACCGTTGCAAAAATCAATAAAACACTAAAAATAAAAAACAGCGATTTGAAACGTGAACCATAACGAAATACCAATAATAAATTCACCAAAGTCATCATCGTGTGCCCGCTTGGCATACAATTCCTATGCACAAATTTTTCGGGTGTCAATGATCCGCGCGGAATACCATCGCCCGTATCAATAAATAAACGCGCATACTCCGTTATCCACAATCCCGGCAATTCCTGATTTGTCAAAAAATAATCATGCAATGTGAATCGAGGTCCTATCGCAGGCATACAGAAATACAGAAAATATGACACAAAAAATCCAAACATGGTCAGCCGTATAAGCTGATGCACCTCACGCACTCTGCCATCATAATATAATTCAATGCCCAATATTATACCGTGAAAAAAATATAACATATAGGCAAATTGCGTTATCTCGGTTAAAAAAGGCGATGAATAGTTCAATAATACATGCGTGGGATCAACACCGAATAATGCCCTATCCCATTCTATCAAAAGCCAATCATAATCATACGGATTCACAAGACCGATAAAATTAAATACCTGACTAAACATAATCGGCACCATAGGGATGCAATAAAATACACCCAATACTCTGATAAATACACTGTCCTTCTTTGCTGCATTTAAGGCAATCATTATCACGGCACAGATAATAAAGATATTCCAAAGTATAATGGGGATTGCACCTGTCAAACTTGTAAAAAACACTAAGCTCAACACTATATAAAAACAAGACATCCCCATCACATATATATCCTGTGTGCGCAGCACCTCAGAAAGTTTACGCCCAAATATCAATACTTTTTCTTTCATACCCCTCTATGTGCTGAATGTAACATCTCGACTTTTTCACGCAATACCACAAAATCGTTCGGTGATAATTCCTCCGCACGTTTTTCTGCTATGGATTGCAACCACGCATCATCCTGACCATAACTGAAAGCATCAGTGGACTTCAAGGCATTCGATAATTTTTTGCGACGCTGCTGAAATCCCACCCGAACATAGACCATCGTTTTACGGAATATATCGCGAGGCATACTCAATCCCATCTCACCGCAATCAAATGTCACCACCGATGACGTGACCTTCGGCTGTGGGGAAAAGCTATGGGGCGATACATCAAAACGACGCTTCGTCTTTGCAGAAAATGCTGCCGCTACGGTCAAAACACCATATTCCTTGCTCCGCAGCGGTGCTGTCAATCGCATGGCAACCTCTCTTTGCATCATAATCACCGCCCGTGATATGCAGTCCGCATTGTCAAATATGCGAAACAAAATCTCGCTCGTAAGATTGTAGGGTATATTGCCCACAATGGTCAACGGTGCTTCCAATGATGCGGCATGACCTCGTAAATCAAAGCGTTCTATACTCGTATGATGCACCGTCACATGGTCTGCCGGCAAATGCTCCCGCAAATGACTCACTGCCCGCTCATCTATCTCCACAGCATCAATGATATATCCCCTTTCTACCATAAGTTTTGTCAATGCTCCCGTACCGGGACCTATTTCCAACACCCTGCCCCCCGATGGCAAACCTAATAATTCTACTATCTTAATGGCTATGTTTTTGTCCACCAAAAAATTCTGCCCCAGATGTTTCTTTGCTTCTATCGCCTTGATATTCATATTTCCCAATCTTGAATGTTGTGATAACTGACGATGTAAATATAGAAAATCATAAGCAGAGAATATGCTTTTTTTTTACAAAGTATAAACTTGAACCGGTGCAATGTGGCTTGGTGACAACTAAGACAAGTGACATTCCTTCATTAAAAAAACACAATAGAGTGAGCCGATTTTCTTTGCTCATGGTTATTCTCGGTCAAAAGATGGCACAATGCCGGCTAAGCATGGCAGAAAAGAATCGAATCGTCAAATTTTTAACAAAATGTAAAATTTCATATCTTTTGTGCAAAAAAAGTTCAGTATTTTTGCGCTTCACTTTTACAATAAGCAATCATGGCAGGCGAAATTCATACAACAGATCTATCTACTCTCAAGATTAATCGTACACCTCAGACTCAATCAAGCAATACAAAATGGATTATCATTGCCATTATACTATGCTGTGTCATTGGTGGCGGCTACTTCCTTATGAATTCGACAAGTGTGGAAGTTGAGACCATGCAAGTATTTACCTCACAATCAAGCTCATCGGAAACTATATTGACCGGACAGGGCTATGTGGTGGCACAAAGAAAAGCGGCAATTTCATCGAAAGCAACCGGACGGCTTGATGCATTGTATGTCATCGAGGGAGATAAAGTAAAGCAAGGCGATATCATCGGGCGAATAGAAAGCGCGGATGTTCAAGCGGCTTTAGACCAACAAAAAGCACAACTCGAAGTGCAAAAAGCAGCACTTGAAAATGCTACTGCCGAATTGGAAGATGCGGAGATTTCATTGAAAAGACAACAAGAATTGCGCAAAGAAAATGTCGGCACACAAGCAGACCTTGATGCAGCCATCAATAGAGTAAAAAAAGCAAAAGCACAAATACAATCCGCAAAAGCAAGTATTGCCACACAAGAATCTGCAATTCGGGCATCCTTAGTCCAAGTAGAAAACACCATTATTCGCGCACCTTTCGACGGCACAATACTCAATAAAAATGCTAATGTCGGAGAAGTCATCACAGCACTTGGGGGGGCGGCAGGTTCCCGCGGAGCAGTGGTCACATTGGCGGATATGACTTCTTTGCAAGTTGAGGCAGATGTTTCCGAATCGGCTATACAAAAAATTCAAGAAAATCAGCCCGTCGAGATTTCTGTCAGTGCAATTTCCGATAAAAAATACAAAGGTATTGTCAACAAAATAATTCCTACGGCTGATCGCGCCAAAGGTACGGTACAAGTAAAAATACGTTTCGATGACATTGATGAGCGTGTACTGCCGGAAATGGGTGCAAAAGTAAATTTCTTAAAAATAAATACCGTAGTAAATGAAATAGAAAGTAAGCCAAAATTATTAATACCACAAACAGCCATACAAACAAAAAATGGCAAAAAAACTGTTTTTGTGGTTAAAGATAATGCGGCACAAGAAACCGCAGTTAGTACAGGTACAATATTGGGTGAATATGTGGAAATTACCAATGGCTTAATGAATGGTGATGTGATAATTCTTGCACCTTCCGACAACATACAACAAGGCAGTAAAGTACAAATAAAAAAATAAATACTATTTTCTCGGAGGTTTAATGTCGTCAATTATTTCAGTAAAGAATTTGTCCAAAACATACAAAAGGGACAAACAAGAAATTACAGTTCTTAACAATATTTCGCTCGAGATTGAACGTGGCGATTTTATTGCACTTATGGGACCATCCGGCTCCGGTAAAACAACATTATTAAATATCATCGCAGGCATTGACCGCCCGACCAATGGCAATGTTATTGTCGCTGATACCAATATTGCATCATTATCGGAAACACAATTAGCAAAATGGCGATCGAACACTATCGGATTTATCTTTCAATTTTACAATTTAATTCCCGTATTAACTGCTTATGAAAATGTGGAATTACCTTTAATGCTCACACCATTAACCAAAGCAGAACGCAAACGTCAAATTGAGCTGGCATTGTCGGTGGTAGGTTTAGGCGACCGTATGCACCATTATCCGAAACAACTTTCCGGCGGTCAAGAACAAAGAGTTGCCATAGCACGTGCAATCGCTACCGACCCCGATATATTTGTTGCCGATGAGCCGACAGGCGATCTGGACAGAGTGTCAGCAGAAGATGTATTGACATTATTGGAACGCTTAAACAAAGAATTTGGCAAAACAATAGTTATGGTTACGCATGATCCGCATGCTGCAAAAAGAGCAAATACAACACATCACTTGGAAAAAGGTGATTTAATAGAGCAAGGAGTGTAATATGAATATGGTTCAATTAGTGGCGAAAAATTCATTTCGTCATATTTTGCGCGTTTTCTTAACTATTGCCGGTATAGCCATTGCTGTTGTAGCTTTCGGTTTATTAAAAACTGTTGTTACAGCATGGAATGCTGGCGTAAGTGCTTCCTCACCCAATAGATTGGTAACGCGGCAAGCTGTGTCTTTTATTTTTCCTTTGCCGTTTGCATATCGCGATAGAATTGCGCAACTCGACGGCATTGACAATGTAACATTTCTGAATTGGTTTGGTGGAGTCTATAAAGATAAAGATCAATTCTTTGCTCGCCTTGCCTGTGATCCCGAAACACTCTTCAAAGTATATCCCGAATATCAGCTTTCCAAAACAGATTATGAGAATTTTGTCAAAGAAAGAAATTCTTGCGTTATCGGGACAGAACTTGCCAAACGATACAATCTGAAAATTGGCGATATAATGAATATTGACGGTGATATTTATCCCGGAAAATGGCAATTTACCGTCAGAGGAATTTATACGCCCCGCACCAAAAATGATGATGCTTCGCAAATGTTTTTTCATTGGAATTATATCAATGAAAAGATAAAAGCAGAATTCCCTACACGTGGCGATGAAATCGGATGGTTTGTCATACGTATCAAAGACCCTAATCGGTCGGCAACAATATCAAAATCTATTGATCAATTATTTGCTAATTCTCGCGCAGAAACTAAATCTGAATCTGAAGGAGCATTTCAGCAAGGATTTGTTGCTTCATCAGGTGCCATACTCTCTGCCATAAATATTATGTCATACTTGATTATTGGGATTATTCTTTTGGTGCTTTGCAATACCATGATTATGACAGCAAGGGAACGCACCAGAGAATATGCAGTACTCAAAACATTAGGATTTACCACAAAACATCTTTTGATATTTATTTCCGGCGAGTCATTATTTATTTCCGTGATGGGAGCAGGGCTCGGCATTCTTTTTCTTACACCTTTGGTACAAGCTTTTGAATCTGCATTGCCAAAAGGTTGGTTCCCGGTATTCTATGTCGAACCCGGCACATATTTGTTGTCGGCTGGTTCTGCATTAGTAGTAGGCATTGCTGCCTCTATTGTGCCTATTTATCGAGTGTTTAATACTAAAATTGTTGATGGTTTACGATTTAATGGCTAAGGAGGAAAAACAATGAAAATACCAATGTATTATATTTGGAAGAATTTTATTGCACGAAAATTAACAACAGGCATCACCGTTTTCGGCATTGCACTTGTGGTTTTTGTTTTTGCAGCAGTTCTGATGATGGCAGACGGCGTTAAAAAAACGCTTGCGGGCACGGGTTCAGAAAACAATGTGGTCATTACCCGCAAATCTTCCACAGGGGAAATTACGAGCATTATTGACCGTGCTGTAGCCGAGTTAATTTCCACAATGTCATTTGTCAAAAAAGACATAGATGGCAAAGCAATGATTACCAATGATGTTGTTGCCATTATCAATTCTGAAAAAATTGATGGCGGTCTGAGCAATATTGCCGTTCGGGGTGTGTCAGAACCTGCGCTCAAAATCAGAAATAAAATCACTATTATCAAAGGACGAATGTTCAATTTTGGTTCACGAGAATTAATTATAGGCAAAGCACTCCCCTCTCGTTTCAAAAATTCCTCTATTGGCGACAAAATCAAATTCGCCGGAGATTTATGGACAATTGTCGGTGAAATGGATGCGGAAAAATCAGGTTTTGAATCGGAATTATGGTGTGATGCGACGCAATTATTGCAAGCATTTAACAGAACGGATTATTCGACCGTCACATTTGCTCGAGCAGATAATATGTCTGTTGAACAAATGAAAGCCACATTTGCAGGCGATAAACGATTGAATCAATTTGAGCCCGAAAATGAGCGCCGCTACTATGAAAAACAATCAGAAGCGATGCGTTTATTTATTCAAATATTAGGTATCACTGTCACGGTTATTTTTAGCGTAGGTGCAATGATTGGCGCAATGATTACGATGTATGCTTCTGTTTCCAATCGTACAAAAGAAATAGGAACTTTACGCGCTTTAGGATTCCAAAGACTTTCCGTGATGATGGCATTTCTTATTGAAGCACTCATTACTTCTATTGTGGGCGGACTTGTCGGTTTACTCTTAGCATCCTTTTTACAGTTCTTTTCTATATCAACATTGAATTTTGCATCATTTTCGGAATTGTCATTCAGCTTTGCATTGACATCCAATGTGATTATCGGGTCATTGGTATTTTCAATATTTATGGGTATAGCCGGAGGTTTTTTACCTGCTTTGCGTGCTTCTCGATTAAATATTTTAGCAGCATTACGTTCTTTGTAAATGAAATACTCGGAGATACAAGAAGAATTATCCGAAGAGGAAATTGCGAGTCAAAGACGGCAGCGTTTTTTTATTATCCTATTTTTCGGAATATTCTTTTCTCTGTATTATTTTATACTCACAGAATTTCTTTCTCATGGCGGCAATACACTTTTTCCATTACTTGTGATGGGATTTATAGGTTTTGTCGCCATTATTATTCTTGTTGCAACTTTCTATTCCTCATTTTCCCGTACAAAAACCATACGCAAAGGAACAATTACCGATACGGATACTCACAAACCGGCGTATGGCAATGATGAATATTATTGGTATTTCGGAGAAAAGAAAATCTCCGTACCACACTATTATTTTAAACGATTTACCATCGGCGACACAGTACAAATAGAAGAAGCACAAGGAAATATAACCATAACCGCTATTACGACTCCATCTTTTCATACAACATCAGAAACTCCTATTACTCCCGAAACACATAGACATTCGACCGCTCTTACCATTGATTATGAAGACCAATTAAACAGCAAAGAAAAAATAAAGATATGGTTACATTTATTGCGCCATATTGCAATTACTATTATTGTGTTTTTTGTTCTAAAAACATTTTTGACACTTGCCCTGTATTTTGCACTACCGTCATTGCCTTGGCTTGGCATAAATGGTCATACTAATACTATTGTCCTTATAATTGCCGGATGTTGCTGTCTTTTGTTCTTCAAATCTTTTTTCTATTATATTGCCGACCTCTATCAAAATAAAAAAATAGTTTGTTTTTCGGATCTACGGACAATACAAAGGAATAAACCCGTACATCGCAATGGAAAAACAGAATATGAAAATGCGACAATCACTATCACGGATGGCAACGTATTTACCATCCCTTATCCACATCATACGAACTTAGAAGAATCAATGCCCATTGAAATTCATTTTGCTCCATATTCAAAAACGGTGTTTTCGATAAAAACACGATAGAATACTATCTGTAAATATATTTCAACCTATCTGCGACAAGCAATAATACCATAACGCCACTTAGATGCCAATCAATTGTAGTCCTTCCACATTTCTGCGCATGTAATCCCAAAGGATGACATATTCTATTATTATGCCGCTCCTGCGGAGCTTAAATGAAATTATATCCCGTCGGGATGACAGGTTTATAGAATTATGATATTTGTTTTTTTTGCCCCATCCCAATTCCCCGACGGGAAGGCGAAAAAAGTGGGGCGCGGTTTGGGGTACATAATCCACCCCGTCAGACTGCGTCTGCCACCGAGGAATGAGAAACCACCCCGTCCTGCGGACACCCCTCCGGCGGAGGGGATGAAATTCATTGCGTCACGGAATCCCAAAGGGATTACACATTTATAGAACAATGTGTAATTGAAAGTCAAATATATTGTGTATTCAAATATTTTTGTTACCTTTGAAAGAGAAAGTTGATTATGTAATACTTTGATGAGATACTCGCTGTCATAATTTATTCTCATAAAATATACATATCAAAAATACATGATATTGTATAGTAGTGTTAAAGATGTTCTTGTTTTTATGATTTGAATGGCAGTGCTATTAGAGCAATTGCCTTGTTCTTTGACATAAAAAAAACTCAAGCGGGCAGAGTGGCAAGCGCGGGGGCGGATTATCGCTATGGCTATAATGGCATGGAAGAAGAAGACCGCGGCGATGCAGTAAGCTCGGAAATTGCTTCCACAGGCGCGAAAGCCAAACCCGG
>Ga0209570_1001427_pt1 | contig 13221 bp, 8 predicted proteins | sample EBPBio172007_DNA_FD_185861 | JGI IMG/M metagenome (GOLD analysis project Ga0209570, IMG submission 185861) | Wastewater treatment Type I Accumulibacter community from EBPR Bioreactor in Madison, WI, USA - Reactor 1_9/17/2007_ DNA (SPAdes)... | ecosystem: Engineered > Bioreactor > EBPR >... | reverse complement strand
TGGTTAATCGGTTCAGGTTGATTTCTTCAACCATCTGGCGCATCCGTAGTTCGTGTGCCTGTTTGCGAAGCAAAAAAATGTGTCCCATCTGCTTGTATAGATGGTCAATCTATTTTAGGACAAGACAGAATATCAAAGATACATAACTACTAGATTTGTCTCGCTCTACTTTAACAATTCGATGAAAGAAGCCGTTGCCTATTTTGCTAAAGAACTTTCAGAAGTAGAAAAAAAACAACTAATTAATGCTATAAGTAGCGCGAGTCTTCGTAATAAGGACTAGTGTGTTAGCCCACCCCCAGCCGCACAGTAGGGATATATCACAGTCAAAACTCTGCCCTACTCTTAGCGCTTTCACCCCCTTTTATGGCATCGCACAGCCATTTTAGCGTGTTTGAAAAAAACACCCTACTCACAAAGGAGTTGAAAACCTTACGCACGCTTCCCTGCGTTTTGCCTGTGAAACCCCTACTCTCCTTCCCACTCCCACCCATATTTATAAGGACTATAGCATTAAAAGTTGGGTAAGTATTGGTTGAGCTAATTTTAGCTAAGAACGCATCTTTTGCGGTGGCTTCAAAGCCTGGCAATAGGGGCACTTGGTCAATAGCTGTATATCGCCCATCTCCAATTTTTTGGGTAGATATAATGATTTTACCTTGCGTATCACCGTTTTGTGTACCGCTCAAATGGTTGGCACTGTTGAGTTTTCGGATAAAGCCCGTAGGATGGTGAATGATTGAGAGTTCGTTGCCCTCAAACTCCATATTTTCCAAATATGGTTTTTTGCGCGAGTAGTATGCCATTATTGGCCATGTAGGTTTTTTTTTGCTATTTGTAACCCGTGGCGTCGTAAATTACTTCCTGCTTACTGCCGTCGGGTTTGGTGAATTTGGAAGGATTGTTAGGAACGTAGCCTGTATCGGATATTTTTAGGTTAATATAATATTGACTAACACTCGCGAGCAGTTTTTTTTAAGGATTTAAGATTCTTCTTTAATTGTTCATAATCTTTATCAAGTTTCCAATCGTTCGTGTCAATAACATTCAAAAGAGCCTCAATCGCGAAAATTAGGCTTTCTTTGAAATAGTCTATATCCATTAAATTTGAGAAAATAGATTGTTCTTCGTGGAAAGCTTCTATATGAAATTGTGTTGATACTTTTGAAATTATAAAATAAAATGGCCCATCCATAAAAGAATAGCGTCCTACCTTGCTGTAGAGAAAGGTTTCACACCACCAATTTAAAATTATAATAGAGGAATCATTCCAACTAGCTTCAGGAAAGAATTTGTCATCAATATAAAGGTAAATCCTCCCTGTTATTCTGTTAGATTTTGATTTATTAATTGTTGTTGTTTCTAAATTTATCATTTTAAAATTTTGGATATGCTGTTTCAATTGTTTTAGTACTAGTATTTACCCACATTTCGATAATTAATCCAGAATCTGTTTTACCCCTTAGAAGAATTCTTTCTCCCTGAGTTTGTAACTTATCTGTAACGTTTTTATAGGCATTTCTTACTGCCATTTCAACCTGTTTTTCCGACATATAATTCGAAAAAAGGGTTTTTAAATTACTAACTCTCGTTCCGCCTGCCATGTGACCTGAAGCTATGTGTTCCATATCAATAGCAATTTTTTTCCATGCAGGTAAATTTTTTTTTAAGGCTGTACTACTCAAATGAGCGGCTGCCTGACCCTTCCTAAATGGATTCAACTTAGCCAAAACCATCAGTCCTTCCAATGCTTTGTAAGGGCTAAAAAATGCAAGGAAATCATCTACCAATCTCGTAGGGTCTTATTCGCTACGCGTATCCATTTCAAAGATAGCGGGTATATTTATGTTTTATATTCTAAGAATATATCATTATTATTCAGTTTAGCATCTTCAATAAAATTTATTAAACAATAAATAGCGTATGCTATTTTTCCAGTTAATGTCATTCGATAGTTTACTTTGTATTTTTTTCCTTCAAAAAAGAGTTGTTCAAACCTTGTTGAATATTTTTGCAAATCTCTATTAGATGGTTCATTATAGTCAACTTTTAAAAGATCCCTTAAAGAAGAAGATATTTTGCTTTTTAAGCCATCTAATTGACTTGAATTTATTATTACAATATTAGAATCGTTATATCTTAACTTGCTTTCTAATAGAAAAATAAATACATAGGAAAAAATGAAACTTCCCCATACTTCATCAACAGGAAATTCCTTTTGGCTGGTTTTGAATTTTATAATTTGCTTCATCTTGGTAGAATGTGTTTTATAATCTCTCCCTGAGAATTATATATTTGTAAGTGCGCTTTCGAGACATCTACCCCTGATTTTTTGAAAATATTTAAATAATTACTGGAAACATTTAAATTAGGCATATAGTGTCCTGACAAATTATTAATACCAACAATATTACCTCCTCTGATTTTTAATTCACCTGCTGCTAATACATCAGCCCCACCTGATAAAAAGGTATGTTTTCTACCAAGTAAAATTTGTCCATCTGTCATTACGACAAAATCAAATTTGCCTGATGCCAAAGTTTTACCGTACATAGAAATTTTACCATTTGAAATTGAACCAAGTAATTTCCCCTCAGTACTAATAGGAAGTGTATTTTTTAAAACAACTTGAGTCGCTTCATCTGCTAAACTAAATAAAGATTTTATCCATTGCCCAATTTTTAAGAAACCTAATACGGTTTCTCCCACTATAATTTCAGCTCCAAGGTATATCCCTTGATGCCCTGCCTTTTCTTCAGTAGTAAAATGTGTTCCAAATTTTTTTGGTTCTGTAGGTTTAATAATGGCATTTTGTTCGGAGGTTGGACGCATCACACCATTTGTATAATACCCTTGCTTTTCTTTTCCATCACCATTCTCTTTCCCCTCTGTATAAATATTGGTTATATCACCGTTCCCAATTTCATGCCAATTTCCATTTAAATCTTGAATTCGTTGGGATGTCATTCCTGTAGGATCCGTGAAAGCTATAGGATTAAGGTTTCCATACTGATATACTGATAGATGAGGAGTGATTTCCGCCAGCGGATCAACCACACCCCATCTTCCTATTTCAGGTGTATACATTCTGGCTCCATAGTCCAGCCAGTTGGTGTTGGGCTGTAGCTCTTTACCGTTGTAAAGGTACTTATTTACTTTTCGCGAAGCATCTACATTACTCGGAGTTAAAACTATTGGTAAGCCAAAGCCATAGTAATCCGTTCGTTGCAAAAGTTGCCCTTGACTTGTCACTACTTCGCGGGTGTTGCCCAAGTGGTCGGTCAAATAGTACTCATAACTCTCCACCCCAACCCCTACGGTGGCTGAACCAAAAACAATCTGCCCCTCTCCTGTACCTATGCGCTTCAGGCCATTACTGCTGTATTCGACACTGCCCACATAACGGCTCGTCTCATTCTTACTGGCATCTGTACCATGCTCATAGTCAAAACGAAGTTTCTCACCAGTGGCATCATACACATACTTCAATTTATTGACAACCGTTGTCCCCAATTCAACATAACGGACTAAGTTTAATAAGTTGTAATTGAGCTTGTTGGCCAGTATTTCCTTGTTTAAGTCTTGGGTCAGGTTTCCATTGGCATCGTAGGCATAAGAACTCAATCCACCGCCTGGGGCTTCTTTGAACCCATCGGGGTTTAAACTGTTGTCCACTATTCCATTCAAACGATTCCCGTTTGAATAATTATAGACTAAATCGTCAATCAGAACCCCCGCTTTCCACCGTTTCAGCAATTTGATATTTCCATTGGCGTCGTAATCTATTCCGCCTTCATTGTTTTCTGCCGAAATACCTGTACTCTTTAACCGATTTAAGCCATCGTAGGTGAAACTGTAGCTACCATTCACCACAGGATAGCTATCCATTACCCCATGAGTCCACGACATGCTACTGATGTTCCCATTGGTGTATTTTGAGCTTCCTGTCTCGTAATTCAATCCATAACTAAACTGGGTCTGCTCCCCACTTACCCCTTCTGTCTTGTACTTGACCTGATGCTCGGCCTGCCAACCTCGTATATTGTAGGTGTATCCTTGTTTTCTTCGATAATTGGTCCCGTCTAAACTATGAAGCCATTTTGTGGATAACTGCCCCAATTCGTTGTAGCCCATCGAGGATAAACCTACTTCAGGGCGAGCAACCCCACTGACCGACAACTGGTGTTGTACACCCATGAGCCGATCTGCGTGGTCGTAGCTGTAGGTTTTTTCTGTTTTTACTTTACCGATTTGAGTCTCTGCCTCTTGCTCCTGCTGTTCCCGCTCTACCACGTTGGCCAGCGCATACTTATACTTGAAGGAGGTGCGCGTTACGCGCTCACCACTGCTAAAACCATACAGCTCTTTGCAGGTCTGAATCACTCGGTAGTTGCCATCGTAATAGATGGTATTTACTAAAAACGAACTGTATGTATTGTTCGACTCTATCACACGACTTCTTCCCCCTGTCAGATAACCTTTCAAATTGGTCTCATTGGCAATGCTGTAGGGATTGGTGTAGGATAATGCCCCCCATGAATTGTAATCATCATAGTATGTGACAGTCAGGACGTGGCTTTCTGAAATGGTGGATGGCAATGTCCCGTTGAGACTATATTTTACCTCTCCTGCCCCCGTCAAGCTTTCGTGGTGACCGTTGGAAAGAAGCTCTGTTTGTGTCGGGGCCAAACTATTGGAGATTTCCCCCGTCATAATCACCCGATTGAAAGCGTCGTATTTGGTAAAACTCCATTTACTGTTGACCCGTTGGTTTCCGTCCCGACTTAGCACAAGGCGGTCATATTGGTCATAACGCATCTCTACACTTTCCGCCCCAGGCACCTGCTTTTCAACCAAACGCCCGCGTGTATCATATCGATACAGAAAGGCATATTTAGTTGCATTGGCCTCTGTTTGGTAATTTGGTTGGAGTACAGCCCGCAACCGACTTAAATCGTCGTACACATAGTAGGTATCGGCATACGTACTCTCGTCCACTAATGCACGTTTGAGGATAGTTTGCCCTTCTTTGTCTTTGGCTTCGAGCATGATTTTCCCCTCCTCATCGGTAATTTTCACAATCGTGAGCTGATTGTCGGGGTAATAGGCCACGTAAGTGACCGTCTGTGTCAGTACTGCATTCTCTTGAAAATCATAACGTTTTACGGCCAACAAGCCTGAGGTGCCTTTATTGACTAAATACTCGATTGTACTGTTGTTACTTTTATTGCCAGGTGTGCGTTGATTAACAACGCGATTCAACGGTGAAGCTTCAAAGGTGGTCTCCTGAAAAGGGCGCCCCAAATCACCCGCAGCCAACTGAGGGATATTGCTGCTGTAAAATGTATTTTGGAGGGTAGCGGCATTGGTACGGAATGCGCCTGTTGCCCCAGTATTGGTATCGGTAAAAGGGAGAAACTGGTTGGGTTCTCGGCCAAAGGCATCGTAAGCTTGGTGCGTAATGACATCTTTTCCCGTGGGGCTTTGTCCCACAGCTATGCTCTGTATAGGGCGTCCTAAACCATCAAGATATTGAATTTGTGTGGTAGTTTTGGAAACGTCATTGGCTTCGGTCGCAACTCCGTTTTTGAAGCTGCGGCTTATCACGTAATTTTGGCCTAATAACACATGTGTTACTAGCGTCAGCATCACACACAAGTATTTTGCGTAGCTATTCATAGACGTTGATATTTTCATAACCCAAGCCTTAGAGCTAAGGCTATAACTGCATAAATTATAAGAAATGAAATGATGCTAAAAATGGGTACATATAAATAGAAAAATCTATTACTTTTCTATTTATATGTATTTGGCCTATTGTCTAAACATACCTTTTAACTCACAAGTAAGCTGAATTGCCCCATCTTGTGGAGTTGCATTTAGTAAAAGGTTAGAGCCACTTTGTGTGATGGCGAACGTAGGTACTGCACTAATATCTCCATTCTTGAGAGCTGTCTGTGAAGTTAAAGAATAGGTTAATGTTCCATTATGATTGGCAACAATCACCATTTCGTTAAAGGTAGCACCATCGGGGTAAGTAGCATCGCGTCCATAACATGTGCATTTCGCTGAAATTCGCTCATTGGCAGAAATAGGCAGGGTAAATATGGTTTCCTGAGTTGAAATATCCTTATATGACGTTATCGTTTTTACGGCAGCGGCAGAAGGGTGTTCCGTTGCTGTTAACCCCCCTGTTCTCCCATACGTAAGGCCAACATAGGCTATGTCAAGTCGGTTATTTGTGTTTGCTTGAGTAAATACTCTCAGTTTATATACTTCTCCTTGGTTTAAATATACCTTTCCCGTCGATACTACAAAATCTGTTGCATCATTGACTGATACAGGATTATAATATACATCCGTTCCTTGGATAACGTTGCTAAAAACTATATTTGTGTTACCTAAATTTCGACCAATAACCGTCACAGCATAGTAACCAGTAAATGGGGCAGGGATGGCCGTCCATTCTGTGGTTTTAATAGACGAACTATTGTCTTGCAAATGTAAATATTTGCCATGTAAGCCCGTTCCTGGTTCCACCCTTGATGTATCCCAGTCCGATGTTAAATTCATTTTACCGCCTCTGAGATCCCCATTGATAATTAGGTTATAACTCGAAGATGGAATTCTTGACCCGGTTCGACCGCCAAAAGAAGAGCTGACATCGTTTTGTGAACCTGTTTTCAAGGTAGCATGGGAGCCTATATTGCTGCTATTGGGGTTATTCCCATAGCCATAGGTATTAATCACCACATTTTTCGTATTTACAGGAATTGAAAAATCATCATCCCAGTAACAACTGTAAAAATTGAATTGAGAATCTAACATTTCCTGTTGAATTTCCATTCGTGCTACTGTTTGATATGAAATATCACAGCTATAAAAGCTACAGTTTTGAGCAAGCTGGTTTCCATAAAGATGAAAGGCGTGCGTGTCGTACCATATATTGCAGTTTATAAAGGTGTTGGCATTAAACTCTGTTCGATCGCTTGCAGTTCCCGTATGAATATATATACCTCCAACGTAAACTCCTTGCGGATACTGACCATCCGGTTTCTTTATCTCTCTCCCAATTTTACATCTAACCCACTGACTCCAATAGGTTTCGTCTGTATTGTCTAAGTTTTGATTGCCAAAGCGTAATCGATCCACATAACAATCTTCAAAATTACCAAAGTACCACCCATCAAAATCACAAGTACCATCTATTTCAAGCCCACGAACCGAGGTCCTCATACAATCATCAAAAAGGACAGTCGCAGTAGTGACGGAATTAGACGAGATAATCTTAGCTCCATAGCCTTCAATAGTTAGACTATTTGCTTCATTTCCGCTTCCTTTGATAATTAACGTCCCCGTTCCGATATTGTAAACTTTTCCTTCTGTCAATATGATTTTTCCTGATTTTCTAGAGTTAAAAAGATTTTGAAGTGCTGCCAAATCATTTGTTACACCATCTCCCTTTGCTCCAAAATCTTCTGGACGGACATACACACGGTCGTTAAAATTAAGTACTTTTTCAAAGGATTGCCTTACCTTTTCCGCAGTAATCAATCGGGCTGAATTAGTAGGCAAAAGAGCGTCAATTTCAGACTTTACTGTTGACCCAGTGGTTTGCCCAATTGCTCGAAGAAAGCCCAATAATAAAAGGAAAATAACATAACATTTTTTCATAATATATCAGTAGTTAAATATTTGTTTTTAGTGAAAATCATCACTCAAATCATTAGAAAATTCTATACTACCTGGGAAGTCTGTTGATAATTGCCTGTTAGGATATGGTATTACGCCACTGAATGTTCCTAAAGCACAGTCAATTGGAAGCGAACCATACTGATAACAGAATTCCTTCAACAATCTATTTTGATAGTCTTTAATTCGAACAAGTCGATTGAATATATCATATTCATAGGTCGTCGTTTTTCCGTTAGGGTCAGTTACATTTTTAAGCCCTATCAGAGGGTAATAATCAAATGAAGTCGTTTGGTTATTTATCGTTTTTGTAGCGACCAAATTCTTTTTTCCAGTCGAGTTATAATATGAAAATGATGAAGTTATGCCACCTTGTTCAGTATAAGAAATTAAGTTCCCGTTTGAATCATAGCTGTTAAATAATATTTTATTTACAGCAGGGCCTCCATTTTCTGTTACTTCGATACTGGTTGGCTTAAAAAAAGAATAATATTTAGAATAAAATATCTTTTCAACGATTTGGGTTTGGCTCCCAACAAGGGTAATTTTTTCTATTACAGGAGTAATTATATTATTATCAACCATTTCTTGGTATGGAGTTGTTATCCCTTGTTGAACCATTTCATGTGGATACTTGAATAACTGTTCTTGGAAATTGTTTTTACTTCTGCTGATTTTTGATGATGTTACTTGTAAATGACTATTACTGTTGTATTCTGTTAAATAAGTAGTAGATACATACGAATTATCCGATACGTCATATATATTTTCAATTTTTTCTGAACTATACCAGAAATTAGAAGGGATATTATACACTTGTTTAGTTACTTTTACAGAAGAAGTACCACCAGGAAATAATTGATTTCCAATGTAATATCTCATGCCTTTGTACTGATTTGAAACGTTTGCTTTAGATACTGGAGCAGAATAAAGAACTTCTCTTACCTTTGACCCAGAATTATTATAGTACGATTCTTTGATTAACATCCCATTTTTTCCATTATATTCAGATGGTAAATCAGGAAATAACATAGACGAAGGGGATTCTTCGTAGTTATTATAATTGTACTCGGTTACCCCATTACCATCTGTGACCAAAACTCTACTATAACCAACGTGTGTACCACTTGCAGAAGTACCGAGTGGAGTTAAACTATTTGAAGGGATTTTAATGCCCCACCATAGGTTTTTACAAGGATAATTAATAGCTTGACCTGAAGCTTCTAATACTTGTAAAATATCAGGATAACCATAAGAATATAGAACGGGAATTTTCATCTGTTTCCCACTCGAATTGCCATTTGTTAAAGTGTATTCAAAATTTTGGGTTTTTGCGACTCCTTTTCCATCATTTGTTATTATTTCTTTTACTCGTAATCCTGCGATAGGTTTATCATCATTATTCGTTGTAAAATAATAAGTTCTTACACTCATACGAGGTGTTGCAAAATGAGATAAACTTGATGGCCGTTGTACAGATAGAGTATAATTACCTGGCGTAAGCTTTACTTGAACTACATATTTATAGGTACAAGTTGAAACTGGGTTAGGTGTAGGACAGTTTTTGTTCAACCAGTCAATAAAGAAACGCTCATAGACTGTAGTACCACCATTTGTTAATCTCCCGTACCATTCCGTAACCCCTGTGGATGAGCTGTTTTGTGGGTCCTGACAAGTATATGGCCATCCACTACATGATAGCTCAAAAGTAATTTCTGCGTAAGTATCATTGTTGGTCACAAGAAAACTTGAGCTGGAGTTTGACAGTGTTGCTTCGTACAAATTAGTAATAACTTCATTAGTAGCATCTTTAGCAACATTTGATTCATATACAAACTGTGAATTTCCTCCTGTAGGATAGGTAACTTTTCTTAATGTTCCATATTGTTTTAAATCTGTATCTGTAGTGCGATCAATTCCATCTGAAAATGTATTTCCAAAACCTATGACATTAAATTGATAATCACCAGCCCCTATTTTAGAAGCAGCCATTTTAGGGTAGGCTAATTTAGGAATTATATTAGGACTACTATTGTTACTTACTTTGCCATTATAATACCCCCAATAATCTTTTGCTCTTGAAGTTTTTGCGGGTAATATTACAGGCACAGCTACTTCATTTGAGCTATTTAGTACATCTCCTACATAAACAAATTTATAAGAAGGAAGTACGCTTGTCCCATTTTTGCCTATTTCGTATAAAGCATCAAGACGTAACCTTAAATTATTATACTTTAACAAATTTTGGGATATATTAAGGGGGGGAGTTAAACTGCTAATTACTGATTCATTGAAGTAACTGTACGTAAATCCCCATTTTTTTATCAAATTGTTACTAGCATCTTTTACCTCGATGAAACTTAGTTTTTGTGGATTAAGAATAGTATTTGTAACAGTTGTTTGGCTGTAGTCATCAATTGCACCATAATCTGCCAATATCCCTGAATAAGGTAATGTTGTTGAATTATTTTCATATCTCTGAATATCTTCTCTATCTGTGATTCCAAACGTAACTTTTCCATTTGAAAAAGTAATAGATTCTAAATATGAATTTCTTGAGAAATTAGCAGAAATACTCGTATAATCTGTTAAGTCACTATTTGTTAAAGTGTATTGAGTTGTACAATTAGGGTCGCTTGGGTTTGGTGATAGTTCTGTTCCACTTTCAGCATATACTTGGTTTGTACTTAAACGGCTTACAGAATAATATTTTCCAGCTCTATTATAATTAAAAGTAATAGAGGTTCCACTTTGTGGAGAATAAATTGAAGTTAAAAACCAACTGGTGATGTTATGTGATTTATTGAAACTGTACTCCAGTGCAGGGTTAGTGTCAGTATCGGCCGTAGTTGCACTATAACCTGCTTTAGATGCGGTTGTATTTATCTCTTGTTCCGAAAATGTGTATTTTATACCATTCTCGTCTATAATTTCCCAAGTGTACTGGTACTGATATAAGGAAGAACCTATTCTACTGATACACCTAATTTTAATATCTGATTGGTCTAATAAAATACCCTTTATTGGAAATGGAGTGCTTGATGTGTTATTTTCAAGAATGAACTTACCAGACTTTCCCCCTATGTTATAATAAAATAAATCAGGCTCGGTATCTAATTCTGGATTTGAATAAGAGGTTGTTTTATTTACAAATGTTGTATTTGAAAGTGGATTTGGTAAATAATCAGATACAGGTGGATTAAACGCATAACCATACGTAGGCATGAAATCGTCTCTACCCCGTATCGTGCGGGTAATTGCCCCGCCTGCATTTAATGAAAAACCTAAACCAACCCATGAAGCTTCTTCCTCTACCCGTATCCCGCCATGATGATAGCTCAAAGAAATGGGGATCGTAATATCTTGATCCTGAATGCTGTAAAGTAAAATAGAGTTACTTATTTGCCCAGTGTAATAGCTAACTGGAATATCGCCATATTTTCCTAAAGAGGCAGCCGTAGGTGATGGAGGAATTACTTTAGGCGCGTATTGGTCTTGTGCTATAGCTTCTAAGCATAGAAAACTGGTAAGAAAGAGTAACTTTTTCATATAAATGAATATTTTTTATAAAAAATAATTAAAAATATTTTAATTATTAATAAATAGGTTTTATTGTTGAAAAACCAAATAAGGGCCACCAAGTTTTTTTTCCATAATTCATGCCTTTTAAGTTAAAAACATCTCTTTTTTCAATTAAAATTTTGTTGTTAATTTTATTTATTACAAAGCTTTCAACATAAATAATATTTTTAGAAACAATAGTGTATTTTTTTTTACTAATAACACTTGGGTTTTTTATTTTTAGGATATAATCAACTTTTGGAAAGTTGTTTTCTGAAAAAGAAGGAACAATTAAATCTTTAAAATCCATTCCTTGAGTCTCAAATTGTTTTTCTATATATATAGAAATTATTTCAAATTTTTTATTATTAATTATTTTATAACAAAAATTAATACTTTGATTTTTTTGTAATATTTCTAAAAAATAAATTTCATAATCAAGTGAGCCAGGGTCTTTTGTATAATTATACCAATATTTTTTGCCTTTTTTATAAGTAATCGTATCAATTTCATCATTAGAATAAAAAATAATCATTTTTTTTGTGTTATTATCTATATTTTCAATTTTGTATTGTGGAAAAGACTTTAAATCTCTTAAATACTTTACTCCTTTAAGATTTAGAAAGTCAATTTCACAAAAAACAATATTCGATGATTGTTTTTGTGAACAGGAAATAGTTAAAATCAAAACAAGGAGAATATTATATTTATTTTTCATATCTTATTTTACCAAATGAGTCAAAGAAAACATTCCAAATAGATTGAGCGTTTATAATACCGTTGTTATATGAGGCTTTTGTCCAAACTCCTCTTTGAGACGCTGGATATTCATATTGAGTTTCTAACATTCTTTTAGTATATCCTAATGGAACTTCACTCCTACCAAAAGACGGGTTACTTCCAGAAAATATGTCAGTAGATTTACCCCATGATTGATTACCATATACATTTCTTTTCATTTTCGATGCCATAGATTTTAGTAAATCTACTCCACCATTATAATATGAACCAATATGACATGCATATATAACAATTTCAGAATCTATAGTTAAAAATGAAGCAATTCTGGACAAACTTTTTGAGTTTTTTATTTGAGATGAATTGTTAAATTTCTCAGCACCTATTTTAAATTCAGCTGCTTTATAAAATCCATGACTCATAATCATTAAACCTGAAACTTTAGCAGATAACCCTTCAATTTGGTTAGCAGCATCTTCTGAATCATTAACTTGTAGAACTCTCAATGATGTATTTTTAATAGACGCTTGTTCGGCATAATATAGTAAATTTTCTAGCGCCCTATTTTTATCCCAAACGCCGTTGTTAAACATCTCTTTTTTCGCTGATAGAACGACACTATAAGAACTAGAGGCATTCCCTATTCTATATTCGGTTTGCACTTCATCCCAGCTTTGACTTTCTCCTGTCAGATTGTCATAATAACCTGCTTCTTCACCATATCGACGATTCCATATAGCTTTCATTCCATCAGGATCTGTTAAAACTACAGGATTTCCTAAACAATAATTATAGGGTGTATGTGAAATGAATTTTTCAAGCAGAGGGTCAATAGTAAACCATCGTCCTGCAGCTGGATCATACTGTCTAGCTCCATAATCTAATAAATTCGTCTCTGGCTGTAGCTCTTTACCGTTGTAAAGGTACTTATTTACTTTTCGCGAAGCATCTACATTACTCGGAGTTAAGGCTATTGGTAAACCAAAACCATAGTAATCCGTTCGTTGCAAAAGTTGCCCTTGACTTGTCACTACTTCACGCGTGTTGCCCAAGTGGTCGGTCAAATAGTACTCATAACTCTCCACCCCAACCCCTACGGTGGCTGAACCAAAAACAATCTGCCCCTCTCCTGTACCTATGCGCTTCAGGCCATTACTGCTGTATTCGACACTGCCTACATAACGGCTCGTCTCATTCTTACTGGCGTCTGTACCATGCTCATAGTCAAAA
>Ga0209570_1001423_pt1 | contig 13234 bp, 4 predicted proteins | sample EBPBio172007_DNA_FD_185861 | JGI IMG/M metagenome (GOLD analysis project Ga0209570, IMG submission 185861) | Wastewater treatment Type I Accumulibacter community from EBPR Bioreactor in Madison, WI, USA - Reactor 1_9/17/2007_ DNA (SPAdes)... | ecosystem: Engineered > Bioreactor > EBPR >... | reverse complement strand
ACCGTCGCAGTTACAGTACTACCGTGCGCTGGATGCGTCAAACCTAACGCGGGGACAGACCAAACACTACTTTGCTCCGCAGGCGTTGCTCCAAGTATAACCACTCTCGTCGCTAGCCCAACAGGTGGAACATGGACTGCTCAAACAGGTAATCCTGTTGCTGCCTCCGTAACCAACACAGGAGCAGTAACGGGCATGACGACACCAGGGGTATATAAGTTTATTTATTCTGTCTCAGCTGGTGGGCAAACTTGCCAAGACACGGTCGCAGTAGTAGTTCCCAACTGTAACTGTAATCCTGCGGTGCCTACCTTGGTTACTTCAAGTATCACCGCATGTGCCCAAGATACCTTCCCTACCCTCAAAGCCACTGTCGTAGGATTGGCTACCGTCGAATGGTTCACACAGCCTACAGGAGGCTCACCTGTCTTCACTGGACTCAATTACAAACCCTCAGGAACGATGCCAACTACAGGTGCGATTTTCTACGCCCAAGCACGTAGCACTGACCCTACTTGTCCTGCCGCCATTAGTAGCACACGGGTCATGGCGACCATCAATGCCCAAGATTGTACCAAACAAGTCGATTTAACATTGAAAAAAGCAATCAGCACTAAAATAGCACAAATTGGTGATGTTCTAAGCTATACCGTCAAAGTCTGGAATCAATCAAACACCAATGCCTCTGGCGTGGAAGTAACCGACTCTATTGCCACCACTGTACAGTTCCAAGTGGGTAGTTTCAACCAAAGCCGAGGCTCCGCCAACATCACTGGCAACGTCATCAAATGGAGCATTGGAAACATCGCCGCCAACGGAGATACAGTTACACTAACCTATCAGGTCAAAGCTACACAAGAAGGTGTCCATTTCAACACCGCTGAGATTTGTAAAACCAACGAAAAAGATGTCGACTCAACCCCTTGCAATAACAAAGACGACGAAGACGACATCGATCATCAGTGCTTTACCGTACCCTTCAAACTCTGTCCTGGTAGTAAAGTAGAAGCATTGGTCAATCCAAAATATACGAATGTACAATGGTTCAAAGACGGAGCCACCACGCCTATTGCCTCAGGAAATGTGGTGCTACTGAGTGGAGTCGGGGTTTACACTTACACCGCTGCCAATCAAACTTGTCCCGTCGGTGGGTGTTGCCCCATTATCATCGAAAGTAGCAACAATTGTTGCCCTGTTGAGGCTTGCATACCTTTCACCATCAGAAAAATTAAAAAGTAGATAAGATAAGAATCGTGACGCCCCCTCCTGTTAGCAATGCTAATGGGGGGGCGTTACAATCGTTTTAGGTGCTCTTTACAACTAGAAAAAAGGCACTGCAAATAGTTAAAAGTTGACCGAACGAATTCTATCAATGTTGCTTCTCAAAATAGGTTGTAGAAGGCAAATCATTAAATTTTTGCTTATATATGCGGGTAAAACCCGACACGTACAGATACCCCACTTTATATGCTACCTGTGTGATTGAGTATTTGCCTGTTTGAAGCAGATCTTTGGCATATATCATTTTTTTTTCTAACACATATTGATGTGGGCTTGTACCATACACCTCATGAAACAGAAGCTTAAACTTACTCACACTCATCCCAGCCATCCTTGCCATCTCTTTGACTGAGGGTATAGGTTTATGGAATTCATACGTTATTTTTTCTTCAATTTGTTTAATTACCTGCATTTCAATTGACTTAATATCCTGGGCAGTTCTCTTAGAAATTTCCACTATGATATCGTTTACAAAAAAATAGAGTAACTGTGAAAAATAGCTTTTTATAAGCAACTCTTGGGTAGGAGTACGCTGATACTCTTTAGTAAAGGCAAAATATCTGGCACTAAAAAGGCTATGTTTATTACTCCAATTGGACAATACAGACACTATAACACTTTCTAAATCAGAGCAATATTTCACTTGGCTACTGAGCCATCGGCTATTAACTCCAATGTAGAAAAGTTGACTTGATTTGGAAGTGATGCATATCCAATAATAATGACCTTCAAGCTTGCCCTCTAACGTATTAACTAACGTCTTTGAGTCTTTGTGTTGATCAAGTAAAACAATAAAATATGAGTGATTTGAGCCAAAATCAAACCATTCGAATTCATTTATATTATCGTCTTTGTTTGAATCAACCAAATTCTCTTTCTCAAAGAATTGAATCCCAAAATCTAGCTTTATTACCCCCATACTCGTATACCCTATAAATACCAAAACAGGGAAATAAGGGCACTAAACAATACCTATTCAAACAAAATCACAAAAAAGGATACAAATGGCTATTTTTTGGTGGTAATTGAAAATTTTGGTATCTAATTATGCCTTTTTAGAAAATCGCCAATACCTTTCTTGAAGCTTTTCCCCACAGGAAGTACCACTTGACCAGTTAGTCGAAGAATATCAAGCTCAGACGTAAGAATATGTAATGGATTAGCTGCATATTTATGATGAACCCGAATAAACTGAGCGTTGAATTCCTCACTTAACAACTTATTCAACGATTTTTTCATCACATACTTTTTGGTAAGTGTATGTATATAACAATGGCTATCATCCGCTTCTATATAAACGATATCTGCAAACCTTACTTGCTCTTTATTGTTTGCTTTAGTACTCAGGTATAAAAACTTTTTATCTACAAAATCATATTGTTTACTTCGTTGATACTCTTCTAAAGCTTTATAAATAGTAGACTGAAGTGAAATTGAATGAAATGGCTTAATCAAATAGTGTACAAGTCGATAGCTTTGGGCTTCTACAAAAATTTCATGACTATGAGATAGTGTCATCAGAACAACAGGGGTAGCTGCATCACGATTTTTTTTGAGGAGTTCGATGCCAACTGGCTTTCGTTGAATAAAAATATCCGATAAAATCAAATCAACTTTATGACTGCTAAGGTAAGAAAGTAACGTCTCCAAGTGAGTGAAAACACCTACTAAATTGAATTTATACTGGGATGATATACTTTCTTTCAGCATAATTTCAATTTTAATTTGATCTACTGGATCGTCTTCCAGCAATACAATTTTTACTTCATCCATCTTCTCTTAATTATCGTTTTTTGTTGATATAAATGCCAAAATCTTAATTTTTGCAACGAAGAGAGAAATTTTTATCGACCTAGCGGCTTATAATGTATCTATTTCAACGCAGCCTAAGTTTGACGTCTTATTGTATTTTTTATTATTGGAACACCTCTACCACCAAGTCCGACAAAGCTACCTTTCTTTATTCAATATTACTTGAAAGTCAAATTAGAACCTCTCTTATTTTGGCTTTTAAATTGACATAAAAAAACGTCTTGGCCAGCCAAAAAATAGTTTGGATACATCTTTTTAGGCAGTTTTTTACTTAGGCAGTTGTCTGGCATAATATAACTCTATCTTTACTCATGAAAAGCTTTTTCTTTACTCTCCTCTTTTTAAGCTCTTCTACTCTTTACGCACAGCTCTCCTATTTTCACTTTTATGAAGACTTTCCAATCGTAAAAAACACCGATAGCCTCGAAAAGGTAATTTCAATAAAACGGACTCACTCTCAAAACTACTTATCAGATTTGGTTTCTTTAGAAAAGAGTCGACATGCCTATCAATCAGAAAAGTTTGGGACTAATCTAAAAGAAATTGAGAGGATGGCTTCCATCCACAAATCATCTTTGGTAATAGCCGTCGGGCAATTGCTTATGGGTACCTTCGAAATCAGAAATGAGGTAAGTAAGGCAACCCCTTCTATCATTGCTGCCACCCGTTATTTTGAACAAATACGTGATACCACTGCCATTCTTTTATGCTATTCGTTAATGATTTCCGTTAACAAAAGCCCTGGAACTAACAACATTGGCACAGCTACCGAACAAGTGCGCGGTAGCCTTGAAAGTATCAAAACGTACTACCATAAAATACAGCTATTGGCAGAACAGTCCAATTCAGTTTTGGATAAAATCATCCAATTGCAAACGACTATCGCTTATCATGCTCTCGTCTACCCAACAGTTCGTTTAACTGAGGAAGAAAAGGCAATCAAAACAGCCCTGTCATTGGTGCAACAACATCCTGAATATGAATATTCTAAAATCGTCATTTACAACCGCGCTGTAACATTATACCAAAATGCTGGTCAGAACAAAAAAGCTTTAGAGTACGAACTGGCCTGTTATCAAATGAATAACAATCATCAAAAAGCGCTCTTTAATAACAATCTAAGCTATTCGTACCAATTAGTAAACGACTACGCTCATGCCGAACTATACGCAAAAAAAGCCGTTGTTCTCTCTCAAAACAATCAAGACATAGACCTCCAGATAGCCGTTTATTACCTTTTAAGCGACGCCCAATATGGACTCAAAAAGTATGATGAAGCTTGGGCTAACAAAAATATTGCGGATAGTCTATATCAGGTCAATGAAAAAAGGCTCACTGATAAAACATACTTAGAGCTACAAACTAAATATGAGACCGAAAAAAAAGAACAGACAAATCAAGAACTATCGGAGCGCCAACAACGTCTTTACACTTACTTATTTTTGGGCTTGTTGATTATTATTATGTCATCAGTTATCGTTTTTCGATTACGATTTGCCAACTCCCGAATTAAAGAATTAATGAGACACCGTGACCAATTCTATACCATTGTTGCCCATGATTTATTAGGTCCTATCAGTACTCTAACCGATATCAGCAAAGTGATTCCGTTTCTAGTAAAACAAAATCGCACATCCGATCTGGAACAAGTTACTCAACGTATAAATACAGTAAGTGCAGAGGCTAGTCTTTTACTCAATAACTTGATTGAATGGGGCAAATCAAATAATTATAAAGTTGTCACAAAACAACAATTGTTTGATGCTGCCCAGTTACTAAATGAGTTATATAATAGTCACAAAGCGTTGACTGAAGCAAAAGGTATTATACTATCAATAGATATTCCTGATAAATTGGAACTAACTTCAGACCCCAAGAGCTTTAGTCTTATCGTACGAAATATTCTCGACAACGCCCGAAAATTCACCTCAAACGGAGAAACGATAAAAATAAGGTCAACCATCCACAATAACCTCGTTCAAATTCATATAGAGGATTCTGGGCAAGGAATACCTCTTGAACAATTAGAGTATATACAAAACGTATTTGCAGGCAAAATCAAACCTGAGGTTGGCGAACATGGGCTTGGTTTAGGAATCATATTAATCAATGATTTTGCCCATAAAAACAACATAACTTTAAGCGTAACGAGCAAGCTAGGGGCTGGTTCTTGCTATAGCTTATCTATCCGTACTCGCCCCAAGCGTACATACATTTAAATATCTTTTAAAGTATTTTACTCGCCGTTTTACAACGCACCAGCAGCAAATGCCTAAAATACTATCGTGGCATAAAAATTGCTAATCCCGTCGCACTTCTAAAGTGCGAAAATCTTCTCTTTTCTATCCCCCGTAACAAAGCATCTCACAAATTAAAGCAATCAGAAGCCAAACTTAGTATTCGAAACCTTAGAGATACGGGGTCTTTATTTTTATACCAAAGTTGGCTAAAAAAGTTTTGTATACCTAAAAAACAGCAAAAAAGAGGCTGATTTTTCAAAAAAAGGCCAAATTAATAAACAGAATGACGTTTTAGCCAGTACACTGGATTAATCATTGCTTTTTATTTCGCTATTGTGATCAAAATGAATAGCGAATTATTACATACGGGGTTATTTCTTGCTAATACTTATACCATTTCAAGAAATTATGTCAAAACTTTCTTTCTTATTATTGGTAGGCTTACTGCCTTATAAGGCTATGTCGACTGACGCGCCAACCTTTCAGAATGAACTAAAGAAGCTTACCCCTCTATCCATATGTTGTTTCTTTTGAGCACAACATACGAGGAAATGAAATCACTCTTTTTTCTGCTACCTCATAATTAAACTTATACCTTACTTAAAAACCAATGAAAATAGGCCATTTTTTTAGGCAAGCGATGCGGTGTAGCGGACTGCTCGCCTTGCTTTTTCTATGTACAGTTTTTTTCAAACTGTCTGCGCAGGCTCCCAATAAAGTTTGGGATAGTAACGCTGGTTCGGGTCTCTACGACGATTTTGCCTATAAGATTATCCCCATGAGCGGCGGAGGATTTGTTATTGCAGGAGCAAAACAAATAAGTACTTCTGGCAACCATCAGGCACAAATCACACGTGTCGCGGCTGATGGGTCACTGATGTGGAGCATAGGATTAGGCAATAACAACACTTATTTAGAAGAGTTTCATGATGTAATTGTGACTTCTGACGGAAATCTGCTAGCCGTAGGATACATAAATATTTCACCCGCTACCGATTTTTATGTAGCAAAACTCAATGCCTCCACCGGGGCAACTATCTTCACCAAGCAATTTCAGGCCAATGACAACGACTATATCATGAGCCTATTACCGACTGATGATGGCAATTACATTATTGCGGGATATTCCGATTCTGAGGTCAACGGAGATAAAGCAGCCGCTAACCAAGGTACGGGCGATTCCGTACAGGACTACTGGCTGATGAAAATAAGCGGTACAGATGGAAGTAAAATGAGTTGGGGTACTGGGACTGACAAAACATACGGAGGTTCTGCTGCCGACATTCTTACAAAAATGATCAGAACCCGCGATGGCGGTTATCTGTTGATAGGCCATTCTACTTCGGGTATCTCTGGCAATAAATCTGAAGCAAATAAAGGAAGTAATGACTATTGGGTTGTTAAAATTAATGCTAACGGAGCCATTGTATGGGATAAAACGTTTGGTACAAACGGTGATGACCAGGCTTATGGAGCGGCGGCCGTCACTGGGGGATACGTAATCGGAGGATATACCCCCACGACCACTATCAACGGTGATAAAACCGCGACTTCCAAAGGCCTTCGTGATTTTTGGCTTATAAAGATTGATGAAAACGGCACTAAAATTTGGGACAAAACAATAGGAACAACTGCCCAGGATTTTCTGAATGACATAGCCCCTACTTCAGACGGCGGTTTTATCATCGCAGGTTATACAACAGGCGGCGTAAGCGGGAATAAAACCATGGCTTCACGGGGTGCTGAGGATTTTTGGCTCGTAAAAGTCGATGCCGACGGCACTATCCAATGGGATAAAGGCCTTGGAGGAACTGCTTCCGACCAAGCTACTGCAATACTGCAAGACGACAACGGTGATTACTTAGTTATAGGTAAATCATATTCTAATATAAATGGTGACAAAACTTCTACCCGCGTTGGGCAAATAGACAATTGGCTGGTAAAACTAGGAGCCCTGTCTTTTACTGCTACAGCTACGGCCATTACCTGCAACGACATAATACCTAACAGCGACGGTGCCTTGCGCATTCTAACCAACCAAGGTATCACCAAATTCGGCTATTCGATTGGCTCTGTCTATACTGGTCCAGCCTATGCCTCTGCCACCGCAGCAGGATCGGCCCCTTACAACTTAATTGCTACTTTACCCAACCCTACGGTGTCTCAACCGTACACCATTCGAGGGTTTATTGACGCCACTACCTACTTAGACAAGGTCGTTTCGCTCCCTCCTGTAGCTTGTGCCACTTCTAACATACGCGTTGCTATTTCTCCCGTCAAAACATTCGGCAGTAGAGATGAAATACTCTCACATACCGTAACAGTTTCTAACACAGGCCCTCGTACGGCTAATAATGTTATCGTAGAAGTGCTCTTGCCCGACAGCGTCAGTTATGTGTCATCAACGGCCCAACAGGGAAATTACATCGCTGCCGATAAGCTCTGGAAGGTAGGTACAGTTGCCGTGGGCAGTCCGCTCACGTTGACAGTTCGCTACAAAATAAACTAAACCTAGCCTTATTCATCAGACCTTCATCTTATCTTTATTATGAAAACTTTTCCACCTTTGAAAGGTAGGCTGACGCATTTATTCATCTGTGCGTTTCTTAGGACTGCCTTTTCTTTACTAATGCTCAGCAAAGGGTTCGCTCAAACGTCGAGTGTATTAGTAAAATGGGATTTCAATAGCAATAACGTTCAGTGTAACGGAGCCGTAGATAATCCCTACACAAAGTATAATGTTCCCAACTATAGAACCCCGTTGTTTTTACAAAACAAGTATTCCTACTGCCCTAATATCAACAACGGATGCGGGCAGGGATTACTGCGCGGTTGCCATAACAATACCGATGATTTTGCAAATGCTATTTGTTTATCCAACTTTTATTACCCCTCGGGCAGTAATTGTAAATATAATCCTTATGATCCCAATTGGCATCCCGACGGAGCAGCCAACTTAAATATTGAATATAAGATTCCTGCAGGAACATCTGGCTGTATCACCGCTTTTGCCGTGAAGATATTGCAAAGTTCAAAGTCGAAAGTAAAATTTAAAAAGCAAGGCGTTGGTGTTTACCGAAATGGTGTCCTGATTCATAATGACTCCCTTGCCATTACTTTGGCCGATGTAAACGGCCCTCCAATGGTCTTCAATTTCCCTACGAACAACCCAGATTTTTGCGCCGACGGCAGCGAAACGGTCACCTTTAAAATTACGTTTGGCTTAGTAGACATGTATCCAACCGTAAGCAGTATTATAGGCTATGATGATATTTCCTTAATGGGGTATTGTCCTACACCTCCTACAGTAAAAATTGCAGATAATACTTGTAACACTACCACTGGTGCCAATAACGACGGCAAAATCAGTGTGGTAGGGGCAAGTGCTACCGATAAGTATCAGTATTCTACTGGAACGGTTTTCAACCCCACTACAGCCATCCCAACATCAGCCACCGTTATTCCTGTGGGAGGCGTCATTGCAAACAGCTTACCCAACCCCGCTACTCCACAAGCGTATACAGTACAGGTTACGTCCGCCAGCGGTGCGGTTATAGGCAATTATACCGTAACGCTTAATCCAGTCGCCTGTCCACCACCCTGTCCTTTCCCTTCTGACGCCGTCATCGTCCCAGTGAAAGCTACGTGTAATAATGATATTGCCAACAGTGATGCTCAAATTCAGGTAACAGGTGTCAATGGCGGAGCTAAAGTAGGATATTCTCTAGGCTCCTCTTACTCAGGGCCTGACTATGCCTCCGCCTCAGCGTTAGTAGCTGGAAATTATACATTTACTGGCTTACCGAACCCAGCGAAAAACCAAGCCTACACCATTCGTCTTTTTTCGGAGGTAGATTGTTACACAGATACTACCATTATATTAACCCCTATTAAATGTGGTTGTGATAAAATTATTGTCAACTATTTGAGCAGTGACAGCAAAGATACCAGCAGTATTGATAACAGTGCTTCAGCTCAAATCTGCCCCGATCCCAATCAAATTGATTTAGAGCTTGTCAAAACGGCTTCTCCCAATACAGGAGGGACATGCCCAGTAGGTACTGAGTTTAGTTGGACACTTACCCTAAAAAATACGGGTACAAAAACCGCCAAGAATATTTTAGTAGCAGATTTGTTGCCTACTTCACTGGTAGTCACCCAAAATCCACTGGTGTCTCTTGGTACATATACGACGGGCGGCGGCTGGAATTTAGACAGTCTTCAGCCTAATCAAACGGCCACGGTCACGATTTACACCAAAGCCACACTAATAGGAACAATTACCAATTGTGCGGAGGTCATTCAGGCTTATCCCAATAATGATTTGGACAGTACGCCAGGCAACGGCATCACCACCGAAGATGATTATTCCTGCGCCATCATCACCGTGACAGGACCTAACTTGCCAGAGGTCAAAAAGTCATTCAGCCCCAACCGAACCAATCCCAATGTAGCCGTTCAGCTGAGGATCAACCTCATCAACAACGAAACTACCCCCATTCAATTGACAAGTCCGTTGGTCGATGTTTTGCCGAACACCCCAGCGCAGTTGGTCATTGATACCACACCCAATCTAGTCACTTCTCTGTCAGGAGTCATTGCCCTCGCTGGCGGTACTACTATCACTGTGCCAAGCGGCACTACCCTGTTACCTGGCAATAACTTCATTCAGGTCCAGGTAATGGCCCCTGATACAGGTTTGTACTGCAATAAAATAGCTGCGGGAAGTCTAAAAACTACGTCCTGTGACAATGCCGTGGAAGCCCAAGCTTGTTTAGAAGTGAATACACAAATCATCCCGCCTTCCGTTGCCAAAACCATGTCGCCGTTGGTGATTCGGGCAGGCGAGACTGATACCCTTACTTTAAAGCTCACTAATCAAAACAACAAGGTGATGACCTTGAATCAGAGCTTTGTCGATGATTTACCACTAAACCTTACCGCTGTCAATATCCTTTCTGGTACTACCTGCCCCAATATTTCTTTGGCCAGCGGTAATACTCAAATCGTCATGGCAGCAGGCTCGGTTGTACCAGCCAATACCTCTTGTTTGATCAAAGTGGCTGTCAAAAGTAATATTGCGGGAACCTACTGTAATCGTATCTTCATGAACACGCTGATTGTCACGGTAGATACTGCCAATAATTTAGGAAATATGGAAGTGGCAGAAGCATGTATTAATGTGGTCAAAGATACCTGTAAAGCCGTTGACTTAACTAGCATTACAGTTATCCCTTCAGGAACTATCGCCCCTAACAGTGTGGTAAAACTGAAAATAAATGGCACGGGGAAAACTGACTCTACTTCCTACCAATGGAGTAATACTCCAATAGGAGGTACCTTCAGTGCTAGAGCCGACAGCGCAGTTTGGACCGCTCCAGCTACAACTGGAACCTACACGATTAAGATAATTGGCGATAATAAACTTACGGGTTATGGCACTTGTAAAGATTCTGTCACGGTCAATATAGTAGTAGACAACCCTTGTACCAAGCCCAATGCGGGTGCTGACCAAACTGTCTGTGCCGGAGCAACAGCCGCATTAACTGGCGCGTCCCCTGCCACTGGAACATGGACTGCCCAAACGAGTAACCCCTTGGGAGCTACTTTGGGCACTACCACCGCAGGAGCAGCAAGCGCCACGTTTACTGCGGAGGCAACAGGAATTTACCAATTTATTTACACTACGGCAGTCGGTTGTACGGACACGGTAAAAGTTACCGTCAATGTCAAACCCGTCATCGCCGATGCTTCCGCTACTATTTGTGCTGGTGAAACCCTGGATTTAACTTCTAAAATCACAGGATATAATACCCTATTAAGTCCCGTCTGGACCATAACCACTACAGGCGGCACGGCAGTGACCACTCCAACCGCTGTCAAGCCTACTGCCTCCACGACCTACGTATTGGTAGCTCAAAACGCAGCAACTTGCAAAGACACCGCCAACGTCGTAGTAACAGTCAATCCTAAACCTGACGCAGGTACGGATCAAACTCTGCCATGTGCCAACGCAGCAACCAATACGTTAACGACTTCCACCACCTTAACGCCAACACCAGCAGGAGGCACTTGGACTCAAATCAGTACAAGCCCAACCACTGCCACCATCACAGGTAATGCCGTTTCGGGGATGACCATAGCAGGAACTTACCAGTTTGTCTATAACTTAAACGGTTGCAAAGATACTATCGCCGTCTCTGTACAACCTTGTGCTGGATGTGTCAAACCTAATGCTGGAACTGATGCAGCTTCGGTGTGTCAACCAACAACTACCGCCAAACTAACCGCAGTAACAGCAGGGGGAACATGGGCTCCCATTAGTAGCCCTATCAACCCGTCAGCAGCAACAATTGACAACAACGGAAACATCACTGGATTGAATACCGCTGGTACTTATAAATTTGTCTATTCAGTAACGGGGGGAGGTAGTACTTGTACCGATACCGCGCAGGTCACCGTCAATGTCAAGCCCGTCATCGCCGACGCTGCCGCTACTATTTGTGCTGGTGAAAGTGTAGATTTGACTTCTAAAATCACAGGATATAATACCCTATTAAGTCCCGTCTGGACCATAACCACTACAGGCAGCACGGCAATGACCACGCCAACCGCTGTCAAGCCTACTGCCTCCACGACCTACGTATTGGTAGCTCAAAACCCAGCAGGGTGTAAAGACACCGCCAATGTTGTCGTAACCGTCAATCCTAAACCAAACGCAGGTAACGACAAGAGTTTACCTTGTGCCAATGCCGCCACCAACACGCTGACGACCAGCACTACCTTGACACCTATAACAGCAGGAGGTACCTTCACCCAAATCGGAACTACCCCAGCCGTGGCCAGTATTTCTGGCAGCAATGTAACAGGAATGAGCGTAGCAGGTACCTACCAGTTCCAATACAATGTCGCAGGGTGTTTAGACACCGTCGCAGTTACAGTACTACCGTGTGCGGGGTGCGTAAAACCAAATGCGGGGCCTGACGCGGCGGCAGTATGCCAACCTGTAACAACGGCCAAATTGACCGCAGTCACTACAGGAGGAACTTGGAGCCCCATTGCTAGCCCCACCAATCCAGCGGCAGCAATCATTGATAACAACGGAAACATCAATGGCATGACCGTGGCGGGTATTTATAAATTTGTTTACTCAGTAACGGAGGGAGGTAGTACTTGTACCGACACCGCTCAAGTAGAAGTGAAACCCAAACCCGTCATTGCCGACGCTGCCGCCACTATTTGTGCTGGTGAGACCCTAGATTTGACCGCAAAAATCACGGGCTACGCCACCTTGCTGAGTCCAATTTGGACAGTAGGCACCGCAGCAGGTACACCAGTCAATACACCAACCGCTGTCAAGCCAACCGCCTCCACGACCTACGTATTGGTAGCCCAAAACGAAGCAGGGTGTAAAGACACCGCCAATGTTGTCGTGACCTTTAATCCTAAACCAAACGCAGGTACGGATCAAACTCTGGCCTGCGCCAACGCAGCAACCAATACCCTGACGACCAGCACTACCTTGGCACCTATAACAGCAGGAGGTACCTTCACCCAAATCGGAACCACCCCAGCCGTGACCAGTATTTCTGGCAACAACGTAACAGGAATGAGCGTAGCAGGTACCTACCAGTTCCAATACAATGTCGCAGGGTGTTTAGACACCGTCGCAGTTACAGTACTACCGTGCGCTGGATGCGTCAAACCTAACGCGGGGACAGACCAAACACTACTTTGCTCCGCAGGCGTTGCTCCAAGTATAACCACTCTCGTTGCTAGCCCAACAGGTGGAACATGGACTGCTCAAACAGGTAATCCTGTTGCTGCCTCCGTAACCAACACAGGAGCAGTAACGGGCATGACGACACCAGGGGTATATAAGTTTATTTATTCTGTCTCAG